>Ga0207867_1001205_pt1 | contig 20550 bp, 24 predicted proteins | sample HigsolmetaAR206D_FD_184838 | JGI IMG/M metagenome (GOLD analysis project Ga0207867, IMG submission 184838) | Ionic liquid and high solid enriched microbial communities from the Joint BioEnergy Institute, USA - AR20-6-D (SPAdes) (version 2) ...
AACGCACAAGCGGGCAGTAACACACGCCAACTGTGAGGATGAATTTTGCGCAATCTGCATCGGCGGTCTCTTCATCTGTGCGGATTGCGGCGCGGCGGAGGTAGAGGCCGAGGAGCGCATTTGCGAGCGGCGCATCCTCTCCGCCCTCACGGCAGACAAGCCGCACCCCGATGACGAGGCCGTGGATCGCTTTGCCGCTGCGATGAAGGCGAAACTGAAATGGGAGCGCGAAGAACGGGGACGCCATGGCTGGCACGACCCGGAAGTTTGCAGCGAAGAATATCTCGCACGGCTTCTGATAGAGCATTTGGCGAAAGGCAACGACGGCAATTTCGAGGATGTCGCCAACTTCTGCATGATGCTGCATCAGCGTGGCGCTCACCCGCGTGTGCTGGCCGACGCCCTCACTGCCACCCTCCGCACCCTCACTGACGCGCGCCGCTTTTCTTCCTGACAACCAGCGGGTAGACCAATGCGCCCTTTCAACCCGAAAAAGCGCCGCCGGGCCTCGGCTCAAGAGGATTTCGCAGACATGCGGGAAGTTTCGACTGCGGTCGAAGACTTCCGCCGATACTGGGGAGATTCGACTGCGGCCGAAGCGGCCGGCGCGGCGCGCTACGGGGAACGGAACTGGCCTGTCAGCGGCAGCGAGATCGAGGCGCTGCGGGCCGAGGTCGAAATGTACGAGCGCCGCGTTGACGAGCTTAACGCCGAGAAGGCCGAGCTGCGGCAGCAGGCGGACCTGTGGAAGCAACGCGCTGTCACAATGCGGGAGCGCGTGCGCGAGTTGGAAGCCCGCTTAGAGAGAGACCAATGACACGGAGAGTGACAAACCATGCTGCTCGTTTTTCTAGAAATCATCGGACTGGCCGTCGTCCTGACCTGTTTGGCGATTGGCGCCACCAACGTTCTGGCACGGCTGTCAGATGACAAACCGCGCACCCGGCGCACAACCAAGAAGGGAAAGTAACCTATGTTCAACACGACTGTTGCGGGGATCACCCGCAAGCTGGCGAAGATGGTCAGCAAGCTCGAGACACACGCCGAAAACATGAAGAACCGCGCTCAAGAGTGCCAGCGGTACGCTGACACCTACATCGAGCGGCGGGACGCGGCACTGGATGAGCGTCAGAAGGCGCTTACCGTAGCAGAGAAGATCGGCGCGCTTCTCGGCTGACATCAAACTTGTGCGCCAAACGCAACCCATTGAGCGAGGATCAATAATGTCTGGAAAGTCTATCGCAGCCAAGGCAGGTCTGGCTATCGTCGGCGTCCTCGGTTCTACCGTCGTCTTCGGTAGCTGGTACACGGTGGACCAAGGCGAGCGCGGCGTCGTCCTGCGCAACGGTGCTGTCATCGGCACGGCTGAGCCCGGCCTTAGCTTCAAGCTGCCGTGGATTGACAGCGTGGTGAAGATCGACGTGCAGGCGAAGTCGCGGCTCTATGAGGGCGTTGCGGCCTACTCGAAAGACCAGCAGACCGCGATCATGCAGTTGTCAGTGAACTACCGGATGCCGGCTGACCGCGTCACGGAGATTTACGCCACCTACGGCGGCGAGGAAGGCGTGCTGACCCGGCTTGTCGATCGGCGTGTCAACGAGGAACTGAAGACGGTCTTCGGCCGCTTCAACGCTGTCACGTCAATTCAGGAACGGGCGCGGCTCAACAAGGAAGTCGAGGAAGCCATTCAGGCGGCGGTCAACGGGCCTGTCATCATTGACAGCGTGCAGATCGAGAACATCGACTTCAGCGACGCCTACGAGCAGAGCATCGAGGCGCGGATGCTGGCCGAAGTCGAGGTCCAGAAGCTCCGCCAGAACGCCGAGCGCGAGAAGGTGCAGGCCGAGATCACCGTGACGAAGGCGCAGGCGCAGGCGGACGCGATCCGGGCGCAGGCCGAGGCGGAGGCTGAGGCGGTCCGGCTGCGGGGCGAGGCCGAGGCGGACGCGATCCGCGCCAAGGGCGCGGCACTGCGTGACAATCCGTCGCTGATTGACCTGACAGCGGCCGAGAAGTGGAACGGCACCCTCCCGCAAACGATGATTCCGGGCGGCGCTACACCTTTTATTGGTGTGAAATAGTCAGTAACAAAACGTTATCCACAGTTTATCCCCGCACGGGAGAACAACCATAACTTCGGAGTTGGCGCACGAAAGATCACAGAGTAAAGCGTCGAAATTGTCGTTTTAACCTGAACAGGAAAGCGCCAACTCACGCAATGAAAGAACAAAATACGAGGAAGAAATGCCATCTTTTGACAAGTTGTCATCCGCCCTTCGGGAATTAGGTTTCGAAGACGTGGTAGTTGTTGCCAGCTTGCCGGGGGGCAGGTTTGGTGTGGTGCGCCACTCTTGCAGCATGGAAAGAGCACAGGCGCTCCTAGAAGAAACGGCGGCCATCCTGCTTGACATGATCGCCGCCGATAGCCCGGTCGAGCTCCCGACTGTTAAGAGCCGGAAACCCGATTTTCCTAAGCAGGTATGACATCGCTGCCGAGCACGCGGATGACTTCTTGTGCGGCTGGAACAGAGACGTCCTTCCTGATTTCCAGCCGTACGACGCCGGGCGTGACAGTTGTCATGCTGACAGTTCCGAGAGGTACAGGATGACCACCTTCACCAGCAGCTTTGATCGATGGCTCAATGGGCGTTCCCGTGATGCCGAGTCCTCTGGCGAGCTCTTCGAGCGTGATGTCGAGCATTCTGGCAAGTGTGGTCGCCTTGGACAGCGGCAGGTCTTGGAGTTCGACACCGCCGATAAAGCGGCTGACACTGGCTTCCTGCGTCGCCCACGCCACCGCCAAATCCTTCTGGCGATAGCCTCTTTTCATTAGCCCGTCTTTCACCCACTCGTTTTTCGCTTTTGGCATATGGGTATCTCCTATTAGTACTTGCGTCCAATACACAAGAAGTTATCCTAGAGCCCAAGAAGGTCAAGATGCGGTATTCACAGATAGTAAACACATTACGCGCCCTAGCCTTGGTTCATAGCGAACCTGAGTTGACTTTCATCGCGGACCAGCTTGAGCGCGCCATACCCAACAGGCCGAAACGGCGCAAGAGACCGTTGCGGCAGTCGGAGCGTACCAAAAACAACGTAAGGAGGTACGCCCAAGAGTTCCCCGAAAAGACGATTGATGAGATCGCACAACACTTCGGGATTAGCGCCGAAAGTGTGTCTGAAATCTTGTGTGGAGAACACAAATGGATGAGGTGAACACAAAATTGGCTTACTCCATACCCGAAGCTGCGGAAGCGACGAGCCTTTCGAAGTCGTATCTCTGGCAGTTGGTTCATCAGGGCAAATTGCCTTCCCGCAAGGTCGGCGGTCGCCGGCTGATTCTGGCCGAAGACCTGCGGAAATACTTGCGGGGGGAAGTGTCATGAACCATTCGCAGATGCGCACTCTACGTCTCATAGCTGAGCAGGTGGGCGCTGTCGGTGTCAAGGTTTTACGAGAGACCAAGCACCTGACGGTCGAGTTTACCACCGCTGACGGTGTCAGGGCGCAATGCACCTTCGGCCGCACGCCGTCTGACGTGCGAGCCCTACGCAATCAGGTGAGAGACGCAAAACGGGCGCTTCAGAAGATGAGGGAGAGCAAGGACCACGCCGCGTAAGCGCCGGCTGCAAAGAGGGCACCGCCACCCAAGATCATTACGCCTAGAATGATAATGGCTTCGGTTCCTTCGTCCATCGTTCCGCTCCTTCAGTTGTGTCTAAAAAACAAGAATAGAGAGAAATTCGAAAATGACAAGTCCACTTTGGCCGCACCAAGCCGAAGCACTGCCGAAGCTTGTTCTAGGCCACCAGCTCCTAGCTTGGGAGCCCGGAACCGGGAAGACGCGAGGCGCGCTGACAGCGCTGCGGAAGGTCTTTGACACGCGCAAGAGATTCGGTCGGGCGCTTTTCGTGGTGCCGGCGGCAGTCCGCTACCAGTGGGTTGATGCTGCCGAGGAACTTGCGTTTAAGACGCAACTTATTGAGAGTCGTCGGACCAAAGTAGACCCCGGCGCCGAGGTTGTGATTGTCAGCTATCACGCTGTCATCGCGCCCGACGTGTGGCGGTCGGCAATGGCACTGCAATGGGACGCGCTCGTGCTTGACGAGGCGCACTATTGCAAAACGCCATCGACCAAGTGGACGAAGGCAATCTTCGGGGCGAAGAAAAATTCCCCGGCCTGCCTCTACCGGCGCGCTGACAGGACATGGTGCCTGACTGGCACGCCGATCATGACCGACCCGAGCGATCTTTGGGTGCTCGTATCCCGGCTGTTCCCGCAGGCGCTTGAAGACGGCAACGTCCAGAACCGACAGCAATGGATTTACCGTTGGTGCGTCGGGTATGAGACGCCCTATGGCTTCCGCGTCACCGGGGCTAGGGACGCTGACAGGTTGCATACACTCCTGTCACCCTTCATGTCCCGCGTCCGCAAGAAGGACGTCTTCAGGGACCGCAAGGAACCGCTGTTCGATCGTTTCCGGCTCCCGCCGCGTAAGGTCACTGTCAAAAACGAAGCCAGCAATGCGGTCGAGCGCCTGCTTGCCTTGCTCGCCGACGACGCCGAGGGCCGCGCCTTTGCCGTAGGCGAGCTGGCTGACACCCCGGCTGTCATGGCGCTGCGCCGCGAGCTGGGGCTTTCGAAAGCCAAGGAAGTCGCCGAGTTCGTTGTCAGCGAAATGTCCGGGCTTCCGGGTGAGAAGTGCCTTGTCTTCTACCAGCACACCGACGCCGGCCTTGCGATCTACGAGGCGCTGAAGGAAGCCGGCTTCAACCCGGCGATCTACCGGGGCGGCATGACACCCAAGAAGCGCGAGGAAGAGAAGTCGCGCTTCATCAATAACCCCACCTGCCGGGCGATCGTGCTTCAGCTTCAGGCCGGCGGCACCGGCGTTGACGGGCTTCAGGTGGCCCGGCGGGTTTTCATCGCCGAAGAGCCGTGGACGCCCGGCCAGCTCGATCAGGTTGTCAGCCGCGCTGACAGGGGCGGGCAACTCGGGCAGGTCCACGTTACGAGCGTCGTCATCGCAAACAGCTACGACGAGAAGGTCTCCCGCGCGCTGGAACGCCGGGCTCGCATCATTTCCCAAGTCATCGACGGAGAAGGGGGCGCGGCGTGAACCCGAAATATAAGCGTCGGCTTATGAGTCGTTTGTGGGACGCGCAACGCGGTCGCTGCTGCTACTGCGAGCGGCCGCTATTGCGGGATGCCAAACAGAATCATCCGGCCCGCTGCACACTTGAACACCTGCGGCGCAAAGCGGATGGCGGGCGCGACAACGTTGACAATCTGGCCCTTGCGTGCCGCGAGTGCAACGAGGGGCGGGGCTCGCTCGACTGGCTGACATATACGTCGCTGGTCAGGGGGGAGTTGACATGAGCCGCCATACCAAGCTCTTTGGCTCCACGTCATACCGGACGCTGAATTGCCCGGCGCACTACCAGCGCGGACTCCACCTGCCGGAGCCGCCGACGTCACCCGCCGCCGAGGAAGGCACGATGCTGCACGGCATCTGCGAGGACGTCCTGAAGCGCCCCGACATGCTGCCGGAAGATCACCCGAAATGGGACGATCTCGATTATGACCAGCAACGCATCGTTTGGCATCACGTCGAGTTTGTCAGGGACTTAGCCAAGGGCGGCAAGCTCTTGGTCGAGTTCCGCACCGAGTGCCCGCATCTGCACCCGGAATGGTTCGGCACGGCCGACGCTGTCATCATCAAGCCGCCCCGGCTGACGATAGCTGACCTGAAGTGCGGCCGGATTGGCGTCGAGGTCGAAGACGACAAGGGCGACATCAACGCGCAGCTTGCCAGCTACGCGATCGGCGTTTTGGAAACCCTGCCGCGCGACGTTGTCAGGCAAATCAGGGAAGTCGAGCTGGTTGTCATCCAGCCGCGCAACGGTGGCTTCAAACGTCGGCTCGTCAATCTGGCCGAGCTCAAAGCCATGAAGGCCCGCCTGCTTGAAGCGGGGCGCCTCGCCGAAAGCGCCAACCCGCCGGCCAGCGCCGGACCGTGGTGCAAGTTCTGCAAGGCGAAGGCCACCTGCCCGACCGTGCGCGAACGCGTCTTCGAGCAGGCCAAGCTGGATTTTGCCTTCGCGGATGAAGACCCGCAAAAGCTGACACGTGCTGACATCGCTGAAATCCTGTCGGTCGCAGAGCTGGCGAAGGACTGGATCGCGTCTGTCGAGACCTTGGCAGCGCAAATGCTGTCAGAGGACAGCGAAGCGGTCGAAGGGTGGGAGCTCGTGCCGAAGCGGGCGACCCGCAAATGGGCTGCGCAGCCTAGCGACATCACGAGCACGCTGACAGCGCAGGGGCTCCGGCTGTCGGACATTACCAAAACCGAAATTCTCTCTCCGTCGCAGATCGAGCAGGTCGCCCGCAAGCAGGGCATTGAGATCGACCTGACAGGTCTGACGAAGGCCGAGAGCAGCGGAATGAAACTAGCAAGGAAGGAACACAACGATGACGAATTTGACGGTGGCTGGTAGCTACGAGGCACGCCTGTCTGCCCACTATGCCGAGGTTCGGCGTCGGCTTCGCGGCCGCGCAGCCTTTCCGACTAATATCATCAAGGAAGTGAAGCGCCGCAAAGAGGCCGAAGCGCTCGCCGAGGCCACGGCAGAAGCGATCGACCGGCGTACGCGTTTGATGGCAGGGCTTCGTGCTTCGGGCGCCGCCCGGCCGACACTGACAGACGGGCAGATGAACGCAATCTTCACGATCCTCGATGCCTATGACGTTACGTGGCAGGAAGTGATCTCACCGAGCCGCGAGCAGCGCCTTGTAGGGCCGCGCAGCCTGATCGCCGTGCTGTTCCGGCAGTTTGGTTGGGCGCTGCCACGTATCGGCCTTATCATGCGGCGCGACCACACCAGCATCTACGCCGCCTGCAAAAAATTCGGGCCGGGGGCTTGGGATAACCCGAACTTTTTGCGCGCTCTAAATTGTGTCTGACACAAGTCGCGGTGTAATGTCCCTTGTGTTGGACGCAAGTTCACGTCAACCGCAAACATCGGAAAAACGTCACATGAAAATCATTCTTGGTCCGGGGCGCCTGTCGTTCCCGAAGGTCTTCAAACCCAACGACGCGCAGTATGGCGGCAAGTATTCCTGCACGCTCCTGCTGCCCCCCACCTACGACTTCGGCCCGCTGAAAGAGGCGATGGAAAAGGTCGCCATCGAGAAGTGGGGCGCTGACAAGTCGAAGTGGCCGAAGGGTCTGCGCGGCCCGAAACAGGTCATCCGGCCGTGTGAAGAAAAGGCGCACCTGACCGGCTATCAGCCGGGCTGGTTCTTCGTCACTGCGTCCAGTCAGGACAAGCCCGGCATTGTCAACGGCGCGTTGGAAGACGTGACCGACGAGCGCGAGGTTTACGCCGGCCGGTGGGCGCTCATGTCTGTCAACGTGTACGCCTACGAGAATGTCACCAAGGGCGTCGGTCTCGGGCTTCAGAACATTCAGGTGCGCCGCCACGACGATGCATTCTCTTCGCGGACGCCGGCGCGGAATGAGTTTGAAGAATATTACGACGACATGCAGGGCGGCAGTGGCGGCAGTGGTGGCGCTGCCAGCGACTTCGGCGGCAGCGACGGCGGTGACGGTTGGGATGACTAAGACCATCGTGCTCCTGATGTTCTTCCTGACACCGGCGGGTGAAATCGAAGTCCACTTCGACCAGACATTCGCCACGGAGCAGGAGTGCTTGGCCGCCTTCGACGCGGCTGTCAGGAAAGCGGCGGAAATTGTGGAGCCGGGCGAGATCAGCTTCCTGTGCGTCCACACGAACCTGAAACCCAAACCGGTCATCTGATCGGGGGCAAGGACCGCACTGATAAAGCGGCCACCTACCCCCTGCGTGGGCGGGAGTTCCGCTCCTTCGCCCGCCCACGCTCTTACGTTTCAAACACAAGAGATTGCTGTCAACCCAATGTCCGAAATCCGCGTCAACATAGACGTCGAGACCAGATCCACGGTCGATCTGCGGAAGACCAGCGCGAAAATCTACGCGCGGCACCCTGACACTGACATCATCTGTGTCCGCTACGGCGACGAGGCGAGGATTGCCGCCGGCGAGGCTCCGAAAGAATGGCTCTGCTATCGCGATCCGATGATGCCGCGCGATCTGTTCGACTGGCTGCTCGACCCTGCTGTCAAGCTCGTCGCCCATAACGCCGGTTTCGAGCACGCCATTCTGACCGCGCCGCACCTGCGCAAGAAATACACGATCCCCGAAATCACGCTCGATCGGTGGGATGACACGGCGGCACGCGCTGCCCGGCAAGCCCTGCCGCGTAGCCTTGAAGGCGTCGCGCAGGCTCTCGGCCTCGACGTCCAGAAGGACATGGAAGGTTCGCGGATCATGATGCAACTCTGCAAGCCGCGTAGCTGGATCGACGTGGACGGCAACGACGTGCCGGTGTGGTGGAGCCCGGACGAAAACCCCGAGAAATTCGAGAAGCTGTCAGACTACTGCGCAACCGACGTGAAGGTCGGCACGGCCTTGTCCAGCGCCACGCGGCCGCTGACAGAAAAAGAGCGCCAAATCTGGCTGCTCACGGAAGAGATCAACGAGACCGGGCTGTTTGTCGATTGGCGCTTCGCCGAAGTCGCCGCCAAGGTCGCCAAGATGTACCTGAAGCATCTCGACGCGCAGATGCAGGCTGTCACCGAGGGCGAGGTTTCCGGCGCTACGAAGGTTGTCCACCTGAAAGAGTGGTGCGCCAAGCAAGGCTACGTCGTCTATGACAGCGTCGAAGACGACAAGATCATTCTCGACAAGGGCGCGGTGGCGCAGCTCTTGGAGCGGGACGACCTGCCCAACAATGTCAGGGCGGCGCTGACAATCCGCCGGCGGGCGGCACGCAACTCGGTCGCCAAATACGAAGCGATCCTCAACCGCGTCGATCGCGCTGACAACCGAGTGCGTGACACGCTCGTCTACCACGGCGCTTCTACCGGCCGTTGGGCGGGTGCCGGCATCCAGCCGCAGAACTTCCCGCGCAACACCGTCAAGAATTGGGAAGCCTGCGCGAGCGACATTTACGCGATTGCCGAGGCCCGGCTGACTTTCGAGGACTTCGAAGACAAGCATGGCGCCGACGTCATGGACGTGCTGTCGCGGATGCTGCGCGGCACGATCACCGCCCCCGAGGGCCACGGCCTGATCTTCCCCGACTTCTCTGCCATCGAGGCGCGCGGAGTCGCATGGGTGGCCGGCGCTGACAAGTTGACACGGCTCTTCGCCGCCGGCGGCAAGGTCTACGAAGAGTTCGCCAGCTCGGTGTACGGCATCCCCGCCGCCGAGATCGACAAAGACAGCCCGCAGCGGTTCCTCGCCAAGACCGCCGTGCTCGGCGCTGGCTACGGCATGGGGCCGAAGAAGTTCCTCGCCACCTGTGAAGCGCAGGGCAAGGTCATCGAGCCGCAGGACGCCGAGACTATCGTGCAGGCGTACCGGACCGAATACTACCAAATCCCACTGCTGTGGCGCGGGCTCGAAGAAGCGGCGATCGCTGCCGTGCAACGGCCCGGCCGCGAAATGACATACAAGAGCGAAACCGGCGCGCCTATTTCCTTCATGGTCAGGGACGGCTTCCTGCTCATGAAGCTGCCGTCCGGTCGCCTGCTCTTCTACCGCGAGCCGCGTGTCGTGCAGGTGGCGACGCCGTGGGGTGCGCGCCCGGCGCTCGAGTATTTCACTGTCAACTCTGTCACCCGCAAGTGGCAGCGGGAAAAGACGTGGGGCGGACGGCTGACAGAAAACGCCGTGCAGGCGATCTGCCGCGACCTGATCGCCGAAGCAATGCTGCGGCTCCGCGCCGCCGGCTACCGGCTGGTCGGCACCGTCCACGACGAAGTCATCATCGAAACCAACGACCTTTCCGACGAGAACGTCAAGCGGGTGCTGTCAATCATGACAGAAGTCCCGGCGTGGGCCGCTGGTTTCCCGATCGCAGCCGAAGCAGGAAAGGGTGTTCGCTATGGCAAATGATCTTGTTTCTGAAACGCAAGGACTTGCGTGATGTTGTTCGACAAAGCTGGCTTTATGGAGCGTTGGGATAATGGGTAGCCACCAGCCGAATACACAAACCGTAAACAACAAGACCGAAATGCCGCCTTGGATCGACGCGGCGGCAAAGGATGCGAAGCCGCGCTCCCCGTCGAGTGTCAAGCCGACCAACCCCAAGGACGCCGTAGGCATTCGCAAGGTGCCGTTCCATGTCGTGCCGTGGCGCGTCATCGCCGGTGTCGGGCTGGCTCTGTTAGAGGGCGCCCGCAAATACGGCTCCTACAACTGGCGCGCGGCCGGCGTGCGGGCGTCGGTCTACTTCGACGCCACGCAGCGCCACCTTGGCGATTGGTGGGAAGGCGTGGACATCGACCCTGACAGCGGCCTGTCACACATCGACAAGGCGATCGCCTCGCTGACCGTCCTGCGTGACAGCATGTTGCACGGCAATTGGGTGGACGATCGCCCGATCCGCGCGGCCGAAGGCTGGCTGCAAGAGCAGAACGCGAAAGCAGGCGAGATCATCGACCGCTACCCCGAGCCCAAGGCTCCCTACACCCAAAAACAAAACTAGGAACCGACCCATGCAGAAACTGAAGGTGTATCTCGCCGGGCCTATGACCGGCTACCCGAACCACAATTTCCCGGCGTTCAACCGGGCCGCTGCCGCTCTGCGCGCTGCTGGCTGCTACGTCTTCAACCCGGCCGAAAACGAGCTGCCGGAGAAGTTTGCTGACAGCGAAGAGTTCAAGCAGGGCAGGTGCTCGCCGGAGCTCTACCGGACGCTTCTCGCCGAAGACCTTAATTTCATCTGCACCCAAGCAGACGCGATTGCGCTCTTGCCCGGCTGGCAGAAATCCAAGGGGGCTATGGCCGAGAAAGCCACCGCCGACGCGCTCGGGCTCGGCGTCATCTTCCTCAACGATGACAGTGAGATCAGCGCCTTCACCAACCCCAAGAAGGCCGGGGTTCAGCTCGACCTCTTTCTTGACAACGAAGCGGCATAGCGATGCGCCAGATCATTGACACACAGGACTTCCTTAGTGAGCTCGAAGCCCGCCGGAAGGCGCAGGGCAAGAAGATGCGGGCGGTTTCGATAGAAGCCGGCGCGGCGCACGGTGCCTATTGGACGAATGTCACGAAAGGCACCGAGCCGCTGCTGTCATCGGCGCTGAATTATGCGCGGGTTCTCGGGCTGAAAATCTTCGTGGAGTGACACAAAAAAGGGGCCGGCTACGCGCCGGCCCTTAGTCAACCCATTGAAAGTCTACAGAAGCTTTCGAGAAGACACTAGCAGGAAACATTCATGGCTGCAATCCGTTTCATGGACGCTGCAAGGGATTTTCACGTGAAGGCCGAAATCCCGGCGCGCGACCTGCTGCCTCTGATCCCGCCGGGCGCTGATCTCGGTGAAAAGAGCAATGTCAAGCCGCACCAGCTTGGCAAAATCCCCGGCCGTTTCGCGTATGGCAAGTGGTACGGCCTGACCGGCCCGTGGCCCACTTTTGGCCTTTCGGAAAGTGACCGCCAAGCTGCCGAGCTATGGCCTACGCATAACGTTGGCCTGCGGGCCGCTGACTTCCCCGGCGTTGACTGTGACGTGAACACGCCGGAAGCGCTGGCGCTGGTCGAAGATTTGATTAACCGTCGTCTCGGCGATCGCGCTCCTGTCCGCACGCGCGGCGCTACGTCAAGAGCGCTGTTTGTCTTCCGGCGCGGTGGCGATGACCCTGTCAGGAAAATCAGGGTTGATTTCGAGGACAGCAACGGAACCGCACACGCGGTTGAAGTGCTCGGGCTCGGCCAGCAATACGTTGTGGCCGGGATGCACCCGGAAGGCATGGCGTATGAGTGGCGCGAAGGCCGCGATCTCGTACGGACGAAGGCTTCGGAGCTGCCGGTTGTCACCGCTGCCAAGTTGTCAGCGTTCATGGCTGATCTGTGCCGCGAGATCGAGCTGCGCGGATGGAAGGTGACAAAGACGCATTCGCCGCGCTACGGCCAAGGCGCGGAAGGGCAGGGCGTTCTTCTGGCAAATGCGGAGCCGCTGGTTGACGCTGAGCTCGCCCTGAAGGCCCTGCGCGCGGTCCCGAACGACGAGAAGACCCTGCCGAACCGCGAAGACCTGATCGCCGTCTGCGCCAGCTTCAAGCACATGCTTGGCCGCGACGCCGATCAATACTACGAAGAGTTTGTCCATTGGGCGTGCCGGTTCGATTGGGCGACGCGTGAGTATGTCAAACCGATTTGGGACAGCCTGACAGCGGTCAGGACCAGCCCGGACTATCTCTTCAGTCTGGCCCGCAAGCACGGCTTCCGGGGCGACGCCGTCGTCGATTTCGCTGACTACGGCGACGACGTCGATCGCCGGATCGAAGTGCTGACAGGCACCGAGACCGAGGAAGAGCACACCCTGCGCACGCTTGCGGAGCGGCTGATATACTTCCCCAGCGAAGAGCTCTTCATTGTCAAGGCATCGGGCGAAATGCTGACAGCGTCGGCGTTCAACAAATATCCGGGCCTTGGCACGGCGCTCGCTCCGGCAGGGGCGACGGGCGTGAAAACCGCCGCCAACATTCTCATTAACTCGGGCCTGCTGACGACCGTGGCGAGCATTACCTACGAGCCCGGTCAGCCGCAGATCGTGACGCAGTGGCGTGAGGGCAGGGAAGTGGCCTGCTATAATCGCTGGTATCCGCGTCACCACACTCTGCCCGAAAGTGTGACAGACGCCGACGTGAAGCCGTGGCTCGACCACGTGGCCTATCTCGTGCCGGACGAAGTCGAGCGCAACACGCTGCTGGATTACCTTGCGCATATTATCCAGCGTCGCGGTGTCAAAATCCGTTGGGCTCCGCTGCTGGTCGGCCGGCAAGGCACCGGCAAGGACATGATGATTAAGCCGGTTGTCCACTTCTTCGCCCATAACGCGCGGGAGATCAAACCCGAGCAGCTTATGGAGAAATTCAACAGCTTCCTCGAAAACGAGCTGATCGTGGTCGAGGAAATGGTGCGCTTTGACAAGGCCGAGGTCTACGACCGGATCAAGCCGATGATCTCCGGCACGGCGACCGAGAGGCTGACGGTCGAGCGCAAGCACAAGGAAGCCTACGAGGTTCCAAACCGCGTCAACTTCTTTTTCTTCTCAAACAACCCGGACGCAGTGAAGCTGGATGACGACGACCGCCGGTTTTTCGTCGTGTCGTCAGAAGCCGAGAAGCAGAGCCAAGATTACTACGAGAACCTTGCCGAAGGCTTCTACAAGCATCAGTCGGGCTGGCGGAAGGTGGTCCGTTGGCTGATGCAGCGGGATTGCTCGCAGCTCGACATCAACCGGCCGCTCGACACCGAGGCCAAGCAAATGATGATCGAGGTCCAGCGCAGTCCATTCTACGTCACGCTTCGCGAGCAGCTTGACGAGGGCTTCTATAAGAACCGCACGGTCTTGACAGCGCACGAAGTCATGATGACAGCGAAGAATGACTTCAACTTCCCGCTCGACAGCCGCACGCGCGGCTCCATCCGCAACGTGAATGAGATCACGAAAGCGCTGCGCAACGCCGGCTGGCGCCCCTACGAGAAGTTAGTCAAGGGCAAGGGCAATACCGGCATCCGGTTTTGGGTACGCACCCCTGCCCTGCTGAACAAAGCGCCGCACGAGCTGCGCGCTCAATATGAGAAGGAAACGAAGAGTTGACGAGGTCTGCTTCGTCTAGGTTGTCCTGACGACACAACGTCTTGCGTATTGGACGCAAATAATCTAAGCTCCGTTCTGTTAACTCAGAACGGAGCGTTTCTATGAGCAAGGTATCAGTCTCAATATTGCAGCGCGGAAAGCAGTCGTGGCGGGTCCGCACCCGCTGGCGCGATCCAGAAACCGGCATATGGCAGGAGCACAACGAAACGATCCGAGGCACGCGGGCGGTGGCTGAAGCCCACAAGCGCAACATCGAGGATCGCTTCGCAACGGGCCAGATGACAAAGCTCTCCGCTCAGAGCGTTGGCCGGTTTATCGAGGACTTCATCACCTACCGCGTCGCGATGGGCGACCTGAAGGAAACCAGCGCCCAAGCCTACCGCTCGATGCTGAAGAACTTCACCGATCTGCACGGCAACACGCCGCTTGTCAGTGTCAAGCCTGACATGGTGAAGGACTGGCTACGGCAGGTGGTGCTTACCAAGGGGTCCGGAACTGCGCGCTACACGGCGAACATCCTGAAGATGATCTTCGCGGCTGCTGTCAAGGAAGGCGTGATGCTGTCAAACCCGTTTGACCAGATCACGCTTCCCAAGAAGGAAAAGAGCCGCAAGGAACGCACGCTAGACGCCGATCAGATAAAGAAGGTCTTCGCCGCTTCACGGGAGGACAGCGAGCGCGGCTTTCTGGTTCGCCTCGCGCTAGAAACGGGCCTGCGCCGTGGCGAGCTGGCGGCGCTCCAATGGGGCGACATCACCGAGGACGGCGTTATCAGGGTACGCAAGACAGCCGTCGTGCTGCGCGGCTCGAATAACATTAGGGTGTGGGAACCGAAAACCGAGCGGTCGAAGCGTGACATTCGCGTGACAGACGCCATGCGCGACGAGCTCAATCAGCGGCGCGGCGAGCCGCATCAATTCCTCTTCGGGGACGGCGACGGCAAGGAACCACCGCACCCCGGCGCGATCTCGTACCGGCTTCAGGCTGCAATGGCAGCGGCCGGCGTGAAGGGCTTCACGGCGCACGATCTGCGGCACGCACATGCGACGCACCTGCTCCGCCAGAGGCTTCCGGTGGCTGCGGTGTCAAAGCGTCTCGGCCACTCCAAGACTTCCATCACGCTCGACGTCTATTCGCACGCGCTGGTGGACGACGACACTGCGATCGTGGCCGCGATGGACGCCGTTCTGCGCTAGGCCGAGCTTGGGTCCAACTTGTACCCAAAAGGGTTGCAAACAGGTGGAAAACCTTGGGTTCCCCAAACCCGTGCCCTTAATAAAATCAAACACTTAACCATTGATTTGTTATCAAGCAGTTAAGATGAACGGACGGGCAACTACTTATAAATCAAGTAGTTGCCCTTTTTTGCCCTGTTAATTTGGGTACGAGTTGGACCTAGACGGCCTAAAATCCGGTCGCGGCGACCGCTCCGGCGGTTGCTCCGGCAGCGGCCCTGCCGCGTGCCGCGCGGGTGGCAGCACTGCGTTCCAGCTCCGCGATGAAGGCTTCGATCTCCGGCTTGGTCATCGTCGCCATGCGGGCGATCAGCGCACGCGAGCGCTCGCTAGACACGTCGCCAAAGACCGCTTTCATGCGCTGGATTGCCTTCGCGATCAGCTCCGACGTGACGCCCAAGGTTGACCTGTTGTCGGGGATCAGGTCGGTCCAGTCGTTGCGGTCGATCTCCTGCATGGCGGCTTGCTTACGCGCCGTGTTCGAATTGCGCAGGATTTCTGCGTAGTCGCGAGACTTGCTGACTTCCGCTTCGACGGTGTTGGCGAGGCGGTCACGCGCACGCTCGCCGAAGATCGCCCCGATCTTCTCCCGGTTCGCCGCGTTGGCAGTGCGGCCGATCGTGCTCTGGATCGCGGAAATCTCATTCGAGCGCGTCCGCATCAGATCGTCCACGCGGCCGCGTGCGACTTCCCGCATGAGCTCCGCCTGCCTCGGGTTGGCTGTCATGTCAGCCGTGATCTCACGAGCCCTGACGGCGTTCAAGCCATTCTCCGGGGTGTCGAGGAAGCGATAGGCGCGATCCACGACTTCCTTGCCGGTCGCAGCCTCGGCGAACTGACGCTGAAGCGCAGCGTAGGGGCCGTTATCCCCGCCGGTTGCGGACTTCAGGGCGTCATCAATCGCGCGCTTGATCTTGAAGACGGAGCTCGACGCGGCGGGATATTTCTTGGCGATCCTGTCAAGATCGTTCTTCAGGTTGCGGAGCTGCACGGCGTTGGCCGGCAGGTTCCGGGCCAGCGTGAACTTGTTCAACGCTTCCCTGACAGGCGAACCGCTCGCCCAATCCTTGCCAACGTCTTTGGCAACGCCGATGATCTTCTTGCGCAGGTCGGGCCGTACCCGCACGCCGGTCAGAACTCGCGTGTACTCCGGCCGCGTGTCAGCCATCGCCTCTTCGAAGCCTTCGAGGATCAGCTTCGGATCGCGGCGCATGGTTCCGAGCGAGTCATCGACGCCCCGGAAGAGCCTGTCAGAGCGCCCGGCGAACTGCCTCTCAAGCGCCTCTTCGACCATTTCGCCGGGGGCGCCGCCCTTCGAAACGATGCCGAGAGCTGCGCCCTTCATGTCAGGGTTTGCATTCAGCGCCATCGCATCAGGTCCGAGCCTGTTAAGGCGCTCCAAGGTACGCGTGCCACGCTCCCCAAGGAAAGCCTTGTCAGCAAGGGACTGCGCCCCGCGCGACAAAGTGGGACCGGCGGGAAGACGGGCGCGCGCCGCACCACCAACGCCGAGCGCCTGAAGCAGACGGGCGGCGCCATGCGCAGCAGGCGCAGCGAGACCGCCGGCGATTGCGCCAGTGCCCGCACCGACCGCAGCGGCCGACAGGTTGTCAGTCAGATCGAGCCCTTTGTCAGCACCGCCGACAGCGTAGGCAGCGCCGTAGCCTGCGCCTTCGGCCGCGCCGGCGACGGTCTTGCCAAGCGTGCCCATGTTCTGCACGGCCTTGGAGCCGATCAGCGACATGCCCCGATTAGCCAAGCCAACACCAAGCGCACCACCGCCGACAACGTCAGCAGCCGTCCCGGCCCAACCAGCACGGTCGCGGGCGAGGCGGGTTTCATCACGCTCTTGGGCGAGCGCTTCGTCGTAGTCGAGTTCGCTGTCAAGCGCAGCGCGGCCAGCGGCCACGGCCTTGTCAGCAAGGTTGAAGGTCAAGGCGTTCGCGAGAATGCGGCCGGTGTCACCGATCGCAAAGCCGATTTCGTCTCCGGTGCTGAAGAGCTGGTCATGCGTCGAGCGATAGAACTCGGTCTTCGCCTTGCCGCGCTCTTTCTCCGGCACCTGCGGCGCGATCACGGAGTTGAAATACTCTTCGCGGGCCTTGTACTTCTCGGGAGCCGAAAGCGCCTGAAAGGCCTCAGACGCTACGACTTCACTCCATTTCTTAGCCATTCGCGGCTACTCCCAAAGGTGCCGGTAGGACTTCGGCGCTCCGGTGTCAGTCGGCTTCTGCCTGTCAGACGGTTCCGCCGAAAGCGGCTTCGTCGCGCGATCCCAAAGCGGCCTGTACTGCTCGGGGATCATGTCAGGATCGAAATCGACCGGCAGGCCGAAGTCAGGGCGGCCCACGCGCTTCTTCTGCTCGGCGGCGACCACGCCATCGCGGATCAGCCGCTTACCGAAGCTGCGCAGGTTGTTCAGGATCGTTTCTTGTTCCAACGTCTCGCCGGCGAAGAGCTCCTGAAGCTTCTGGAACTCCTGATAGCTGTCATTACCGCCAAGGTCTTTCATGCGCTCCACAACAAGGTTCTGAAGCAGGGTGCGGGCCTTCTCGGTATTCAGCGCACGTGGGTCGATCTCGCCATCGACATAGCGGGACATTTTCTCGGCGAACAGCGTCGGATTGGCGAGCTGCCCGGCGATAAAGCCGTTTTCCAGAATGTCGAGCGCGTCAGAAATGATCGAATATTTCGTGTCAAAGCTCTGAAGCGTCGGCAGGTAGTTCTTATTCCACGTCTGCGTGTCAGCCTGAAGCACGCCGCGCGATGTCTCCGTGCCGTCCGCGAGCTGCACCATCTGGCTATTCGTCTTCGAAATGAAGTCCAGCGCGCCTTCAGGATCGCCGGCTTCAAGGTAGGCGTTAAAAACCATGCTCTCCCTGTCAGTCAGGAATTCCATGTCAGGAGCCTTCTGACGCAGGGCTTGGAGAGCCCTTTCACGGCGCTCGCGATTGCGCAGGGCTTCGGCCACCTGCTCGTTCATAAGCCGCGCCTGCGCCATCGTGTAGAGGTCTTTCGTCGGGTTTTGCGCCTCGCCGATCTGCGCAAGGATTCTCGCCCTGTCAGCGCCCGACATGGACTGCCCGGCGGCGGAGAAAAGCATCGCCATACGCTGCAAGCTCTGCATCCGCGCAGCGTGAACCATGCCGGCCGGCAGGCCGGTCACAGGGTCGATCGCTTCCGGGTCTGCGGGCGGACGGAACTGTTCGCCGAAATTGCTGACAGCCTGTCCAACCTGCGAACCGACGTTCTGCGCGCCGGATGCAAGGGCGGAACCGATGTTCTGTGCGCCCTGTCCGAAGGCGCGAAGCATGTCAGCGATAGCCATTAGAGCAAGCCCCTAGGGATCGGAATTTGCGTGTTCTGCGGCCTGTGCGCGTAGCCGGGAAGGCTAGGCGGATTGATCTCGGGCGAGCCTTGGTCGAATGCAGCCAGAAGCCCGCCGAGAGCGCCAAGCACGTTTGCCATAGGGACGCCGGGTTTCGCCGTCGGGCGAGGCGTCGGCGTCGGAATGTTGTCACCGGCCTTCGGAAGCTGCTGCGGCGGAATGGCCGGGCGGTTCGCCGGCATGGGCGGGCCGAACTGATCGGGCGCCAGTGCCGGAGCCGGCATCGGCCGCGCCGTGAACGTGTCAATGCCGTTGCCAGTGATGATAGGCGCAGCAGGCGACAGCGTTCCGTTGTCACCGAGATATGTCAGCTCTTCCATCGGGAGCCGGGGCAACGGCGTCTGGTCGGCGAACGGCACGCCGACCGCGACCGACAGGTCCGGGTTCTGCATGATCGTCAGCGTGTCAAACTGCGCGGGATCACCACCCGGCAACACGTCTTCCACGCGGATCGTCGGACTAGGCTGGGTTTCGTCGGCAGGGGTGGCATTCGCCGGGTTGACAAGTCCGCCCACATACTTGCCGGCCGCTGTAGCGTCGCGGCGCAAGCGTCCAGCCTCACGCGCGTCCTCGATTGCGGCTTCGACACCAGCCGCGTCACGGCGCAGGGCGCTCATGGAAGCGTTCTCGGCTTCGCGGGGCGCGACTGCAAACGACAGCGTGTCAAGGATGCCGGCCGGGAGCTCCTGCGGCTGCTGCGGCATTTCGGCTGCGTGCGCCGCCGGCATGATAAGCGAGAAGGGATCGAAGCCAGCACCGCCGCGCGGCGCGAATGCGAGCTCCGGGCCGGTCTCGGGCAGGGTCACGGCCGGGGGGAGCGGACCGGCATTCACCACGGCGTTGCTGCCGATGCTGATGAGCTTCGAATCATATTTCGGGTCGGTGGCGTATCCACCTGCCTTCACGGCACGCGCCGCCTCCTGAAGCGAGCCTGCCCGCGCGGCTTCAGGATACCGCCTCTGGATTAGCGACCACCAATCCGCAAGGCTCTGATCGAGGCCGTCATACGCGCGGAACGTGTCAGTCATGCCGACACGCTGTCCGTCGATTACCTCGTGCGTACCGAAGCGCTGCGTCTTGCCGCCGTAGCCGCGACCTGCTTTGATGCCGAAATAGTTGTTGCCTTTGACATGACGGCCAAAGCCAGTTTCCAACGATGCCTGCGCAGCGGCGAGCTGCGCCTGCACCGGCGGGATACCCATCGCGATCGCGCGGTTGTAGACGTCGCTGTAGAAGGAATTGGTCGCCACCTGTCAGCCCCCGAAGCCCAAATTGACAACCTTGTGGCCGTTGATCTGACGCACGGCGCGGGGCGACACCTTCTCGATGTCCTGCGCCATCGGGCCGACAACCTTGGGGTAGCTCTTCGGGTCGCCCTTGTAGCGATAGGCGTACATCTTGAGGCCGGTTTTCGGATCGACGCCGATTTCCTCGATGTCGGTCTTGTCATCCTTGTCAGAAGCGAAGAGCAGCGGCAGAAGGCCGAGCACACCGCCAAGGATCGACAGGCCGGTATTGCCACCGCCCGCCCCGGTCGTGGTCTGCGTCTGCGTGCTGCCGTAGGGCGTCGCGCCGACAGCGGCAAGGCGAAGATTGAGCTGCTGAAGCGGATAATCCTGCTGTTCCTTCCACTTCGCGTACTGCTCCTGAAGCTGCGCCTGCTCGATGTCACGCTGCTGCAAGCCGAGCGCCGACAGCAAGGCAGTGTTTTGGTTCGCCATCTGCTGCCCGGCCTGCGCCGTGTTGACAAGGTTGCCGGCGGCGTCCATGCGGAGCTGCTGCCCCTGAAGGTCACGATTGATGTCGGCATTGAGGTTCTGCGACGCGGCGTCGAAAGCCTGCGCGCGGAGCTGCGCCGACAGGTCGCCGACAGCACGCGCGTTTTCCGCACTGGCTACGCCTTCGGCGATGCCGTGACGCGAACCACCAAAAGCGCCTGCTTTGGTCGCGGTAGCGGCAATCTGATTGAGGTTGTCAAGGAAGGCGCGGTTCTGGTTGGCAATCGCCCGATCTTCGACGTTCTGAATGTAGGGATTCATGTAGTCCGCGATGTTCCCCTGAAGGAACGAACGCGGCTGATAGGTCGTACCGCCAGCAAAGGCGTTGGCAGCGGTGTTGATCGCGTCGGAATACGCGCCGGAGTTGGCAAGAGCGTTCTGCCAAGCCGCCTGCTGAAGCTGCGAGGCTCCGGCCGTGATGTCGCCGGTGTA
>Ga0207867_1001225_pt1 | contig 20234 bp, 12 predicted proteins | sample HigsolmetaAR206D_FD_184838 | JGI IMG/M metagenome (GOLD analysis project Ga0207867, IMG submission 184838) | Ionic liquid and high solid enriched microbial communities from the Joint BioEnergy Institute, USA - AR20-6-D (SPAdes) (version 2) ...
GCTATTTCGCGCTGTCGCGCGAAATAGCACATAACGTCTTTCCCTCGTTTTGTTTTCCCCGCGTTAAGCAAATGCTCGTCTTTCAAACGAATTTGGTATTAGGTTGTGTTTTTGGCCTTCGGCAGAGCGGAACGTGACTATTTTGTGTTGTGAATTATCGGATTTGGGGAGGGCTTTCGGCACACACAAATAGATGCCTCGTTTGTTGGGCGGATGTTGGTAGCCGTAGGCGGACGCGCCAAAGATCGAATGGAAGGGAGGGAACACGCCGCCAGAGCTTTGAAATGAACAACCGGATTCGCTAACGGGCTACCAAAAAACAAGTTTTATAACCGTTTATTTTCTTTAAGAAATTACGTAGATTGGGGTTGATATTCCAAAAAACTATGTTATTTTTATGACACACCAAGGCTAGAAACCCATCAATCGAAAGCGTATAGCTGGATTTCAAACGAACGGAGAACACACAGAAAGCTTCACACTACTGGTTAGCCTCGCTCATCGAGATTGAAATAGATTTGCAGGCTCACAAAGAGGTGGCTATTGCAAGAACGCGAACATTCAGCATCCCAAACATAACAGAACACATATCGGCATTCATGGCTTTTCCTTCGGATCTCTCAAGGCAATATACTACATACACGATTTTCTCTCTTTCTTGTGCTTATTTGGAGGTCTCAGCATTTATGTCTGCCCGCCATACCCGTTTCATCCATCTTTTTGGGCTGGTGTTCGCGCTCTTCATCGCTGGCCTATCGCTCACTTCTACTTGGGCGGCCTCTGTCTATCAAAATGGGCAAAAGGCAACCTTAGTGCTCGGTCAACCGGACTTCCTTTCCAACCCCCGGAAAACCACCCAAAGTGGGATGTATTATCCTATCAGTATCAGCATCGATCCGGTCAGCAAAAAGGTGTTCGTTGCCGATACGTACAACAATCGCGTATTACGTTTTGCATCGTTTGACAGTTTGAGCAATGGTGCAAACGCCGAGGCTGTGTTAGGCCAACCCGACTTTACTAGCAGCTCTCTTGACACGAAGCGAAACCGTATGAACCAACCCCAAGGCGTGGTTGTCGATTTCAACGGTACACTGTGGGTGGCCGATACAGGCAACCATCGTGTATTGCGTTTTGATGCTGCCGCCAGCAAACCCAGCGGCGCAGATGCCGATGGGGTGCTTGGACAAGATACTTTCACCTCTGCGGATGGCAGAGAGGCACGCAATAGAATGACCCTTCCCGCAAGCGTGACAATCGATCAGGTTGGCACGCTCTGGGTAGCCGATACGTACAACCACCGTGTATTACGTTTTGATGCTGCCGCCAGCAAACCCAATGGCGCAGATGCCGATGGTGTGCTCGGTCAAGCGGACTTCAACACTAAGCTACCTGGTGTGGGGGCAAACAAGCTGTATCTCCCTAGAGGTGTAGCTATCCAAGACGATGGAACGCTCTGGGTAGCCGACTCCTCCAATCATCGGGTGTTGCGCTTCAATAATGCTATCGGGAAAGCAAATGGAGCCAATGCCGATGGCGTGCTCGGCCAAGTGGACTTCGACAGCAACACGACGGCCGCTAACGAGTACAAAATATTCATGCCAACTGGTATAGCCATCGATAGCAATGGTTCACTGTGGGTTTCTGCCAGCGATCATCATCGCGTATTGCGCTTCGATAACGCTTCGGCGAAGCCCAATGGCGCAGCTGCAAATGGAGTGCTGGGCCAAGCAAACTTCACAAGCACCTCCAGTAATTTAGCCCAAGATCGTTTCGAGTACCCTACTGGTATAGCGATCGATGATGACAATGCGGTTTGGGTGACCGATACAAAAAACAGTCGTGTTCTGCGCTTTAACAGCCTTATCACCCAAACAATCGACTTCGGGCCGCTCTCGGCGAAGACCTTTGGCGATCCGCCCTTCAACATCAGCGCCACGGCCACATCGGGCTTACCGGTCTCATTTACTAGCCTCACCAGCAGCGTATGCAGCGTTAGCGGCAACAGCGTGAGCTTGCTCTCCGACGGGACCTGTACCATTCGCGCCAATCAAGCGGGCGATAGCATGATCTACGCTATGGCAGAGAGCGTCGATCGTTCCTTCAAGGTGAAAGCTGTACCGGTCATCAGCTGGGATACGCCTGCTGCGATCACTTACGGCACCGCCCTGAGCGCCAGCCAACTGAACGCGACCGCCAATGTCGCGGGCAGCTTCAGCTACAACGTCGCATCGGGCACGATGCTCAATTCGGGCAGCTATACGCTCACGGCCACCTTCACGCCCGACGACACGGAAAACTACGCAGTAGCGCAAAAGAGCGTGAGCTTAACGGTCAACAAGGCGCCGCTCACCATCACTGCGCAAAACGCCAGCCGCAATTACGGTGAAGCCAACCCAAGCTTCAGCGTCAGCTACAGCGGCTTTGTCAATGGCGAAGACGAGTCGGTGTTGAACGGTTCGTTAAGCATCACAACCAGCGCCGACAGCAACTCTCCGGCTGGCAGCTATCCGATTGTAGCCAGCGGCCTGACCAGCAACAACTACGAGATCAGCTTCATCAACGGCACGCTCACCATCAACAAAGTGCCGCTCACTATCACCGCACACAACGCCAGCCGCGACTATGGCGCAGCTAATCCAAGCTTCAGCGTCAGCTATAGCGGCTTTGTGAACAGCGAAGATGAAAGCGCACTGGGCGGTTCGTTACAGTTCAGCAGCGCCAGCATCGAATCGCCAGCGGGCGAGCACCCAATCGTGCCCAGCGGCTTGACCAGCAACAACTACGAGATCAGCTTCGTCAACGGCACGCTCACCATCAACAAGGCCCCACTCACCATCACCGCCCAGAACGCCAGCCGCAGCTATGGCGCGGCCGATCCAAGCTTTAGCGTCAGCTACAACGGCTTTGTGAATGATGAAGACGAGTCGGTCTTGGGAGGCGCGCTCGTATTTAGCAGCACAAACACAAGCAGCCCGGTCGGCAGCTATCCGATCACTCCGAGCGGCCTGAGCAGCAGCAACTACGATATCAGCTTTGTCGATGGCACACTGACTGTTACCAAAGCGCCGCTCACCATCACCGCCCAAAACGCCAGCAAGATCGTCGATCAGCCCAACCCAAGCTTTGGCGTCAACTACAGTGGTTTCGTCAACGGCGAAGATGAAAACGTGCTGACTGGCAACCTCGTTATCACTACTACTGCTGTGCTCAACAGTCCGGTTGGAATGTACCCGATTGTACCGAGCGGCTTGAGCGGCGATAACTACGAGATCAGCTTCGTCAACGGTACGCTCACCATCGATCCAAGCCTCGCCATCACTTGGAACGCGCCCAGCGCGATCACCTATGGCACCGCTCTAAGCACAAGCCAGCTCAACGCCAGTGCCAATATCGCAGGAAGCTTCACGTATAAGCCAGCGCTTGGTAGCGTATTGCCCGCAGGCACCCACACCATCACGGCCACCTTTACACCCGCAGACAGCCGCTACAGCAGCGCCCAACAGACCATGCTGCTGACGGTCAACAAAGCGCCGCTGACGATCACGGCTCAAAACGCCACACGTGTGGAGGGCGAGGCCAATCCGAGCTTCAGCGTCAGCTATAGCGGCTTTGTGAATGGCGAGAACGCTTCAGTATTGGGCGGCACGCTTGTGTTGAGCACCAGCGCCAATGCCAGCAGCCCAGCTGGCACGTATTCGATTGTGCCGAGCGGCCTAACCAGCAACAACTACACAATCACCTATGTGAATGGCACGCTGATCGTTCAGCCCAAACCTGTCACCCAGTGGCAAACCTTCTTGCCATTTGTCTCGCGCTAAATAGCAGCTATCAGGAGAGGGGTTTCGCAAATTGCGAAACCCCTCTCTTTTACGTGTAATCAAGATCGTAGCAATCCGCTTGATACGCTCAGCACTATGACGGCGTGGTCTCTAGCCCAAAGCAGGCTCCTAGCGCGTCCGCCTACGGCTATCAACGGCCTGCGCCAAGCCAAGCTACACACCTTCGCACTGCCTTCATTGCGACCTGCCCGCTGCAAGCAGCGAGCAGGTTCAAACAATGCTTTCGGCGCCCTGCAAGGTCGATAATGAGTTTGCTAGTGCAGGCTCACAAGAGCTTTAGGGCCTTCAGCGCTGCATGCGTGGATCGAAAGTCGGGTCTGGGTACATAGGCGGGCAACCTTGATCGGGCGCTTCGGGGCGCAATTCGTAGTGCCATGGCTCATTGAGGTAAATCTGGCACAAGCCGTATTTGGCACCATGTTCCGACAACCAGGCCATCGCGTCGTAGCTCCCGATATCAACCGCATCGCCCGATACGTGAGAAGATGTGTCCGCTGTGGCGACCCAGCGGGCCGCTTCCTCCTCTGAGCCATACTCGATAACTGCTTCACGCAGCAACTGCTCTTGGTACTCGGGCGAACGCCAGCCACTGGTAACGTAGAACTCGACCAAATCAGAACTTGCAGCATCTGCCGCCTCGCGCAGGGCAGCCAGCAGCGCTGGGTTGAGCTTGGCTACGCCCGGATACTCATCATCAAAAACCGTTGTACCGTCGGGCACAACGCCGTTCGGATCGCCAAAGCCACCACCTAAAGGAATGTCGCGCGGCATGTCCATGGCTGGTGCTTCTTCAAGCGAGGCTTGCTGCGGCCTTGGCCGCACCTGAGTCGGCTCACTACGCTCAAGCTCGGCGCTTGGTTCCTCCACAGGGCCAGCTTGCAGTGGCAGGTGTCGCAAGCGAGCCTGTTCGTGGCGAGGCGCTGCGGTCGATGCTACCGTCATCACGGGCGATGAGCTCAGCAAGGGCTCGCGGATGCTGGGGACGGATAGTGCAATGGCAAGCAACAGGCCGACAATAGATAGGCTAGAAAGCCAACGATTGGTTGTGTGAGCTGTTTTATCGTATCTCATGCCTCCAGTTTAGGCGGCACGATGTTGCCAGAATGTATCTGGTTTTTGATACACCAACGATATACACCAACTGGTATAATCGAAATTATGCGTATATTAATTGTCGAGGATGAACCTCATTTAGCAGAAGCGATCCGCGATGGGCTGCGTCTGGAAGCGATCGCCGCCGATATCGCAGGCGACGGTGACACGGCGCTGGAGCTGCTGAGCATCAACAGCTACGATATCGCCGTGCTCGACCGCGATATCCCCGGGCCTTCTGGCGACCAGATCGCCAAGCAGATCGTCGCCTCCGGCAGTGGCATACCGATCCTGATGCTGACCGCCGCCGACCGCCTCGATGACAAGGTCGTTGGATTCGAGCTTGGGGCCGACGACTATCTCACCAAGCCCTTTGAATTTCGTGAACTGGTACTTCGCCTGCGCGCGCTTGATCGCAGACGGGCTCACAACCGCCCGCCCGTGCGCGAGATCGCCGGACTGCGTCTCGATGCCTTTCGGCGCGAAGTCTACCGCGATGGGCGCTATATCGCACTGACCCGCAAACAGTTCGCCGTGCTCGAAGTGCTCGTCGCCGCAGAGGGCGGCATTGTCAGCTCCGAAGAACTACTGGAACGAGCCTGGGACGAAAACGCCGATCCCTTCACCAACGCCGTGCGGATCACGGTTTCGGCGCTGCGCAAACGGCTTGGCGAGCCATGGATCATCGCCACCGTCGCTGGCGTCGGCTACCGCATTGATACGCAGCTAGACAGCGGATGCGAGGGAGAGAAAGGTGGATAGGCCGCCAGGTTTAAGCATTCGGCTTAAATTCACCCTGAGCTATGCGGGCTTCCTTATGATCGCTGGCGCACTGTTGCTGGCAGCCGTATGGATCTTTCTGTTGCGCTATGTGCCCAATAATGCAGTCGTGGTCGAACACGGTGGTTTTTTTCCCGGTCGGGCCGATCTGCAACGTGCCTTCATTCCCCGAGCCGCCCAAGTGATGGCGTTCCTGCTGGTATTCGGTCTGGTAGGAGGCTGGTTTCTGGCTGGTCATATGCTGGCCCCGCTGAACCGAATCAGCGAAGCCACGCGCCTAGCCGCGACCGGAACGCTCTCGCATCGTATTCGGCTTGAGGGCAGCAACGATGAGTTCGCGGAACTGGCCGACGCTTTCGACGCTATGCTTGGCCGGATCGAAGCCCAGATCGCCGAACAGCAGCGCTTCGCCGCCAACGCCTCCCACGAACTGCGCACCCCTTTGGCGATCACCCAAACGCTGCTTGAGGTAGCACGCAACGAGCCAACTCGCCAAAACGATCCACTGATCGAGCGCCTTCACGACGTCAATACACGCGCGATCAAGCTCACCGAAGCGCTGCTGCTGCTCAGCCGCGCCGATCAACGCTCCTTCGCGCGCGAGCTTGTCGATCTCTCCCTGATTGCGGAAGAAGCCGCCGAGAGCCTGCTTCCTTTGGCAGAAAAAAACGGCATCACGATCGATATCTCGGGCGAGATAGCCCCGACTCTTGGTTCAGACACGCTGCTGTTGCAGTTGATGATGAACCTGCTGCACAACGCGATCGTGCATAATCTGCCGCAAAAGGGCACTGTATGGGTCACGACCACGGTTCAGCCTCCATACGTCGAGCTTACAGTCAAAAACACGGGCGAAATACTCGCCCCCGAATTGGTAGCCACCCTTACCGAGCCGTTTCGGCGCGGCACCGACCGCATTCGCAGCGAGCATGCAGGCGTCGGTCTGGGCCTCGCGATCGTCCAACGGATCACTCAAGCACACGATGGGAAGCTGATCCTCGCTCCCCGCGCCGCCGGAGGGCTCAGCGTCAGCGTGCGATTGCCCGCCGCACCGTCCCACACAAGCAGACGATCGGGGGAATGAGTGAGCCACCCTAACTGGCTACTCAGTGATAGAGCTATCTGCCCTACGTTTCGTGCTAAACAGCACAGATCTTCATGCCGATTGTAGTACGCGAAACTCTTTCGGATCGAAAGAAGGGTTTCGCAAATTGCGAAGCCCTTCTTTTATTTGGGATCAGGATCACCCATCGCGGAGGTTTCTCCTATTTATAGAGTCCTGAATAGGAAACTGGTTAAAATTGGTATCAAATTCCTGAAACCTAGCTTACTTTTATGCGTAAAGATTGTGTCACGAAATTAACGCGGTAATATATACCTAACTCAATTTCATCTACTTTTAGACTAATAAATACTTCTCTCGCGGCAGATCTAGTGCTGTACTAGGCTTACTAGGTTTTGCCCGCCTTAGAGCTGCGCTTCAAAAGATCTTGTTCAAAAACTGAGCAGATCTTGGGAAGTGCGGACTTTGTATTGCCCAAAAGCTTCGTATGAGCCTATTGGGGCATCTGCGCATGCTGAAAGAAGGAGTAGCGTTTTAGCCAAGGCCCGTGTTCGCCCGTCTATAACCCATCATATTCATTACGGTTGGATATCGGCATGTTTGGGCTTGTGTGTTTTGGATCGCTCTAAGCAGCAACAAGACACTATTCTCTCTGATAGTTGTACGAAAGACCTACCACATATGTCTGTCCGTTTTACTCGGCTTCTTCAACTCTGCGGATTGGTGTTCGCTCTCCTTCTTGTGAGTCAACACGCCTCGGTCGCTTCAGCCTCCTTTACGGACGGTCAAAAAGCATCATTGGTGCTTGGGCAGGCAAGCTTTACCACTTGGAACACACAAACCACCGCCGACGGCCTGCAATACCCGCACAGTATCGCAATAGATCCAGCTACGAATAAGGTTTTTGTTTCCGATGCGGGCAACCATCGCATCTTGCGTTATGCCTCGTTCGATAGCTTGAGTAATGGCGCTAGCGCCGAGATGGTTTTTGGCCAAACCAATTTTAGCGGCAATCTCGGCGCTAGCGGAGCCAACCGCCTGAAAACACCTCAAGGCATTGCCATAGATAGTAATGGCCGCTTGTGGGTAGCAGATTCGGCTAATAATCGTGTACTTCGTTTTGATAATGCTGCTACTGCCAACAATGGTGTCTCGGCGAATGTGGTACTTGGCCAAGCAAATTTCATTGATAGCAGTACCGGTACTGCGATCAATCGGCTGTACAATCCGGGTGCGCTCACGCTCAGCAGCGATGGCACATTGTGGGTCGCCGATGCGCGGAATCACCGTGTGCTGCGTTTTGATAATGCGGCAAGCAAAAACAATGGAGCCGATGCTAATGCGGTACTTGGCCAGCCAGATTTTATGAGTAATAGTTCGGGCCTGAGCCAAAACCAATTTAATGCTCCACGCGGCATTGCGATCGAGAGCGATGGTACGCTCTGGGTAAGCGATGCGACTAATCATCGGGTATTGCGCTTCGATGATGCTGCGAGCAAAGACAATGGAGCCAATGCTGATGCGGTGCTTGGGCAAAACGATTTTGTGAGCAAAACCACGGGGATTACCTCCTCGAAAATGCACACGCCATATGGCATTGTGACAGATTCAAATGGCACACTGTGGGTCGTATCAAGCGAGTATTCTCGCGTTATGCGATTTGATCACGCTAGCAGCAAAGGCAATGGTGCCGCCGCCGATGGTGTAGTTGGCCAACCCGACCTCACAACCGTGAACATAGGGATTAGCCAAACCACCTTAAATTATCCGATGGGCGCGACACTCGATCCAACAGGATCGCTATGGGTGGCAGATTATAGCAATAACCGAGTTTTGCGCTTTAGTAGCCTTGTAACACAAACAATCAGCTTTAATGCGCTTGCAGATAAGGCTTTGGGCGAGCCAGCCTTTACAATCAGTGCTACCCCAAGCTCGGGCTTAGAGGCCTCCTTTACCAGCTTGACCAGCAGCGTTTGTAGTGTAAGCGGCAGCACCGTTAGCTTGCTTGCCACGGGAACCTGTACGATTCAGGCGAGCCAAGCTGGCGATAATATGCTCTACCTGGCTGCAAGCTATGTTGAACAATCATTTGAAGTAAAAACGCTGCCAACGATTACTTGGGCTGCACCTAGCCCAATCACCTATGGCACGGCCTTAGGCTCAAGCCAGTTGAATGCCACAGCTGATACCGCTGGTACATTTAGCTATAGTCATAGCTCTGGTAGCAACCTCGATGCAGGTATCCACACCCTTACAGTAACGTTTACCCCGAACGATACCGCCAAATATGTAACAGCCCAAAAAACAGTACATCTCACCGTCACGAAAGCCCCGTTGACGATTACTGCACAAAATGCCAGCCGCAACTATGGCTCGGCTAATCCTAGCTTTAGCGTAGCGTACGATGGCTTTGTTCTCGGCCAAAGCAAATCTAACCTCAGCGGTTCATTGGCAATCACCACCACTGCTACGATCAACAGCCCGGTTGGCAGCTACTCAATCGTAGCCAGTGGCTTAAGCAGCAGTAACTACCAAATCGAGTATGTAAACGGCAGCCTAAGCGTAAACAAAGTGCCACTCACGGTAAGCGTACAAAACGCCAGCCGCCAGTATGGTGCGGCAAACCCAAGCTTCGCAGCGAGCTATGATGGCTTTGTGTTGGGCCAAACTTCGGCAGTGCTTGGCGGCTCCTTGGCGTTTAGCACCAGCGCAAACGCCAGCAGTTCTCCGGGGATCTACTCGGTTAATGCAAGCGGCCTCAGCAGCAGCAACTACGAGTTTACCTATGTCTCGGGCCAGCTTACGGTAGTAAAAGCACCATTCACCGTCACCGTGCACAATAGCTTCCGTCAGTATGGCAATAACAATCCAGCCTTTGCCTTTAGCTATGATGACTTTGCAAATGGCGAGGATGATTCGGTTCTGGACGGATCGTTAACGATTACCAGCACTGCTACAATCAACAGCTCGGTTGGCACCTATCCAATTATCGCTAGCGGCCTCAGCAGTAGCAACTACGATATCCAATACACCACTGGTACGCTCACGGTAAACAAGGCCCCGCTCACAATCACCGCCCAAAATGCGACCCGTGTGTATGGCGCTGCCAACCCAAGCTTTACGGTAAGCTATAGCGGCTTTAAGAACAGCCAGAATGAGTCGGTGCTCAGTGGCTCCTTGCTGATCACAAGCACTGCTACTACTGACAGCACCGTTGGCACGTACCCAATTGTGCCAAGCGGCCTGAGCAGCAACAACTACGCAATTACCTTTGTAAATGGCAGCCTAAGCGTTACCAAAGCACCGCTTACCATCACCGCCTCAAATGTAAGCCGCAACTATGGCGCTGCAAACCCAAGCTTCAATGTGAGCTATAGCGGCTTTAAGAACAGCGAGGATAAGGCGGTTCTGAGTGGTTCCTTGCTAATCACCAGCACTGCTGATGCAAGCAGCCCCGTGGGTAGCTACCCAATTGTGCCAAGCGGCTTGACCAGCACGAACTACGATATCACGTTCAACAATGGTACGCTAAGCGTCACCAAAGCGCCGCTCACCATCACTGCTCAAAATGCAAGCCGCAGCTATGGCGCGGTCAACCCAAGCTTTACGGTGAACTATAACGGTTTTGCATTAAGTGAAGATGAGAGTGTACTCGATGGCACACTGCTTATTACCACCACTGCCGATCTCAACAGCACAGTTGGCAGCTACCCGATTGTGGCAAGCGGCTTGACCAGCAACAACTACACGATTACGCTTGTGGATGGCACACTCACCATCACCAAAGCGCCACTCACCATCACTGCCCAAAATGCCAGCAAGATCGTTGATAGCGCAAACCCAAGCTTCGGCGTCAACTATAGCGGTTTCGTTAATGGTGAAGATGAGGGTGTGCTTGGTGGTACGCTCATTATCACCACCACTGCCGATCTTAACAGCACAATTGGAAACTACCCGATTGTGCCAAGCGGCTTGAGCAGCAACAACTACGAGATCAGCTTTGTGAATGGCACACTGACCGTCGATGCCGCACTCGCTATTTCGTGGGCCTCACCCAGCGCGATCAGCTATGGCACGGCATTGAGCACCAACCAGCTCAACGCTAGCGCCAATATCGCTGGTACGTTTAGCTACGAACCAGCGCTCGGCAGCCTGTTACCGGCAGGCACCCACACCATCACGGCCACCTTTACGCCAACCGATAACCGCTATAACCCCACCCAGCAGACCATGTTGTTGACCGTCAACAAAGCCCCGCTCACGGTTACGGCCCAAAACGCGAGTCGAAGCTACGGTGCAGCGAATCCTGACTTTGCGGTCAGCTATAGCGGCTTTGTCAATGGCGAAAACGCTTCGGTATTAGGCGGTACGCTTGCGTTCAGCAGCGCAAATGCGAGCAGCTCGGTCGGAAGCTATCCAATCACCCCAAGCGGCTTGACCAGCAGCAACTACGCGATCAGCTTTGTCGATGGCACGCTCACCATCAATAAGGCCACACTTACGATTACGGCCCAAAATGCCAGCCGAAGCTACGGCGCCGCTAATCCCGACTTTGCGGTCAGCTATAGCGGCTTTGTCAATGGCGAAAACGCTTCGGCCCTAGGTGGCACGCTTGTGTTTAACACCAGTGCCAACGCCAGCAGCCCAGCAGGCAGCTACCCAATTGTGCCAAGCGGCCTGACCAGTGGCAACTACACGATTAGCTTTGTCAATGGCACGCTTACGGTTACAGCCAAACCAGCTACTCAGTGGCAAGTCTTTATTCCGCTGGTAGCGCGCTAAAGCTCAAATAGAAGAAGGAGAGGATTTCGCACAGGAAATCCTCTCCTTTTTGGTATTCCGTTTAGACCATTCCGCTTTCGAAATGGATGTTGATAGCCGTAGGCGGACGTCGCTAGAAGTTTCTTTGGGCTAAGGATCAAGACGCCAACGTGTTAAACGTAGCAAAAGAATGTGCTCGAAAGCTGCCCAAACTCTGACCTTCCTGCGGTAGAATAGGCCACGGCAATCTCGCACAAAGGAGGCCAAGATGAGTTGGGAGTTTATCAAACTAGCAGGGCCGTTCGGCTTTACCGAGGGGCCAGCGTGGGACGGAAGTGGCGTAATCTTCTCAGATATCCCCAATAGCCGGATTTTGCGCTACGACGAGGCCAGCGGCGAAACCAGCGTATTCCGCACTGATACCAATGGCGCAAACGGTCTGATGCTCGATTCGCAAGGGCGGCTCTACGCATGCGAGGGCGATGCCCGCCGCATGGTGCGCTACAACAGCGACGGCAGCTACGACGTTTTGGCCGATCGTTTTGAAGGCAAACGCCTCAACAGCCCGAACGACCTGGCCTTCGACGCCCAAGGGCGGCTCTGGTTCACCGATCCGCGCTACGGCGACCGCAGCGACGACCTCGAACTCGGCCACGACTCGGTCTATCGTCTCACTCCTCAATCCGACGGCAGCTGGAGCATCGAGCGTATGACCTTCGATACCACCAAACCCAACGGCCTTCTGATCTCGCACGATCAGCGCTGGCTCTATGTGGCCCAAAGCCAATACGGCGATGGCAATCCGCGCGAGCTGCGAGCCTACCCGATTTTAGAAGATGGCACGCTCGGCACGTACGAGGTGCTGCACAACTTCTATCCTCATCGCGGGATCGACGGTATGACCCTTGATCGCGAAGGCAATATCGTCGCAACCGCCGGCTGGGAGCTCAGCGGCCCCGGCCCTATGATCTACGTCTTTGCGCCTAACGGGCGGGTGCTCTCGACCCACCCTGTTCCGGTCAACCGCCCGACCAACTGCACCTTTGCGGGCGATGGCAAAACGCTCTATGTCACTGGCGATGGCTGCCTCTTTAAAGCCGACACCTCAGCTTAAACAGCTCATACTAAATCCGTTTCGGCTCTTTGCATTTTCGCCGAGCGCTTTCCATAGGCTCAGCGATAAACATCGAAAAACCAAAGCAAGGATGGATGGGATTTTGCGCTGTTGCGCAAAATCCCATCCATCAAAAAAAGACAGTTCCACTCTGCCGAAGGCCTGTGTTTAAAAAAGCGCAGCTGGTCCATCGACAGCAAACAAACAAATCTAATATCACAAAAGCGCGAAGGCGTTTCAATGTGGGATGTGGTTTATTCTTAAGATACTTCTAGATAAGGCTGCATTAAGTAGCTAGTGTTGATGAAGTCTTGTTTGAGGCATTCCAGTATTGTATCGACATTGGGTAATCATATTGGATGTACGTACCAATGAATGATAATACCCATATAAAATCCTTGACAGCAATCTCAAAATAATTGAGAATCGAGTTCAATCCATAATTGAATTACAACTACATCAACAGGTGTTTCTGCCATGATTTGTCTTGAAACATAAGGCTTGAAAGAATGAAAAAGATTTCGCTAGAACAGCTACAAGGAGATTACGATGATATTCGAATGTTAGGCACAAATTTGTGTGCCGAATTTAGCCGATATCTAACCTTAATTTTTACGACTAATAATTTTCATCTAAATTTTCCCATCCAATATCGTTTCAAATCTTGGGAATCTATTAAAAATAAATTTATCAACAATGAGGTAAAGATACAAAAAATAAAAGACATTCAAGATATAGTAGGAGTAAGAATCGTCACCCTTTTTCCTAATGATATTGAGAGAATAATTAAGCTTCTTTCCTCTAACTTTGACATTATTAAGCAATATAATACTACTGAACGACTGAAGGTTGATCAGTTCGGATATGCTTCACATCATCTTATTGTAGAGTTAGATAAAATATCTCACTTTCACAATCATTTATCGAATGCTTCCCTTAGATTAAAAGCAGAAATTCAGATACGTACTCTTTCACAACATATATGGGCAGAAACGTCTCATAGATTAGTATATAAAGCAAAAATGCCTTCTGCAGAAATTGAAAGACCTTTATATCGACTATCTGCTCTACTTGAAATTGTTGATCTAGAATTACAGCGCATAAATCAGATATTTTCAGATACTAAAGCAAATGATTTTATTACAACAGGAGAACTTGCTACTAGCGATTTTTATGAGGCAGATGGAATTGTCTTTACTAAAATAGATGTAGATAATGATAATAATCTTGAGATAATAACTCCTTCAGATTTAGAAGGACAATCCATTGCTGTATTCAAAAATAGTAATGCACTTTTAGTTAGCATTCCTGTAGAAACTGGCCATTTCTATGCAGGATGGTTACGAGAGGTTTTTTTGACTGATGTAGATAATGACGGACAAAATGAAGTAATCTGTCAATTTGAACACGAAAACAGCACCTCATTAATTTGTTATAAATACCAAAATGAGGAGTTAAAGCTTCTTCGACTTAATAATGTAGGAACCTTTTTTGACCAAGACACATTCCTTGATGCTAGAATTGAAGATTATGATAATGATGGAAAGTTAGAAGTTGTGTGTAGTCCATGGGATGCAATACCTCCTGACTTATTACCCTCAAATCATAAAGAGGGGGATTACGATTGGGGGCGCGTTAACTATGTGTGGAGATGGGATACAGCAACAATGCATTTTCAATTAGTTGGCCGCGAATTAGCATATATAGGCACACGATAACTCAAAGATTTATAGAAGTTATCTTCAAAAATGTATCGCCTTGAGATGAATTCTAAATATTGAACACATCCTCTTGAGAAGCGCGATAGAGACTATAGCTTGTGGCTGCAATCCCTAAAAGCGAAAGCACAAGCTGCAGCAAGGGCTGATCCGCCAAGACTCGGCTGCCATCGTTGGAATAGATCACCACAGAGAGCAGAACCGCAATCGTCACCAATAGATCGCCCGATTTGCGCCAAAGCGCGATCCCAAAGGGCAACAAGCCGATCAAAGTCGCGGTAAGAGCGTGCCTCAAAATCTTGCCAAGCAGAGCAAGATAGATCGGCCAGTTCATCTCGCCCAGCGCAAAATGCAGCCAAGCATCAAGCCCAAGCAGCAAGCTGTAAATCAGCACGGCGCTTACAAACATCGCGCAAAAGCTCCAAAGAGAGACCAAAATCAGCTTGGCGCTCAACAGCTTAATCCGACTGGTCGGGTAGAGAAAGAGCTGGCTGATCGTGCGATTGCTGTATTCGTGCAACACCACCCACCGCAAAAGCACCGCCATATAGATCATATAGCCCACATTGACCACGCTCAGGATCAAAACCAGCAGATTTTCGTAGTTATTGAGCGGAATATCTGGCATGGGCGGCGACTGCAAGTACGAGTAGAGGATCAGTAATACAATCAGCGTCATACTGGCAAGCAGCTTGAGCGGAAAGCCAAATTGGGGCGTTTTGCGCAGCTCAAGTCTGATCAGCTCAATCATCGCCTTTGCCCTCCTCTAACAGATGAAACATGCGCTCCTCAAGGCTATCGCTGCGCTTCTGAAACAGCTCAATCGGAATATGTTCCAGCACCAGCGTGCGCAAAATCTGCTGAGCATCACAGTCGCGGTCGAAGATTCGAATCCGTCGATTTTCGAGCAGCTTAAGCTGTTTGAGCTGTAAATCATGTTCAAGCAGAAAGAAAGTGCGCGAAAGCTGATCGGTCACAATCTCGATATAATCGGTGCGCCCCACCAGTTGGTCAGCCAGCGACAGCTCCTCGATCAAACGCCCTTGGCGCAGCACACCCACCCGCTGCACCAGCTGATCGAGCTCTTGCAAACTTTGGCTGGTAATCAACAGGGTTGTGCCATACTCCTGGTTAAGCCGTTGCAACAACAAGCGCAGATTACGCAGCACCAAGGAATCGAGGCCAACAAACGGCTCATCGAGCAGCAAAAGCTCGGGGCGGGTCAACAAGGCCCGCGCCAGCGCCACCTGCTGCTTCGCTCCCGAAGCCAGTTTCTGCACAGGCGTGTCGCGTAGCTCGCTAAGTTGCAACTGCTCAAGCAATTCGTCGATCGCAGTCGGCTGATACAAGCCCATATAGCGCATATGCAGCTCAAGGTTTTCGAGCACACTTAAGCGCTCGTAGAGCTGCGGACTGCCGATCAGCGTGCCGATCCGCTTCAGCACAGCCGGGGTATGACCAAGCACAGCGCGCCCAAAGAGCTCGACTTGGCCGTCGCTCGGGCGCTGCAAGCCAGTCAACAGATGCAACAAGGTCGTTTTTCCGGCTCCAGCAGGGCCAAGCAACATATACCACTCGCCTTGGCCGACGTGCAGATCAACATCTTGAAGGATCGGCTGGCCTTTCAGGCTTTTCGAAAGCCGCCGCGTTTGGATCAAATAGTTCATTGGTGATACCAATCAGCTTGATATGTGCAAAGCTATGGCGGCTGCATCTCTTCTCGTAAAATAGGCTTCTAGCGCGTCCGCCTACGGCTATCAACGGCAGCTCGCCCCAATCGAAGGGCTAGCAGTCCGTGAGAAGCCGCCACCCAAAGACAAAATGATACAAACAGATTTCGTATCACTCACTCGCTCGAATCTCAGTCTAACAACAATTGCTTAGCTTTCTCTGTCGCAATTCTTACGAAAAGCTTTCGCTCGCTCGTCCTTCGGGATAATAGCGCGGCAAACGCAGGCTAAAGACCGTCTCGACGCCCGGCTGGCTGCGATAGCTGAGCGTGCCCTGCATCAGCTCGACCAAGCGCTTGCTAATGCTCAAACCCAAGCCGCTGCCTTGGCTGGGGCGCGTGCGGGCCTCGTTGGCCATATAGAGCCGCTCGAAGATCCGCTCGCCATGAACCTCCGCGATGCCCTCGCCTTGGTCGATCACATCGCAACAGACCTGATTCTGCTCGGCATACAGTCGAAAACCAAACATCTTGCCCGCGCTGCCATAGCGCAACACATTCGAGAAGAGATTATCGAGCACCCGCTGCAAAGCATCGCTATTGGCCAGCACAAACAGCGCCTGCTCGGGAATATCGATCTCGACTCGCCATGTGCGCAGTTCGGGCAGGTCGTACAAACTCAGCAGGCGCTGAGCACAAAACTCGTTCAGCAAAATCGGCTCAAGCGGCAGTTCACGCTCGCCCGCTTCGAGCAGAGCTAGCTCAAAGAAGCGATTAAGCATCTGGCTCAGCTCTAAGCCCTTTTGATAGACCTTCTCAATTAGTTCGTCGCGCTCATCAGAAGCGAGATCGCGCTGATGCTGTAAGGTTTCCAAATAGCCGATCATCACGGTCAGCGGCGTCTTGAGGTCGTGCGAAATATTGGAAAGCATGCGCCGCATGGCCGCCTCGCTACGGCGAAAATCGGCACTGCTCTGCTGTTTATCGCGCAGCAGCAGATTGATCTCGGCTAGCACCTGCTGAAGCTCGCGCAGCGATGTAGGATGCAACACTTGGGTCGGCCCTTGGCCACGGCGGATCTCCTCAAGCTGTTCGCTCAGCTCCTTAAGCGAGCGGCGCAGACTACGTTCGCGCAGCCCAAACCAAAGCAAGCCCGCAAGGCTCAGCAACAACAAAGCCAGTAACAGCGCTTCCCACATCAAAGCGATCCTAGCTTATAGCCGATGCCCCACACCGTTTGCACATAGCGCGGATTGGCGGGGTCATCCTCAATTTTCTCGCGCAGACGCCGAATATGCACATTGAGCACATTCTCGTCGCCAAAATATTCATCTTCCCAGACTTCGCGATAGATCTGAGCTTTGCTAAAAACCCGCTGGGGATTACCAACCAGCAGCTTCAAAATCAGAAACTCTTTGGGCGTCAGCTTCAGCTCTTGGCCCTGCTTCAGGACCCGAAAATTATCGAGATCGATCTCCAGATCGCCGATTGTTTGCAAGGTTGGGGCGGCTTGGGGCGCTTGGGTATAGAGCGTCGAGCGCCGAATGGCGGCTCGCACCCGCGCCGTCAGCTCGATCAGTGAAAAGGGCTTGGCGATATAGTCGTCGGCCCCCAAACCGAGACCGAGCGCTTTATCGAGCTCGCTATTTTTAGCCGACAGAATCAAAATCGGCACAGTGCTCTCTTGGCGCAAAAGCGGCAACAAATCCATGCCGTTGCGCTTGGGCAACATCAGATCGAGCAGCACAAGGCTGATCGCGTTCTGTTGAAAGCTGGTCAAGGCCGCTTGGCCGTCAAAGGCTTGGATCACCCGCATACCTTCGCGCTCAAGGTGCTTGGCGATCATGCTGCTGATCTCGCGGTCATCTTCGATCAGCAAAATGGCTGGTTCCATGTTGCGCTCCTTTATCCTGAACCTAACGCTCTATATTCTCCTGCCATTGTAGCGTAAGAAATACGTAAGGGTTGGGAGATAAAAACGAAAGATCTGCTTGCTAGACTTGAGATAGAAGCTTTTTGAACTTACGAAAAGCATTATCGAAGGAGTAAATCCTATGCGACGATATTTTATCCAACTGGTTATGATCGTGATGGCCTTATCGCTGGCGCTGCAAGGCACAGCCCACGCCGACGAGCGCAGCACACCCTCGGGCGTACCGCTATCGGCTCTGGAAGCGACCGTTGACGAGATTATGCAACAATATATTGGCAAAGACGTGCCCGGCGCATCAGTCTCGATAGTCAAAGATGGTCAGATCGTCTTTGAAAAGGGCTACGGCTACGCCAATCTTGAAAAACAGCTGCCTGTCGATCCAAAAACAACCTATATGGAGCCCGGATCGGTCTCGAAGCTCTTCACCTGGACAGCTGTGATGCAGCTGGTTGAGCAGGGCAAGCTCGATCTCAACCAAGATATTCGCAGCTATCTGCCAGCCGATTATCTGACCCTCAGCTATGACGAGCCGGTCACCCTGCTCCATCTGATGAACCATATGGCGGGCTTTGAAGAGCGCATCGAAGGCTTAATGGTCGATAATCCCGACGATCTGCAGCCGCTCGAGCAGTACTTGGGGCCGGGCCGCCAGCCTAAACAGATCTATCGCCCGGGCACGACCATCGCCTATTCCAACTTCGGCACCAGTCTGGCTGGCTTGATCGTCGAGCGCGTCTCGGGCATGCCCTTTGAGCAGTATGCCCAAGAGAACATCTTCGCGCCGCTGGAGATGGATAAGTCCTTCTTCGATCCCGATTACAGCGCGATTCCAGGTGTGATGGACCAGAAAGCGGTCGGTTATGCCAAGAAAGGCGAGGAGTGGCAGGCCCAACCCAATACCTACATCAACGATGTTCCCGCTGGTTCGCTGACTTCGACCGCGAGCGACCTTGCTCACTTTATGATCGCCCAGATGAATTACGATGGCGCTGCGCCCTATCAGCTCTTTAACAAGCCCGAAACCCTACGCGAGATGCAGACCCGTACCTTCAGCCACCACGCTGATATGCCGGGTGTCGCCCACGGCTTCTGGGAGCGCTTCGCAGGCGGTCATCGCGTCTTAGAGCACGGCGGCAACACCGAAGCCTTCACCGCACTCTTGTCGATTGTGCCCGAAGAGAGCTTTGGCATCAGCATCTTAACCAACGTTGCAGGCGAAATGGCGGGCGCCCGCATCGCCCTGATCGACAGCCTGATCGGCAGCACCTACAGCCAGCCCAGCGCCGACCCCACGCTCAACCATAGCGCTCAAGTCGCCGGACGCTACCGCTCGGCCCGTATCGTCGAAACAACTGCTCTCAAAGCGCTCAATCTGATCTCCGATGGCGATACGCTGGTGACCGCCAATCCAGATGGCAGCATTCAGGTCAGCATTCTGGCCATGGGAATCAGCCAGACCTATGTCGAAACAGCGCCCTATCTCTACACTCGCAGTACGTCTGAGCAAACCATGCTCGACTACGCCGGACTGGAAAGCAGCCATCTCTTCTTTACAACCGACGCTTCAGGCAAGGTCGTTCAGATCAGCCACGGCACGATTATGGATCAAAAGCCTGTCTCGCTCTTGAACACGCCCCAGTTCAATCTGCTGCTGCTAGCTGGCTCGGCTCTGGTCTTTCTGCTCGGTCTGATTGTAGGCCTAGTCGCTTGGGTGCGAGGACGGATCAAGAAACAGCCGCTCTCGAAGCTGCAACAGTACACTGCTTGGCTGGCGCTGGTGGGTGTAGCGAGTATGGCTAATCTGGTGGTGATCATTATGCGGATCGTCAAATACCCCTACCAAGCGATGTCGAACTTTCTGCCCCAGATCGTGCTCTTCTGGCTTGCAGGTCTAGCGACGCTCTGGTTAGGCTACCGAATCGTCCAGCTTTGGCCACAGACACCCAGCAAACTTGGCCTCAAGCTCTACACCGGACTGCTCTTTGTAAGCCTGATCGGCCTTGCCAGCTTCCTCGTTAGCAACCACTTCTTGCTCTTCTAGGCGGAAAGTTTTCGACCATCCATTCAGTCCTTGGCGCGTCCGCCTTCGGCTACAAAAGCGACCTCCTCCCATGCGGGCGACACGAAGCCGTACCCTTCGACAAGCTCAGGGTACGGCTTTTTTCTCCCTTCTCCCGCAACTATACATTACCCACAAGTAGGAGGAGTGTCACTTGAACGAGCAGCACGCCACATAAATGCGAGATCTTGAAGCCGTTGCAAACC
>Ga0207867_1001226_pt1 | contig 20213 bp, 17 predicted proteins | sample HigsolmetaAR206D_FD_184838 | JGI IMG/M metagenome (GOLD analysis project Ga0207867, IMG submission 184838) | Ionic liquid and high solid enriched microbial communities from the Joint BioEnergy Institute, USA - AR20-6-D (SPAdes) (version 2) ...
AAACAAAAAGGAGAAGATGTAAATGAAAAATACTACAGGTGTATTAACTGGCCGTTTGCTGCGCAATAGCCTACGCAGCCCTGATACGATCATTACGGTAGCGATTACACCGATTATGATGATGCTTCTGTTTGTCTATGTATTTGGCGGTGCCATAAAGACGGGCACGAACAACTATGTCAATTATTTATTGCCGGGAATCTTGCTGATCGCAATCGCCTCCGGTGTCGCTTATACGTCCTTGCGGTTATTTAATGATATAAAAAGTGGACTGATGGCGCGTTTCTTTACCATGCCCATCAGGCGCTCATCGATATTATGGGCACACGTGCTCACTTCGCTGGTGTCCAATGCACTGACCATTGTGTTTGTCATGCTCGTCGCCTTTTTCATCGGGTTTCGTCCGAGCGCGGATCTTTTGGATTGGCTTGCGGTGGTTGGAATACTTGGGTTGTTTACCCTAGCCCTAACCTGGCTTGCTGTCATTCCTGGATTGACTGCAGGATCAATGGAAGGGGCGACAGCCTACTCCTACCCGTTGATTTTCTTGCCGTTTATTAGTTCGGCTTTTGTCCCTACCGAAACGATGCCAAAACTTGTTCGCGCTTTCGCTGAAAACCAGCCTGTTACTTCCATTGTGAATGCCATTCGTGCCCTCTTATATGAAGGAACCGTCGGCAACAGCATTTGGGTGGCGCTTGCCTGGTGCGTTGGCATAATGGTCATTGCCTACATCATTGCCAACAGAGTATTTAAACGCCAAATTGGTTAATTATATCATTATGAATTTCTTTCCAATCCCCGGTGGACAAAGAAGAAGGATATTCTCTTTTCGGTCAATAAAAAACAACATAAGCAGCTCTCGAATCCGATGCTCATCCACTGAAGGCTGCGCGGCAAAATCAAACGTATCGATCGTCTTGCGATATGGCATTTTGGACAGCTTGACGAGCGTTTGGATCGATCGTTCCTGTTTTTCGACGATTTCCGCCTCTAATAGGCAGAATAAAAACTCCAAATATAGTTTATTATGAGTAGATGCGTATTCTGTCAAGGCGGACCATCGTTCCGCCTTGACAGTCAAATGGAGTCGGTGGCAATAGCGATAACTTGACTTTTCCCCCTTAGTTTACAACTTCCCCAACTTTTTTCCAATCGACTTACATTTGTTCGCCAGGAAGCGTTTCGTAACGAACGGTTTCTTTTTCGCTGTCTCTCGGAAAGGCTGCATAGAGTCCTTTAAAATCGTCTTTCCTCCTTGTATAGCCTGTTGTCGAATTTTTAAAAACAATTTTCGCTATAGAACACCCCATCTTCTAAAATCCTTTTTTGAAGATATGGTTTAAATGGATCCAACTTGCTTTTTCTTGGTTTTCGCTTGATTTTGGAAGGTGGATTAGGGGAGTGAATATATTTTCAGACGATTTTCCAATCGATTCCAAATTCCCTCGCAAAATCGAAAATACTCATTCCCCTTTCATACATCTCTTTGATCACAAAAAATTCCCCTCTCGTAATCCCGAACCAAAGTTAGATCCTATTATTTTTTAGATTTCAGTTTCATTTTATTAGTAATGATGATATAATATATTTAAAACGGGAACATACGTTTGAGGACTTAAAATCATATAAATTTCACAGCAGATATTATGATATTATTAGCATATGTCCTTTTTAATGGTGGTGAAATTAACAATGACTACAAACATTGTCACAAAGAATAATAGAGGTTTAATAGGTACATTTGCACTTAACAAAACAGAGCCTATCCATAGATGGTATAAATATGACGAAGGATACTCGAGTGAATTTATAGTACATGAATTTGAACACTTACCGATAGAAGTACATACAATATTTGAGCCTTTTGCAGGTTCAGGAACTACACCTTTGGTTGCATCTCAATTTGGTATTCAGTCTTATTTTTCAGAAATTAACCCTTTTATGGTATTTGTAACAAAAACAAAAATAAATACAGTAAAAGCTGCTCATCAAAAAAAGGAAAAAATAATTGATATTATATCGAAATTAAAAGAGGATGTTTTGAGGAATCTAGAATTCGAACATTTTATTGGGGTTTCATATGATGGATTTGAAAAGTATTATAATAGAGAGGTTCTTGCTAAACTACTAGCAATTAAGAAGTTAATTTTAGACCTCAATGAACCACTAGCAATAAATATTTCAAAAGTAGCTCTGGCTTCAATAGCAGTAAAGGTTTCCAACATGATTAAACGCGGAGATTTAAGATATGCTAAGGAAAATGAAAAAAAAGAAAATGACTTTGATGTTCAGTTACATTTCACAAGAAAATTAGATGAAATAATTTATGATGTCAATTACCATTCAGAGTCGGTGCTATCTGATACCTGTTTTGTTCATGCAGATGCTAGACAAGCTAAATTACCATCTGAAGTCGATTGTGTTATAACTTCCCCACCTTATTTAAATGGTACAAACTATATTAGAAATACCAAGTTGGAATTGAAGCTTCTGGATTTCGTTAAGACAGAAAAGGATTTACCCGTACTGCATTCAGGCGGAATAATGGCTGGCATAAATAGTGTTTCTAAGCGACGAAATACACCAATTATAGTCGATGAAGTAAAAGAATATGTAGAACAATTAGAACCTATTGCATACGATAAAAGAATTCCTATTATGGTCGCTGGTTATTTTCATGATATGGATATTGTCTTTAACAAACTAAAAAAAGTCATTCGTAATAATGGGATTTTTGTTTTGGATATTGGTGATTCGCAATTTGCTGGTGTTCATATACCAACTGATGAAATACTGACACAGCTTGCAATAAAACACGGCTTTAGACTTTACGATGAAGAAGTCATACGTACTAGAAGATCTAAAAATCAAATGTTATTATCCCAAAAAGTTTTACGTTATCAGTTAATAAAGTGAGGTGTCTCTATATTGATAGAGTTTTTAACAATAAATAATAAAACTAAAGAAAATATAGAAGGGTATAAACAAAAAGCAAAGGAATTTATGGAATACTTACCATACAGAAAAAAGCCTTATAGCAACAGAAACTGGGGGCATCCATGGCATTCTCTTTGTTCATACCACGGAAAATTAAAACCCGCTATTGCGCACTTTTTAATCAAAGAATTTACCGAAGAAGGCCAAACTGTCCTAGACCCAATGAGTGGTGTTGGTACAATTCCTTTCGAAGCTTGTTTACAAGGTAGAATAGGGATTGGAAATGACTTGAGTGAAATGGCTTACACCGTTACAAAAGCAAAATTGGAAAGAAGTAGCAAAGAAAAAACTAAGAAAATTTTAGAAGAACTTAATGATTATATAAACGAAAATAAGATATATTATGTATTGGACAAAGTTCCATATTCTGATTTTGGCCTAAACGGAAAGGTACCAGAGTATTTTCATCCAGAAACATATTTGGAAATATTAGCAGCCAGGGATTTTTTTATTAAAAGGAAAATTACAACTCCTGAAGAAGCTTTTATTTTTTCTTGTTTTTTACATGTTTTACATGGAAATAGACCTTACGCTTTATCTCGTAACTCACACCCACTAACACCTTATGCACCTACAGGAGAATTTATTTATAAAAATGTAGTTACCCATATAAAAAATAAAATAGAGCTTTCACAAAAAAAAGGGGAATGGAATAATTATAAAGAAGGAAAAGCAATATATGGTGATTTATTTAACCTTACTGGAAAGATTAATAATATTGATGTAATTATAACATCCCCCCCTTTCTATGATTCGATAAGATTTTATAGTAGTAATTGGTTAAGATTATGGCTTTCTGGCTGGGAACCAATGGACTTCAAAGATGCAGAGATGAGATTTCTAGAAGGAAAACAAAAGAAAAACCTAAATATTTACTCAGAATTTTTTAATGTTTGTAGTAATCTCCTCAAGGATAATGGGAAAGTTATACTTCATCTGGGTAAATCAAAGAAATGTGACATGGCAACGGAACTTTCTAAACTTGCTAAAGAGTATTTTGAAATTATACACATTGGTAATGAAGACGTTGAAAATCTGGAAAAACACGGGATATCAGATAAAGGTTTAACTAATGCACATCAATTTTTATTCCTGCTCAAAAAATAATAACTGGGTTTAATACCCAGTTAAATCCATCTTTTGGAATATATTCCTTATTTTTTATATACTATAATTATTAAACTCTATATGTTGTTTATTTAAAAACAGATATTTTTCCCTTTATTTTTAGTGACCAAACTATTTACCCCAAAACATTCTATAATTCTTTATTAGCTCGTTCTATCCAAATATTTGAAATCGTTCTTGAATAACTAAAAAAATCAAAATTTAAGTCTCTTTTCAACCTATTTCTTAGTTTAATTATTTCTCCGATGTATTTGCTGTACTTTGTTAGTAACTGATCCACTACTTCTGGGTCACGCAATCTCTCTAAAGCTTCGGGATTATAAGTTGGAGGACCATTTAATAATTCAAATGGATAACCAGTTAATACAGATAGGCGCTGAATCTCACTAATATTATAAAACTCAGTCGGCCACTTACCTGACTTTTCTCCGTTGCAACTCCGGCACAGTAATGTAGCATTGTTTGTATCTAAAGCCCATAAATAGTAAACCGGAAGGGTATGGTCTAATTGTCTTTCACTAGAAGATAATTCTTTTTTACATTTAAAACATCGATATTCGTATCTTTCATATATTTCTTTACTGTTAATTTTTCCTTGACCAGACAAATCTATATATATTCGCCTCTTTTGCGCAGCTTCTCTATGTTGATCAGACAATCTTGTACCATTCTTAATACTGTTATATATTTTTTTACATAATCTGCACTCCCCTTGCTTTCCTGATTTTCTAGAACGGTGATTATCAAAATATGATAAAGACTTCAAAGTATTACAAACTATGCAATACTTAAATTTTTCCGCTTCTTTAATGTATTCTTCATGTAGAACAGTAAAATCCCCACTTTCTACAATTATACTAGCTCCACCAAGTTCAACTTCCATATCATATTGATAAAAAGTCGTTTCACCTTCAGAATGCATCACATAACCACAACTCTCACAAACAATCTGAAAGTTGTCGCCTAACTGGTCTTCTCTAATGGTTATAAAATGCGTACATTCTGGGTTTAAACATTGAAAACCTCTATAAACAACATCTCCCATTCCCTTAACATGTTCAGCTCTAATTTGACCATATTTTTTGACTCTACTATATGGCTTTCTTCTAACCACATCATAACCTCCCTTTATAATTGATTATAATACCAAAAAACAGTGATATACTTCCATTTAGATTTATTAAAAGCCATTTCATTTTTCTAATATCTTTAGACACTTCATATCTTCAGGCATTAGCAGTTATCTTTTTATTCCTTGAAAAAAGTGTAATTCTAATCAATTAGATACGTGGAAATGCCACTGGAAATGATTTGACCCATGACAAGACATCGAAAGGGTCTGTATATGGAAAATGCACCTTTAATAATGCGCAAATCGCAGAAGCAGTATAGGTAGCACTCAGAGCTCTCAAGTAAATACATCCAATTGTATGACAAGTTATGAATCAATGATGAAAATGCAATAAACGTTAAATTGTTTAGTTAGTAAAAAATGCAAGTTTTGAAAGCATCCAATGGATACCTCCAACCCTTGCATGGCCAGATAATTGTTTATTTCATCCTTTTTATGCTACATCCTGTGCGTAATCCTCATGAGTACGATCCTTCATGAAGGCTACCGCAATCATTGTCACGATGCAGTTAAAAACAATATAACCTGATACAGCGTAAGCGCTGCCAAAAGTATGGAGTAAATATGTCGCGATCATTGGTGCAGGACCGCCAGCAATAACAGATGCCAACTGGTAGCCAAGTGATGATCCGCTATATCTCAGCTTTGTCGGGAAATTTTCAGCGATCAAAGCTGCTTGTGGTCCATAGAGCATATCATGTGGAATGAGTGATATGACAATAGCTATAAAGACGACAGCCGGGATCGCTGTATTGACCATTCCGAAATAAGGGAAAGCATAAATAAGTGTCACAACTGCACCAATCATGTACATCTTTTTTCGTCCAATTTTATCTGATAGATATCCGAAAAATGGTACGCTAAAAAGTGAAAGCAACGACGCTACCAAGGTACCGTTAACTAGGAACTGACGATTAATGCCAACATCGTTTGAACCATAAGCAAGAATAAACGAAATAAAGATATAGAACGGTGCTTGCTCAGCCATACGTGAGAAAGCTGATAAAATAATTTCTTTAGGATGTGTTTTAATTACTGTCAGAACTGGCGCTTTATCCAATTGTCTCTTCTCAAGGGCTTTCTTAAATACAGGCGTTTCTTCAACACGAAGACGAATAAACAAACCTAACGCAACGAGCGCAAGACTTAAAATAAATGGAATACGCCAGCCCCAAGTATTAAAGCTGTCACCTGTTAAGCTAATAAATAGGGAGACGGCACCAGATGATAAGATAACACCTACCGCCACACCCAATTGTGGCCAACTCGTCATAAAGCCTTTACGATCTTTACGTCCGGATTCCATTGATAATAGAACGGATCCGCCCCATTCTCCACCAACGCCAATGCCTTGCAAAATGCGGAGAATAATCAAGAGAAATGGAGCTAAAGCGCCAATGGCATTATATGTCGGCAATAAACCAATGACCGTCGAACTAATCCCCATCAAAAGCAACGTGATAACCAGTGTTTTTTTACGCCCAATTTTGTCCCCAAAGTGACCAAAAATGGCACCACCAATCGGTCGGGCAGCAAAACCTAGGAAGAATGATGCAAAGGCCTCAAGTGTTCCGATATATACATTGACATGAGGAAAGAACAATGCCGGGAAGACGAGAGCTGCAGCTGTTCCATAGAGGAAATAGTCATACCATTCAATGGCTGTACCAATTAAGGCTGCAGCTGCTGCCTTTCGTCGGTCTTTTACGGATAAAACCAATTCATCTGCCATCCTAAATATCCCACCTTTAATTTTTTACGTAGAGTGAAAGATAAACAGCATACATCTGAAAATGACGTGTAAACCCCTGATTCTTACTTGATGAAGATAAAGTAATGAAAGAAGTTGTGTCGGAATATTCTGTTATTTCCGCTTGCAACTCAACTTTTTCTTATTTATCGTATGAGTCCTTTCTTTTCGATGAAAAACAACCAGAATTTCCAGATTCCTTTTACTTTATCTGTTTATACTCAGAAGTCACTGTCAAAAGGGCCTACGTAAATAAAGGTTGATAAAAGCATCTTATCCCCTTTTCATCCGATCCCCCCTTTCATTTCTCCATCACAAATCCTCACGAATTCAGCATCAAAATGTTTAAAGCATCATGCCTCAATGTGGTTTGTGAGGATGTTATTTTTATTATCATTCAGTGAAAGAGAATTTCTCTTTCACTGAAGGTTATCTGTAATCCCGAATGAATTTTCTAGCAAGAACTATTCCCATCTGCTTGTGACCGTTTTCTTTCTGGTATAGAATTCTACACCGTCTTTACCATTTGCATGAAGGTCCCCGTAAAAGGATTGTTTATAACCAGAGAATGGGAAAAATGCCATAGGTGCAGGAATACCGAGATTAATACCTAACATACCCGCATCGATATTTTCTCTAAAAGTGCGCACATTACCGCCATCCCTGGTGAATAAGCATGAGCCATTAGCAAATTTTGAGCGATTGGTTAATTCAATTGCATCTTCCAATGTGTCGACGCGTGTCACTGAAAGAACTGGTGCAAAAATTTCATCTTCCCATATTTTCATATCTGTTGTGACGTAGTCAAAAATCGATGGCCCAATAAAATATCCTTTTTCATTAACTTCATCCTGACGTCCATCTCTTACAAGAAGCGCCCCTTCCTTTTCCCCAATCTCGATATATTTTAAGGCGCGTTCTTTTTGGGATTGGCGAATAACAGGTCCAAGAAAAACACCTTCTTTTAAACCATCGCCAATTTTAATTTCGTCCGCTTTTTGAACAAGGAGATTCACTAAACGATCACCAATATCGCCAACAGCCACAACGACAGAACAAGCCATGCAACGCTCACCGGCTGAACCAAAAGCAGCACTCGTGATCTGTTGTGCCGCGTATTCCAAATCCGCATCTGGCATGACAATGATATGGTTTTTAGCTCCTGCAAGCGCCTGCACTCTCTTGCCATATGACGCTGCCGTTTTGTACACGTATTCGGCCACGGGTTGAGAACCTACAAAGGAAATGGCTTTGACATCTGGATGTGAAAGCAACCCATTTACAACATCATGGGCGCCATGAACGACATTCAATACTCCGTCAGGCAATCCCGCTTCTTGAAAAAGTTCTGCCAATCGATTGGCTAATATCGGTGTGCGTTCCGATGGTTTTAAAATAAAAGTATTACCGCAAGCAATGGCGAGCGGGAACATCCAACAAGGCACCATCATCGGAAAATTAAATGGCGTGATGCCACCGATAACACCAATTGGGTATCTGAAGGTGCCTGACTCAATATTTGTTGCGATATCAGGTAACTGTTCACCCATCATTAATGTTGGCGCTCCGGCGGCAAATTCCACACATTCAATCCCGCGTTGGATTTCACCGTAAGCATCTTTGAAGCTCTTTCCATTTTCTTTGGTCACCATTTCGGCGAGTTCTTCCCAATGCTCTACCAGTAATTGTTGATATTTAAATAGTATTCTTGCTCTTTTTGGGGCAGGTGTCCTGCTCCATGATTTAAATGCCTCTTTTGCTGCCATAACCGCTTGATCCAAATCAATTTGATTAGAGATCGGCACTTCGGCTAAAGTTTCCCCTGTAGCTGGGTTGGGAACAACTTCAGTTTTGTCACTTGTCGAAGCTACCCATTTTCCATTTATGAAATTTTTAAGTACGGAACGCGTTGTTTGTATCGCCAATGCCAACATCTCCTCATATATAATGGTCTCAGAGCACTATTAATTACCGACTCGTTGGTTGCGAATGTGAAAACTGATAATCATAACAGGTTTGATAAAGTGCCACAATTTCTTCTTGACTTGGTATTCTTGGGTTATTGCCGGGACTTCCACTGATAATAGCATCCTTGGCCATTTTTTCTAACGATTTGTCGAACTGATCTTTTGGTATTCCCCAATCCTTCAAATTAGGAATATTTAAATCCGAGCAGAGCTTCTTCACTTCCGCAACAAGTTTGCTCGCTTTCTCCCTCAAAGTAAGCCCATTCAAGTCGCCATACACATAATCAGCGATTTCAGCTAATCGTTCTTTGCATGACTCGAAGCTGAATTCAAGAACAGCAGGTAACAGCATTGCATTGGAAATTCCATGTGGGACGTGGAAGACAGCGCCAATAGGGCGCGACATTCCGTGTACTAAGCAAACCGATGAATCTGAGAACGCCATACCAGCCTGCATGGCCGCATAAGACATTTTTTCACGCGCATCAAGATTTTGGCCATTCGCGTAAGCTTCACGAATATTTTCTAGAATCAATTTTGTTGCGGAAAGGGCAAGCATACTTGTAAATCTGTGTGCCCTTCTTGATATGTAAGCTTCAATAGCGTGTGTTAGTGCGTCGATGCCTGTTGCCGCCGTCGTTTGCGGCGGTGATGATACGGTTAAGACTGGGTCAACAATGGCAACTTCAGGTAAAAAGGCAGGTTGTTTAATCATCATTTTCACATTATTACTTGTATTGGTGATGACGGTGACATCCGTTACCTCTGAGCCAGTACCAGCAGTCGTTGGAACGGCAATTAAAGGTAATGCTCTTTTGGTAGCCCGCTCTTTGTTATTCATATAATCGCTTATTTCCCGACCATTTGTTGCAAGCACAGCGACGGCTTTTGCAGTATCAATGCAACTTCCACCACCAACTGCTATAATAAGATCACAAGCTTCTTGTTTAAGAAGTTCCAGTGACTCATAAACATAAGCATCGGTCGGTTCTGACTTGACATCCAAGTATGTAACATGTCCGACATGTGCTTCATCCAGAGCTCTTTCACATGTTTCAACATGCCCAAGCTTGTGTATAATTGGATCACTGATGATTAAAGCTTTTTTACCTAGTAAGGCTGCCTCTTCCCCAACCTTGCTAAAAGCATCGACACCATAATGTATGATTCGCGGCATAAGCACTGTTGAAATACTCACCATTTTACCTCCCTTACTCTTATCAAATAATATTTTCGGACTCTCATAAATATTCAAAACAAACTTTGCAAATAGTAGTTTAATTGTTAATCCAGCTCTAAGATACCAAAATATGCATTGTGATATATTTGCCGTATATCCTCAATGGAGTAAGGTTTCGGACTTCTTGAAAGCAGTCTTTTTTGTTTAATTGCTTCCTGCGCGAGTCGTTCAATATCTTCCTCTTTTATTCCGAAATCTTTGATTGTATTTGGTATGCCAACGTCTTTAACAATATGACTTAACGCTCTAACTCCCTCAATAGCCGCTTCTCGATGAGATAATCCTTCTGTCTTCACTCCAAGAATTGAAGCCAATCGGGCCATTTTCTCCATGCATGATGGCCAAATATAATTAAATACATAGGGAAGGAGTACCGCATTTGATTCCCCATGAGGGATGTGAAACAACCCTCCTAATGGGTAGGCGAGAGCATGGACACCGGAAACGCCAGCATTATAAAAACTTAATCCCGCAATGGTGCTCCCAAGGGAAAGTTCTTTCCGTGCTACCTTATTAGAACCATGCCATACAGCCGTTCGTAAGTTTTCACTGATTCGCTTCGCTGCATCGAGTGCTAAAGTATCTGTTAGTGGCGAAGCGTTAACAGAAATGTAAGCTTCGACTGCATGTGTTAAAGCATCTACACCAGTTGCAGCCGTTATTCTTGGAGGTAAAGTGTACGTTAATTCAGGGTCTACTATCGCGACATCTGCCAACAGATAAGGATGAGTGATCACATCTTTTGTCGATTTTAGTGAAAACACAGCAATATCAGTTACCTCGGAACCAGTTCCTGATGTTGTTGGAATGAGGATTTTTGGAAGTCCTTTTTTGGTAATTTTCTTTGTCCCTGTTAAATTTAAATAATCTTCTACAGTACCTGTATGATTTCTAAGGACGGCAGCCATTTTGGCAATATCAAGGGAACTGCCTCCGCCCATACCAATGACAAGATCCGCTCCACTTTCTTTAAGAGCATCGACCGCACGATTGGCTACGTCAAGTGGTGGTTCGGGTACAAAATCACTGAAAATGACATAAGGAATATGACTTTTGCTTAATAATTCCTCCACCTGTTTAAGCAAACCGGCTTTAACGATACCGGGATCGGCATAAATCATCACTTTGGAACCGCCTAAACTGTGGATTTGCTGTGTTACCTCTTTAAGAGTTCCTTCGCCAATCAAAATTGAAACCGGTGAAGTAAATGTTGCCACTTGAATCCCTTCTTTATTAGAATTAAAAATTACCTTTTAAGTCCTTCCAATTACTAGCAATTTGTCTGATAATTGAAAGCGTATTCATTAGCATCCTAAATTAGAGTGTAGGCCCTTTTAATTATTTTGTCAAATCCGATTTTTTTGTCTTATCCCTCTTTAAGAATTGAATAACTATTCAATCTGTTCCGTTGCCTTGTTAAATACTTTTTTTAACGGATTTTCTTTCGACAAGATTGCCACTAATCATGTGAAATTCAGGTCCGGCGGATTCATGATTGTCACGAATAAGTAGTTTTATTGCTTGATCGACCATTTCTTCTATTGGTTGCCGCCAAGTTGTTAAATTATAAGCCGGCCAGCTGGCCATTTTTATATCGTCAAAACCAACAATGGAGATATCCTCAGGTATTTTAATGTCAAGTTCCCTAAAGGCATCTATAGCTCCTAACGCCATAATATCATTGGCACAAAAAATGGCATCAGGGAGATTCCCTGATTTTGCAAGTTCCATAACCGATTCATACCCACCTTGAAAGGTATAGTGACCAACCAACTGCCTAGGTGTGAACCCTGCTTCTTCCAAAGCCTTGCTGAATCCGTTATAGCGATCAAGGCTTGTTGATGTGTCGTCTTTTCCCGCTATATATACAAAACTTTTATGTCCATTATCAATCAAGTATTTCCCAATCTGATAACCTGCGAATTTATTATTGCAACATACGATGCTATTAGCGTGATATTCTTCATAGCGATTAAAAAGAACCACAGGAATCCCAACAGATTCAAATCGAGTAGCAATATTCGTCGATAGATACGCATCAGCGACCACGACGCCTTCTACACGATAATCCATCAATTGATATACTTCTTCATCCCTTATCTGATCAGACTCCGCGTTCACAAAGAGAACTTGATAACCCTTCGCCCTTAATGATCTTGTAAAACAATCCAAAACGTCTGGATAAAAGGGGTTGGATACATCATGGAAAATGATACCTATTAATTTTGTTTGATTGGTCGTTAACCCTCTAGCGATGGCATTTGGCCTGTAATCCAATTCCTTTGCTGCTTTAAGCACCTTTTTAATTGTTCTCGGTGATACACCCGCTTCTTGTGAAAAGACTCTTGAAACCGTGGATTGAGAAACACCAGCAAGTCTTGCCACATCAGTTGACGTTATATTTTTTTTCATGATTGCACAACCCCATTTAAACCCTCATGTGACCCTTCTTCATTACTTTCATCTATCTGCAAGTGGAGTATTTTAAAATTTTCTAGGTTCCATTCTTCTAATTTGACCGGTACATCGCGTACAATTTTTTCACCAATATTTGAGATAATTCTTCTCAACGTTTCATATACATTCTGATCCCCGTTCAATTTTTCGGTATGGTTTATACCTGATTTAAGCCACTTTGTCATATCTTTTCACCTTCCAAGGCTATTAAATTAGCTTTTGATAATTAACGTATCGAAAAATGAAAGCGTATTCATAAACGACCATTTTCTGAAAATTATAATGTAGCTGATGTTGAATTTCAATAGAAAATTTGTAAATAAAAGTCTTTGAACCTTTTAATTGTTAGTTTACCATGTGCTTTTGATAATATATTTAAACGTTTGCCAAACGCTTTCTAGCAGGGATATAATACTTTTAACTATTTGAGTGCTAGGAGTTTGTAAGATGAAAATAAAGACCTATGCCTTGTACGGCCCTAGTGGGACGGGCAAGAGCTCAAGTGCATTGACTTTTGCCCACGAACACAATATTTCAGCCATTATCGATGACGGAATTTTAATTTTTAATGGAAAAAAAGTCGCTGGCGTTTCAGCTAAGGGTGAAAAAACATATGTGGGAGCCATCAAACGGGCTGTATTTTTTGATAAAAATCATCGTTTAGAGGTCAAAAAGGCCTTGCATCTTCTAGCCATCGATAAAATACTCATCCTTGGCACGTCTAAAGGTATGGTTGATAAAATTGCAAAGAACCTCGGATTAGCACCAATTGATCATTATGTCGATATTCATGACATTCGAACTCTAAGTGAAATAAAAATGGCACTGTTTATGCGAAGAACAAATGGCGATCATCTTATTCCGATTTCAAATGTCGAAGTGGAGACGAATATATTCAAAAGAATTATAAAAAGGAGCATGCAAATTTTTTCTAAAAATAAGGAGCTTATTGGTGAGGCCACCATTGTCCAACCCAATTACCATAAAAACAGCCTGTACATCTCCGATAAGGTTTTTAAAGATCTTGTTGAACATGCTTGTTCTCTATTACCGGAAATTATAACATGTGATAAAGTTGACACGGACTTTAAGACCTTGCCAATCGTAAACGTAGAGGTCACGATGCACTTCATTCCTTCTACAAATCTCATACCGATCATCAATAAGTTGCAACGCCAAATCGCAAAGGATTTTCTTGAGTGTCTTGATATTCAACTTGATTCAGTCAATGTTCGCATCAAAAAACTAGTGAGCTAACTTATCTAAAATTACGTGGTGCTGACCTTCCCTCTCGCTGAAGCAAACCATACACAAGAACGGATAGAAGTTCGCAAAAGTATAGACAAAATTATTTTATTACCTTTATGAATGAAAGACGGATGGCACCGGAAACGGCCAACCGTCTTATTTTTTTACTTTTTATTCAACGTTAGTGTTTTCTCTACGCTTATAAGGTATTCTTTCAGAGGGCTCAAAGGCACTTTGACCTTCTTTCAAAATTTCGCGATATATTGTTAGATTACGATCTTGTAAATGATCAAAGGTCATCGGGCACAGTGATCCTTTAGTAATATGACGGAGAGGATCGGGATCTAGCGTCGCCGAGACAATCTCTTCAGTACCACGAGCAAGAGCAAGTTTCCATGCCGTTGGATCAACAATCATGGAGTGGCCAAAGTAATATGCACCACTTGCGTCAGTTCCTACAGCATTAACGGCAACCATATAAACATGATTATCATAGGCACGTGCTCTTGTTGTTAAGTCCCAAATATCAAAACTGCGCATAAGGGCGGATGGTCTGACAATAATTTCTGCACCTTTAAGGGCAAGGAGTCTTGAGAGTTCTGGAAAATCACCATCATAACAAATGATCATCCCGATTTTACCGAATTTAGTGTCGAAAACTTCAGCGAAACTTCCCGCTTCTGTCCATCCCCCTCCTTCCCGCCGCTCTAATGGAAATGGGTGTGTTTTATGGTATACCCCTGCTATTTCACCATCTGAATTTATGAGAATACTGCTATTATAGACGAAACCTCTCTCAGGACCTCGGGTATATGTCGGCCAAACAACATGTGCGCCTAACTCACGGGCAGCCTTTAAAACTGGTTTTATTTGTTCGCCATCAACAACATCCACTAAATCATACAGCTCTTCGGCAGAAATTGCCGGATTAAATCCTGTTGTTACGGTCTCCGGAAAAACGACGAGATCTGCATGATGCTCCCGGACAGCTTGGTACAACCATTCAATGGCTTTATCAGTGTTATACTTCACGTCATTTGGTTTCACCGCGATTTGAACAGCGGCAGCAATCATTTTTTTCATGTTCACCCTCCTTTTTTGAAGTTAAAATCACACAGTATTTCTTTATTCACATGGGTACTTATAGAAAATGAATTTCTATATGGCAGGGATAAATGTCGCAATCCCGAATATGATACATCCAATTACGAAGGCAACAACCGTGAAGCCCATCATATCACGCACACCTAGTTTTGCTAATGCAAGTACCGGCAATGCCCAGAACGGTTGAATCATATTGGCCACCTGTTCACCAAATGCGACAGACATTGACAATCTCCCGAGATACTCAGGCGTAGTTAATCCCATTTGTACCGCAGATTGTATGGTTACGGGACCTTGGACACCCCAGTGTCCCCCACCAGATGGCACAAAGAGAGAAATAATGATGGAACCTAGATAGTTGAAAAATGGTAGTGTAGTTTCGGTTGCGCCACTAACAACCCACGTTGATATAACAGTAGATAAAGAATCTATATCAGCTGAAGGTGAATAGGCCATCAAGGCCATGACCCCGCCGTATAATGGGTATTGAAGGATAAGGCTTCCTGATGTCTTAGCAGATTCGTAGAACGACTTTATAAAACGAATCGGTGTCCAGTGAAGGAGTAGACCAAGAACAGTAAAAATCATAATGACAGAGCTAATATTTAATGCAAAACCGGAATAAACCAAATAAGCAAAACCAGCAATAGCCAATATTAAGTTAATGATCCAAGCCGATTCTAACATTTCAGCAAAGGTTTTCTTTCCAGTAGTCGCTTCCTTTGTTGCTGAAACTTCATCCTCCATTAAAGATTCAAGACTTGGAACAACTGCAGTTTTTGGTGCCATGAATTTAAGTGCTACGGGAATGATAATAAACGTGGCGAGAACCGGTATCCAGCTATACGGCTGAAAAATGGATTGTGCAAATGGAATAGTTTGATGTGTGATCTGGTAAATAATATTAAGATTATTTCCAGGGTCTGTATTGGCAAGTGCAATAGAGCTTGAAAAACCATTGGTCCAAACTATATAACCCATATAACCAGCAGCAACGATAAACCCAAAATGAATATTTCGCAATTTCTTTGCGATTTCTCGTGCCAGTACTGCACCAACCACCAAGCCAAGCCCCCAGTTCAATAAAGAGGCAATACCTGCGGCAAGAAAAGTAATGATAGCCGCTTGCACCTGAGTTTTAGGAAGACCCGCAATCCGTGCCAGGAAACGTTGGAGCGGCGGAGTTTTCGCAAGAGTGTAACCGGTTACTAGTATGAGCGTCATTTGAAATGCGAAGGTGAAAATGTTCTTGCTGCCCCAAACACCATCGTACCAAGCAGTAACAACTCCTTTTATGGATGCATCTTTTACAAAAATAAAATCCAATATTACTACTATAAATGATAAAAGAACAGCAAAAAGAAATGGATCAGGCATAAAGCGCTGAACGTAGCGTACACACAAGTCGGTAAAACGTCGTAACATGAAAAGTCCTCCCCACAATTTTTCTGTTATTTTCATCGGTTCAAGAGAAAATAAGGCTGGCGTTTGTTAAAACACTCCAATTTCAAAACATATCCTTCAAACCACAGATATGTATGAAAAACAACCAAAATTGACTTAATGACCATGATTGTGATTAACAAAATCCCCTTTTATTTTTTCTCTTATCATGAATCACTCCCATTTATTTTTATTTAACTGTCGACAACCCAATTATATTTATTCTAAATAGATGAAACAATATTTTTTATTAAAAAATTACAAATACTGATTTGATTAAATATTGATTTTAGTTATTGAATTCAGAAACTGTTTGGATTAGAATGTAATTTAAAGTCAACTGTCGACAATTTGAATAATTTTGCATGCGTATTCATTCACTCTTACTGAATGGGGACTGAAAAATGGTTAATCGTTTATTAGACAATAACTCATTATCTAAACTCATTGCCGAGAAAATTACAGAACAAATTTTAACAGGAGAATTGCAGCCAGGCGAAAAAATCGCGGAAACAACGTATGCCGAAGAATATGGCATTAGCCGTGCTCCCATCCGTGAAGCCTTATACCTTCTTACCATCGATGGACTTGTCGAGCGTATCCCCCGCAAAGGAGCTGTTGTTAAAGGATATTCCGATTTGGAAATGTATGATTTGATGGAAATCCGTAAAATGTTGGAGAATCTTGCCATTAAGAGAATAAGTGAGCAAGGATGTGATTTCTCCATTATAGAAAAAATGGAAGCGTTATTGCCCCTGATGGAAAAAGCAACGAGCCGTGAACAATACGCCAACTTAAATCACCAGTTTCACTCCCTTCTTATAGACATGACGAAAAGTGAAGTCATTATCAAAATGTATTCACGGCTTGGCCTGCCCCTATTAACCTTGCAGACCATGTCCTTTATGGAAGAACGTTATATCTCCAAATCTCTTCACGATCACCAACTAATCATTGAGATGTTAAAACAAGGAGATTTTGACAAGGCAAAAAGCATCTTGGATAAACACAATAACGACGTCATTATGAGGATCAAAAATGCTTTTGCGAAGAAAAAAAAGCGAAATAAAAATTCGCAAGGGGGCTGATGACTGTGAGAGTAATGGTAAGCCGCATCGAGAAAAACGGGAAAATTTCATTACAAGAAAGCGGCGGGATTGCGATTGTCACCATTTTCCGTCCTGCTTTCAAAAATGCGATGACGGCTAATATGTGGGATGAGTTGTATCGCATCGCCAAAATTATTCCTGAGAATCCAAAAACAAAGGTTGTTATTTTACGTGGTGCAAAAGACTTATTTACGTCTGGTTCAGATATCAAGGAATTTAATCGGATGTCCATTGAGGAAGCAAACGATGCCTTCCGAAGAATGGAAAGAGCTTTAACAGCATTTGAACAATTAGAGCTCCCCACGATTGCTGTTGTAAATGGACCTGCCACGGGTGCTGGGCTTGAACTTGCACTTTCATGCGATTTGCGAATCGGTACCCCAAATACAAAAATGGGAATGCCTGTTGCGCGTCTAGGTATCACCCTAAGTAAAAAATTTACGAAGCGCGTCGTCGACATCATAGGTCCAAGCCGAACGAAAGATCTTGTTTATACAGGAAGACTACTTGGCCCAGAAGAATCGGAAAAATGGGGTTTACTCAATTACCTTGTAAATGACGATGAAAGTGCGGATATTTTTGCAACTAGGCTAGCCTCACAGATCAAGGAACAATCCCAAGCTTCTATACGAGCTGTCAAACATGCGGTTGCTTATATCAATCCGCTTTTTGAAATACCTGTAAAAAGCGAATTTGAAGGCAGTGCCCACCCAACCGATTTTCCTAAGGGTGTTCGTGCCTTCGTCGAAAAACGCCAACCTAAATTTTAAAAGGATGGGATCGATGATGTTACCGCTTGAAGGAATTAAAGTTATTGATTTAACACGTATTTTAAGTGGCCCTTTCTGCACCATGACGTTAGCCGACTTGGGAGCTGAAGTGATAAAAATTGAAAGCCCTTCCGGCGATGATACACGGAGCTGGGGACCTCCTTTCATTGGTGACATTGCCGCTTATTATCTTAGTGTTAACCGCAACAAAAAAAGCATGGTTTTAAATCTTAAAAAAGATGAAGGTAAGAAAATATTTCTCAAACTTGTAAAAGATGCTGATATCGTTGTTGAAAACTTTCGTCCGGGGACCCTAAAACGATTAGGAATTGACTATGATGCGCTTAGTGAGCACAATCCTAGAATCATTCTTGCCTCAGTCTCTGGTTTCGGGCAAACAGGGCCTTATTCACAAAAACCAGGCTATGATGTTCTGGCCCAAGGTATGGGTGGTTTGATGTCGGTGACTGGCGAACCTGGAAGACCACCTGTAAAAGCTGGTTACTCTCTTGCCGACATCGGCGCCGGAATGTGGGCAACAGTTGGGATTTTAGCGGCTCTTCGCGAACGTGAGTTTTCAGGTAAAGGTCAATGGGTAGATGCCTCATTACTTGATACCATGATTTCGTGGCAAACGTATCTGGCAAGCAATTATTTTGTAACTGGTAAAAATCCGAAGCCTCTTGGCGGTGCACATCCCAATATTGTCCCATACCAAGTTTTCGAAGCCTCTAATGGTTACTTCATCCTCGCTGTCGGAAATGACAACTTATGGAACCGTTTCGTAAAAGCTATGGATATGCCTGTTTTACGTGAGGAGAGATTCGCCACCAACCCGGATCGTGTAAAAAATCGTGAAGAACTTATTACTTTACTCAACGAAACCTTTAAGCAAAAACCGATGCAATATTGGATTAAAGAATTTGAAGAAGTCAAAATACCTTGCGGGCCGGTTTACCGTTTTTCCGATATTTTAAATGATCCGCATGTTTTTGAACGGGAAATGGTGATTGAAATAGATCATCCTAAAATCGGCACATTGAAGATGCTCGGAATCCCTGTCAAGCTATCCAGAACACCGGGTCAAATCAAGACAGCTCCACCTGAGCTTGGTGAACACACGGATGAAATATTAAAGCAACTTGGTTATAGTGAACAAGATATTGAGAACTTCCACGCAACCGGAGTAACTACCGGAGGCAGTGTGAACCCACTTAAAAGCACATGAGTGCAAGGATTATTGGAGCTTACCTTTCCGTACCGAAGATGATGAAGATCATCGAAATATAACTAAAATGATGTATAGAATTAACAGAAAGATACCTTGGCGAAAAGCTTTCGGAAAAAGGAACTGGTGAAATCTACAGCATATGTAAAATTGACGTGGAACCAGTCTTTCGAATTCTGAAAGCTAATTTTTGTTGCATTAGTGTGCCAGTAAATAAAAAGAAATAGTGAAAAATGAATGAGTCATTGTATTCATAGCGGTTAACCTGCGGAAGTCCACCGCCATGAAATGTCCATACATAATAGGGAGACCACTTGATAAGGTTATGATCATGAATGAGCGAAGATCATAACCTTTTTTCATTTACAGGCTGGTAAGAAAAACTTACTTATTAATACAAAAAAACTGGTGAATTATAGAATATTACGTTCATCCATTGTTAATCCTGTTAAAGTCCGTGACTTGTTTTTTTACGATTGATCAATATCTAAAGTAAGGACTAGGGATCTTGTGATGGTTCGATTTATTAAAAAACCAACAAAAAAGAAGAAACGAACGCACATTGAGGAAAAAATTGACACGAACATCGGGCCCGATGCCTTGTCGTCCTCATTAGAGGATAACTTAGAGAAGTTAA
>Ga0207867_1001230_pt1 | contig 20186 bp, 16 predicted proteins | sample HigsolmetaAR206D_FD_184838 | JGI IMG/M metagenome (GOLD analysis project Ga0207867, IMG submission 184838) | Ionic liquid and high solid enriched microbial communities from the Joint BioEnergy Institute, USA - AR20-6-D (SPAdes) (version 2) ...
CCCCCGGCCCCTCTCCCACGAGGGGAAAGGGGAGTATCACGCATGCCGGATGACGAGTGACGCATGACGCATGATTCCCGGTTCCCCCCTCTCCCAAGGTTGGGAGAGGGGGAAGGGGTGAGGGCGGTCTCCCGCTAGGGCTTCCCGCCGGGCCAGGGGCCGTCGGCCTCGACGATGGCGGCGGCGCGGAGCACGGTGACCTCGTCCCACGGGCGGCCGGCCAGTTGCAGGCCGAGCGGCAGTCGCTCGGCCGTGCGGCCGACCGGGACGGTGATCGCCGGCCAGCCGAGCCCGTTGAAGGGCGAGGTGAAGACGGTGTTCCGGCTCGGATCGCCGAGGCGCGGGGCGCCGTACGGGAGCGTCGGAGTGCTCAGCAGATCCACGCGCTCGAAGATCGCGTCGAGGCGGCGCCGAAGCGCGGCGCGTGCCTGCTGTGCCTTCACCAGCGCGAGCGGGCCGTACCCGTAGGCCGAGAGGACACGGTGGCGCATGAAGTCGCCGAAGTCGCCCAGGCGATCGCGCAGATTGGGCTCGTGGAAAGTTGCCGCTTCCATGGCGATGATCGCGCTGTTCAGCACGCGCAGGGCCTGCATCTCCGGCAGGTCGATCTCCACCAGTTCGGCGCCGTTGCGCTCGAGTGCAGCCAGCCCGGCCCGCCAGGCGGCCAGGGCTTCGTCGGTGCCGAGTGGCATCCCGGACCCGTCTTCCCTCAGCACGCCGATCCGCATCCCGGCAACGCCCGCGTCGAGCTGCGCGCTGTAGTCCGGCACCGGAACGGCGCGGGCACGGGGGTCGCGCGGGTCGTGCCCCGCGAGGATCTGGAGCATGGCCGCGGCGTCGCGGACGCTGCGCGTCATCGGCCCCAGGTGGTCGAGCGACCAGGAGAGCGTGACGGCGCCGTAGAGGCTGACGCGGCCGAAGGTGGGCTTCAGCCCGACGATGCCGCAGACCCCGGCCGGCATGCGGATCGAGCCCCCGGTGTCGGAGCCGAGCGCGCCGTAGACCAGCCCGTCGGCAACCGCCGCGCCGGAGCCGCTGCTGGACCCGGCCGAGTCGTGTTCCCGGTTCCACGGGTTCGGCGTCGGCCCGTAGTGCGCGTTGTTGGACCCCGGCGAGTAGGCGAACTCGGACATGCGGGTCTTGCCGACGATCACGGCCCCGGCTTCCCGCAGGCGCTCGACGGCCGCCGCATCGAAGTCGGTGACCCAGTCAGCGAGGATCTTCGACCCGGCGGTGGTGACCGTGCCCTTCATGGCGAGCAAATCCTTTACCGCCACCGGAACCCCGTGTAGCGGGCCGCGCCACTTGCCCGCGGCGATCTCCTGCTCGGCCTCTCGCGCGGCGGCAAGCGCCTCGTCGGCGAGGACGAGCTGGAAGCTGTTCAGCTCCCCATCGCGCTCGGCGATGCGCTCGAGCGCCTGCTGCGTCAGCTCGACCGGGGAGACCTCGCCCGCTCGCAGGCGCGCCGCGACCTCGGTGATCGTCTCGTACCCGGGCTCACGCGCGGTCGCCGGAGCGCGCTCAGCGGACCCGGCCGGAGCCGCCACGGTGGGCGCTGGCGGCACGCCGTCCTCTCCCCAGGCTTTGAGATAGTCGGGGATGAGATCCGTCGGCGTCTGGGCGGCGATGGCCTCGAAGGCGACGACGTTGGCCAGGAAGCCCTTGTCGATCATCCCCTGGATATCATCGTCGGTGATAGGGATCCCTGCGGCCCGCACGTTCGTGCGGACTCGCTCGACGATCTTCTCGAGAACCTGCTGATCCTGCCCCGCACTCATCGGCACCCTCCCGACCACAGCGTCGCTGCATCCCGCCCGGTAATCAGTCGGGATACGGCTCGTTCTCACCTCCTGGATTCCCCTTGTAGCATCGGACCCCGTTTCGGGCAACCGGATGGGGCGGTGGTGTGGGTGGCACGGGCAGGAAGGAGTTGTGGTGGAGGGGGGCAGCGGTGGGTGGTGAATGGATGTCCACGTCGTGGCGCGTGCCCAGCGGCAGACGTCCTATCATCTGGGTGTTAGACCTGCTGAGACCCAGCCGGCTTGAGCCGGCTTTCGTTGTGAGCCCGGCGGCTTCAGCCCCGGGCACGGGCCACGATGTGAGATTCTTCACGCCACCCACCCCCGGCTCGCGCCGAGTACGGACATCCGCTCACCCGGGCGTGCGCCCTGATGCGTGCGACACCGCGACTCCAAGAGCCGATGACGACCGCCGCGCACGGATCACGATCTACACCCGTGCTACACTTCGGGTTCGAACATGGCGCGTGATGGGAGCGAGCAGGCAGCCGACATGACGACGACGCAGACACCTTCGACGGCACCGGCGACACGACCGGTGCGGCTGGCCCGGCGGAACCGGCCGGTGTCGCTCTACGATCTAACCCTGGCGGAGTTGGAGGAACGGCTGGCTGGGGACGGCGTGCCTCGCTACCGGGCACGCCAGATCTTCCACTGGGCCTATCGTCAGCTCGCCGTCGATTACGACGCCATGACGGTCCTCCCCAAGGCGCTGCGCGCCGATCTGGCCACGCGGCTGCCCTTGACGCCGCTGACTCCCGTGCGCGAGGTACAGACGGACGACGGCGAGACGATCAAGACCCTCTTCCGCACGGTCGACGGCCAGCACATCGAGACGGTGCTGATGTTCTACCCCGACCGCACGACCGTCTGCGTCTCCTGCCAGGTCGGCTGCGCGGTCGGTTGCAGCTTCTGCGCGACCGGGATGATGGGCCTGACGCGGAACCTGACCGCCGGGGAGATGGTGGCGCAGGTGGTCGCGGCGGCGCGCCGGGCGCGGGAGGCTGGGCGGACCTTGACCAACATCGTGATGATGGGGATGGGCGAGCCGTTCCAGAACTACGACGCGACCATGCGCATGGTCCGCATCCTCCACGAGGAAGAGGGGATGAACTTCGGCGCCCGGCGCATCACGGTCTCCACCTCGGGGCTCGTCCCCTTCATCGACCGCCTGGCGAGGGAGCCGTTCCAGGTGAAGCTTGCGGTGTCGCTCCACGCGCCGAACGACGAGCTGCGCTCGTCGCTCGTCCCGCTGAACCGCCGGTACCCGATCGGGGAGTTGATCGCCGCCTGCCGCCGCTACGTGGGGGAGACCGGGCGGCGGGTGACCTTCGAGTATGTCCTCATCGACGGCGTGAACGACAGCGATGCCAATGCTGAAGAACTGGCCCGGCTCCTGCGCGGCCTGCTCTGCCACGTCAACCTGATTCCCCTGAACCCGACCCCGGCCGCTCCGTTCGGCCGGCCCAGCGTCGAGCGCATCAACCGCTTCGAGCAGATCCTGCGCGCTCGCGGCATCCCGGCGACGGTGCGCTACTCGCGTGGCGTCGACATCTCCGCGGCCTGTGGGCAGCTCCGGGCCGAATACGAAGCGGCGGGCGCGTAAGCCCACGACGGGCAGCGGGTCCGCATTGGGTCCGCCTCGGCTCCTTCTACCCGTGGCGCTATCGGCGATATGATCCTCGGCGCGTCCCGGGGCTCGTTCCCGGTGCTTCGGTGTGCGAAGGACCGATCCGAGCCATCGAGGCGCAGAAACGGGGCGTATTGGGCCTGGATGGGCTAACGAATGGAATCGGAGGGATCATGGCACGGGTCGCGATCGTGATGGGCAGCCAGTCCGACATGCCGTATATGGAAGAGACGATCAAGGCACTGGATGGACTGGGCCTCGACCACGAGGTCCACATCATGTCGGCGCACCGCACGCCTGATCTGGTGCAGCGGTTCGCGACGGGCGCGGCGGATCGGGGGGTGAAGGTCGTCATCGCCGCGGCGGGTGGTGCGGCGCACCTGCCGGGAGTGATCGCTTCCTGGACCACGCTGCCGGTCATCGGCGTACCGCTCCCCACGACCGATCTCAAGGGGTTCGATGCCCTGCTCGCCATCGTGCAGATGCCGGCCGGGGTGCCGGTGGCGACGGTGGCCGTCGGGAAGGCCGGAGCGCGCAACGCGGCGTTCCTCGCGGCGCAGATCATCGGGCTGTCGGAGCCGCAGTTCGCTGACGCCTACCGGGCCTACCGTGAGGAGCAGGCCGCCAAGATCCGGGAGGGTGTCACCGGGTTCTAATGCGAGCGGTGGCGGGCGGCACCCGTCGGGGGTGTAGGCTCCATACCAGGAGGGGCTCACCAGCCGGTGTGTGCTGCCCGCCGTAAGTGTAGTTTCCATCCTGGAGGGGCTCACCGCTCGGCGAGTGCCCGGGGCTCAAGCCCCGGGCTGACAACCAAAGCCGGCTGAAGCCGGCTAGAGCAGATCAGACTTGACGCCCAAGTGAAAGGGTGTTCGCTACCCGGTAAGTACCCGGGGCTCAAGCCGCCGGGCTGATAGTTTGGTAAGCCCACTGAAGGGGCTACGATGGCTACCGACCGGCGTCGTCCGATTCGGCCACCCACCGGACACCGCATCCCCAGCCCCTTCAGTGGGCTTCGCCGTGTCAGCCCGGCGGCTTGAGCCCCGAGCACGTACCACGGTGTGGGAACCGTCACACCCCCCACGGCGCGGGATCATCCGCCCGTGGGACCGTCGGGCTGGCAGGCGCGGCAGAGGCCGAAGATGGCGAAGTGATCCATCCGAGCGGCAAAGCCGTAGTCCTCCTGGAGCCGAGCACGGAGCGGCTGGAGGACCTCGTCGGCCAGCTCGATCGTCTCGCCGCACCGCTGGCAAACGAGGTGGTGGTGGGGCTGCGTCCCCACCAGTTCGTACTGACGCACGCCCTCGCCCAGGTCGGTGACGGCTACCAGACCCAGCTCCACCAGCCGGTCGAGCGTGCGGTAGACCGTCGAGCGGTTGAGAAAGGGGTACTCCCTGCGGACGAGGTCGAAGATCTCATCCGCCGTCATATGCCCCTCGCCCGCTGCGAGCGCGGCGAGCACCATCATGCGCTGCGGGGTTACCCGGAGTCCGGCACGACGCAGTGCGTCCTGCAGCGTCTTATCCCCCTGCACCTCACCCGACATCCTCGTCTACTCCCCAGATCGCGGTTCATCGATGCCTAGCTTACTCCGGGTTGACCGCCGGGGCCACGGGCATTAGTATGCTACTAGTTGCAATTGCAACGAGTTGCTGAATCTATGCGGTTCGAGCACGCAGCGACTCGGCCCGCGGCGACATCCTCGAACGATTCCTGCAACGCCGAACGGAGGGCAGGTGACGATGGCGGACCTTGGCGCGCTGGCACTCATCGCGACCGGGTTGGGCCTCGGGCTCCGGCACGGTATCGACTGGGACCACATCGCGGCCATCACCGACATCACCGGGACGATGGACGACGACGAGCCGATCAAGCCGGTGCAGGGCGGGGCCGACGGGGTTGGTGCTGCGACGCTGGCGCCTGGTCGTCACTCCCTGACGGCCGAGTCCCGGCATCGGTTCTTCCTCGCCACGCTCTACGCGCTGGGGCATGCCCTGGTGGTCGTCGTGCTGGGGCTGCTCGCTCTGTGGACGAGCACAATCCTGCCCGACTGGATCGATCCCATCATGGAGCGCGTCGTCGGTGTGACGCTGCTGGCGCTCGGCGTCTGGATCCTCTACTCGCTGTGGCGGCACGGGCGGAATTTCCAACTGCGCAGCCGCTGGATGCTGGTGTTCGCCGCCGTCGGGAACGCCTGGGCGTGGTTGCGCAGCCGCCTGCGCGGCGAGCGCTATGTGCGCCATGACCACTGGGTCAGCAGCTACGGTTGGAAGACGGCGCTGGGCATCGGCATGATCCATGGCATCGGCGCCGAGACAGGATCCCAGGCGCTGATCCTGGCCGCGACGGCCGGTGCGACGACCAAGGTGGCGGGATCCGTGCTGCTGGTGGCCTTCGTGGTCGGCCTGGTGATCTCAAACTCGCTCATCGCCGCCCTGACGACGTTCGGCTTCGTCTCGTCCCGCACGCGGCGCACGGTCTTCGTTGTGATTGGGCTGATCGCGGGTATCTTCAGCCTCTTCCTGGGCTTCCTGTTCACCACGGGTATTGGGGTCGAGCTCCCCGATCTCCAGGAGTTGATCGACCGCGTCATCTAGTGGCCGGGCCTCGTGCCTGGCCGCTTCTGTTCCGTGCACCGTCTGGGGGGCGGATCCCCTGGTGCCAGCGTTGGCACCAGTGTGGGGCGTGCCCTGCGGTGCTCACCCTGGGCAGGACCAGCGCTCCCGTGCCATCCCCCGTTGGCACTCGCTTGACGATCCCCCTCCGAGCCGCTATCGTGGCGCCGTCGATGACACAGAGTGGTCCCGCGCGTCTGGTCCCTAATCCACGCCGCCGCAGCAGTGCACGGCCACGCTGCACTGATGTGCCTCCGGTCGCATCGTATTACGGCAAGTGCGCGGACGGCTGAGTAGGGCGCTGTCAATGCTCTCTTATGATAAGACCAAAACAAACACAATAGGAGTCTATTCTTATAAAGAACATAATTCCATCAACGTGATCTGGCAGATACCGAAGCGATAGCGGCGACCCAGGCCAACTTGGCGCCTTAGGACCCACTATGCATGGCAGTGGTACCAGCGGGTTAAGCCGAATGACCGCGGAGAGGCGTTACCCCGGAGTTGCCGCAGGTGACTTTCAAGACCGTACTCCATTTTCGGAAGCGACGCTGGCCGCGGCGGGACATGGTGAGCGTAGCATCAGTGCTCCTGGAGATGACATGGCTCTAGGGCGGCGTCGCTCACGTTTTCGCAAGTGCTGGCAGAGGATCTTGTGGACTTCTAGCGTCTTCTCACTGCCCGCGGGTATGACAGCGACGCGGCCACGGGGACGGAGGGCATGACGGTGCTCGGGACGGTCCTGGACTGATGGTGGGGAGCGCCGGGACCGAAATCACCGATGGCCTGGTCGGGAGCATGATGCCGATTCCTGAGAGGGCTCTGTGCGCAGGCTGGACCTGTGGCGTCCGCCGTTAGTCCTGCGCTTCTTTGCCTGTTCCCGGAGTTCTCGCGTCCTTCGTCTGCTCAAGCTGCGGGCCGATCCCGTGTGCCCCTCGCGCCGCATCCGCGTCAGTATCCCGGCCAGTGGCGGGACGATGTGTGCCTATATCTCGTGTCTCGGGGCTTGGCCAGTGAACACCTTGACCTCGCGAGGCGAGTGTTGCGCCCGACCCGGTCTACCGCAGTGCGGGGCCTACTGCCACAGTGCATTACCTCCCCAAGATGTGCGTCGCTTTCGCCAATCATCTGGGGTATAGTAGAAGATAGATGATTCTCTACACAGCACGTTGCATCGCTGAGAACGTTAGGGGATGAAGCGATTGTCGTGGCAGATATATTGTCAGCGTATCGTGGGTAGATGGGCAACGTCTTCTTTTTTCGTCACATCATTTCCCGGTTCATCTCGGTATCACGTCGCCCCGTCGCTGGGGAGAAGGAGGGACGCTATGTTTAGGCGCGTTATCGTCGTGGCCCTTGCGGTCGTCGTCTTCACCGCATGCGGCGGCAGCCCTGCGACAGGTGATCCAGAGGGGACGGCCACCCCTCTGGCGGAAACGGTCGTTGAGTCGCCCGCGACGCCCACGGTGCTGCCCACGGCCACGCCCACGCCAGCGCCGACGCCGACCGTCGCGCCTACGCCCACGCCACGTCCCACCCCAACCCCGACTCCGATTCCGACCCCGACCCCGGAACCGACGCCGACTCTGACGCCTGAAGAAAATATGGCGCTCTACCGGTCGGATGTGGACGTGCGCGATCTGTACAAGAATGTAGAGGCCTACTATCAGTGGAAGCTTCGGTTCGAGGGCGAGGTCCTGACCATCCGGTCAGATAGTACCGCCACGATGATCCAAGTGCAGGTTCCCTATGGATCGGGCTTCCTCGAAACGGAGACGATCATCGTGCTCTACGAGCCGCCAATCGACACAACGGGCATCTATGAACGAACCCGAGTCGCGGTGTGGGGACGACCAATCACGATGTTCAGTTTCACCAACGCGCTCGGGGGTCGGGTTTCCCAGCCGCTACTGGAGGGTGACTATATCCAGAAGCTGGATTAGCCACGGCCCGCACCCCACGCCCCGATTACATCTATTCGGTCAGGGCGCGACGGACTGATTCGGGCGTGAACGTGCTCATGGCCTCACACACGAGGTACTAGTGCAGGTCGACACCTGTCCAGTGAAAAAGGTCAGGTACCCCTGGCGGACAGTTGTCGGCGGCAGTCCGCTGCGAAGAGTCGATGGACCCGATCGGAGGCAGCTGGTGGCGGATCCAACGGTGCGTCCCTTGCCGTGGTGGACCCAGTGCTAAATCATTGTGTGTTGTTCGTCGTGGGAGGATTTGCGGCGTGTGAGGATGCCAATGTGCACAACCGCTTCTTGTCCCCGTATCTACACGCCGCACGATGACATGGCAAGGGAGGTCGCCTAGCCCGCACTCTACGACGAGGACTACATCCGATTTGTGCACGGGAAGTGATGACCCTGGTGTCGCTGGCACAACCAGTGGCACCGGGGATTCTTGTGGTCTGGAAGGGGGATCGCGGCCTGAATCGGGAACGTGGTGCAAAGGCGTCTCGGTGCTGCTATGAGCTCTGCCCTGCTGGAATGGCCACGTGGGCTTCGGTCACACTTCGCTCGCATCGAAGGGTGACGAGCCGGGCGGGAATAACCTCACTCATCACAGTGTACCGTGATGGAAAGACTTCACTCGCGACTCGGTGCCGCACTTCCGTTCGAGAGAACATGTTTGACCAGATCGCGTCGCTCACGCAGCCGATCTGGGAGTCGTTGGTCGACGGAGCGATCTACGTGGAGCCGCGTCTGCGCGAGATCTTCGCCGAGGTGCAGCCGGACGTCATCGTGGAGGACAACGTCGTCGCCTTCCCGGCGATGTTGACGGCGGGCGTCCCCTGGGTGCGGATCATCTCCTGCAACCCGTTAGAGATCGCCGACTCGGACCTGCCGCCGGCGCTTTCCGGCCTGCCGACCGACGATCGGTCCGAGTGGGAGCGCTGGCGCGCCGAGTACGACCGCTGTCACGCCGACCTGTACGCCCGCTTCCATGCCTTCGTCCCGGAGAACGGCTGCCCGCCGCTGCCGCCCGGCCAGTTCATGTACGAGTCGCCCTGGCTCAACCTTTACCTCTACCCAGAGGAGGCCGACTACCCACGCTCGCGGCCGCTCCCCGCGACGTACCACCGGCTCGACTCGTCGGTCCGCGACACCGAGCCGCCCTTCTCGGTGCCGGAGTCGCTGCGTGGTGAAGGGCCACTGATCTACGTCAGCCTCGGGAGCCTGGGGTCTGCTGAGCCGGAGTTGATGAACCGGCTGGTGGACTTGTTCGCCGGGACGGACTACCGGGTCATCATGAGCCTCGGGCCGCAGGCGGGCCAGATCGAGCTGCCGCCGAACATCTGGGGCGAGGAGTTCTTGCCGCAGCCGTCGATCCTGCCGCTGGTGGACGCGGTGGTCACCCACGGCGGCAACAACACGGTCACCGAGAGCGTGCACTTCGGTAAGCCGATGCTCGTGCTGCCGCTCTTCTGGGACCAGCACGACAATGCGCAGCGGGTGCAGGAAGTCGGGTTCGGCTGGCGCCTCACGTCCTACGGCTTCACTGACGCCGAGTTCCACGAGGCGCTGACCGATCTGCTCCGGGACGACGCGCGCCGGGCGCGCATGCAGCGGATCGCGGCGCGGCTGCAAGCCAACCCGGGGACGGTGAAGGCTGCCGACCTGATCGAGCGCGTCGCCGTCACCGGCGAGCCGGTGCTGCGCGAGGACGTGGCCGGAACGTCCGCGGGCGCGGGGGATGGTGCCTGAGGGCCGTGCCGGTTGTGCCTGCCTGGCGGGTGCGATCGAGAGAAAGACGAGGCCGGGTGCACCGCCCGGCCTCTTTGCGTTGGTTACCCTGTCGCCGTGGGGGGTGTGAACCGGCGCAGGCGCAGGGAGTTGGTCACGACGAAGACGGAGCTGAAGGCCATGGCGGCGGCGGCGAACATCGGGTTCAGCAGGCCCAGAGCCGCGATCGGGATGCCGATCGTGTTGTAGATGAACGCCCAGAACAGGTTCCACTTGATCGTGCGGACCGTCCGGCGCGAGAGGGCGATGGCCGTCACGACGCCCCGGAGATCGCTGCCGACCAGCGTCACGTCGCTGGCCTCGATGGCGACATCGGTGCCCGAGCCGATGGCGATGCCGACGTCGGCCTGGGCCAGCGCCGGGGCGTCGTTGATGCCGTCCCCGACCATCGCCACGCGGTGGCCTTGCTCCTGCAGCCGGCGCACCTCGTCGGCCTTATGGCCCGGCAGAACCTCGGCCAACACCCGGTCGATGCCTACCTGCCGGGCGATCGCCTCGGCGGTGCGTCGGTTGTCGCCGGTGATCATGGCGACGTCGAGCCCCATTCGCTTCAGAGCGGCGATGGCCTCGGCACTCCCCGGCTTGACCGTGTCGGCCACGGCGATCACGCCGGCGGGCCGGCCGTCGACCGCGACGAGCATGGAGGTCTTGCCATCGGCTTCCAGCCGCGCCGCGTCCGCCTCCAGGCTGTCGGGGGCGATCCCATGGTCGCGCAGCAGCTTGCGGGTGCCGACCAGGACCGGACGCCCCTCGACGGTGCCGGTGATACCGTGCCCGGGGACGGCGGTGATGTCGGCCACCGGAGCGCCGAGGTCGATCCCGGCCTCGCGCGCGTGTTGGACGATGGCCGCGCCCAGTGGGTGCTCGCTGCGCTGCTCGACGACGGCGGCGAGGCGCACCAGCTCCGCAGCCGGGTCGGCCACGCTGTTGAAGCCGGGCGCCGGAACGACGTCAGTGACTGCGGGCTTGCCGCGGGTGATTGTCCCGGTCTTGTCGAGCACCACGGTGGTCAACTCCCGGGCGCGCTCGAGCACGTCGCCGCCCTTGATCAAGACACCGTGCTCGGCCCCCCGGCCAGTGCCAACCATGATCGCGGTCGGCGTGGCCAGCCCCATGGCGCAGGGGCAGGCGATGACCAGCACGGCGACAGTCGCCAGCAGGGCGTGGGTCAGGTCTCCGCCCAGGAGCATCCAGGCGGCGAAGGTGACGGCGGCGACGACCAGCACGGCCTGGACGAAGACGCTCGCCACGCGGTTCGCCAGCCCCTGGATCGGCGCCTTGGATCCCTGCGCCTGCTGGACCAGGCGGATGATCTGCGCCAGGGCCGTGTCGCGCCCGACCTTGGTCGCGCGGAAGGTGAAGCTCCCGCTCGTGTTGAGGGTGGCGCCGATCACCTCATCGCCTGGACCCTTCTCGACCGGTAGGCTCTCGCCGGTCAGCATGCTCTCGTCGACCGCGGAGCGGCCCTCGATGATCCTGCCGTCGACGGGGATCTTCTCGCCGGGGCGCACGACGACGAGGTCCCCGGCTCGCACCTGGCTGATCGGGATGTCGATCGCCTCGCCGCCGCGGATCACCCGCGCCGTGCGTGGTTGCAGGCCGAGCAGCTTCTTGATGGCCGAGGAGGTCTGGCCCTTGGCCCGCGCCTCGAAGTACCGCCCCAGCAGGATCAGGGTGATGATGACCGCAGCGGTGTCGTAGTAGATCTGATCCATGCGGCCGAGAACGAGCGTTCCCACCAGGGAGTAGCCGAAGGCGGCGGTCGTGCCGAGGCTGACCAGGGTGTCCATGGTGAACTGGCCGTGCCGCAGGTTCTTGAGTGCCGCCCGGTGGAAGCGCCAGCCGAAGTACGCCCAAACCGGGAGCGCCAGCGCCAGCAGCACGTACTCCACGTTCATCAGCGACATGAAGAACATGTTCAGGATGACGGTCGGCACGGTGAGGACGGCCGCGCCGATCACGTCCCGGCGCAGGCGGGTGAGCTCGCGCCGGCGTCGGGCCTCGTCCTCATCGGCCGTGTCGCTGATTTCCTCCGGCTCGGCGATGACCTCGGCGCCGTAGCCGCCGGCCTGCACCGCGCGGAGGATCTGGTCCAGGCTCACCCGCTCGGGATCGTAGGTGACGCTGGCCCGCTCGGTTGCCAGGTTCACGCTGGCTGCCTCGACCCCGTCGAGTCGCGTCAGAGCCCGCTCCACCCGGCGCACGCAGGAGGCGCAGGTCATGCCGGTGATGGCGAGGTCCACGGCGGCCGTGTCGTGTGGCGTCGTCTCGTGTTCGGTTGCTTCGACCTCTGCTGTGTAGCCCGCTTGCTCGACGCGCTGCACCAGATCGTCTACCGAGACGCTTGCCGGGTCGAAGGTCACGGTCGCGCGCTCGGTCGCGAGGTTCACCTGCGCGGCGGTGACGCCGGGCATGCGCTCCAGCGCGCGCTCCACCCGCCGGACGCACGACGCGCAGGTCATGCCGCCGACCAGCAGTGTCGCCGTGGCCTCCGGTCGCGCCTGCGCGGCGCCGCGTGGTGTGGTGGTTGTGGTCATACGTTCGATTCCTTCTGCGTCAGGCGTGATGCGTCACACGTCATGCGTCATACGTCACCCGTGGTGCTCCCCTCTCCCCTGGTGGGCTCCGTCCGAGAGGGGCCGGGGGTGAGGGGGACGGTTGACGCATGACGCATCACGTCCTGATCCCTACCCCACGCTCTTGGTGAAGCGGTCGATCGCCTCGGTCAGCTCCTGGATCCTGGCCTCCTTTTCGTCGTCCGCGGCATTGATGACACAGCCGCGGATATGGTCCTCCAGGAGCAGCAGGCCGATGCTGCGGGCGGCGGCCATGATGGAGGACAACTGGGTGAGGATGTCCACGCAGTACTGGTCCTCCTCTACCATGCGCTGGACGCCGCGGACCTGTCCCTCCATGCGCCGCAGCCGGGTCAGGATGCGCTGCTTGTCATGCTGATACGAGTCGACCTGCTTCGGCTTTTCGATGATCGGCTTCTCGGTCACGTACTTCCCCTCCTGCGCGGTGCACGCTCTTCATGCCCAATTATACCCCCTGGGGGTATCTATGTCACGCCACGCACGCAGGTGCGGCGGGGAATGCGCCGGCGTGGTCCGTGGATTGGCGCGCGCCGCCCGGCGCCGCCATGCGTCACAGCGTCAGCGCGAGCGTGGTGACGGCGCCGGTGGTGGTGTCGGCCACGCGGATGGCGTGGTTGTTGGTGTCGGCGATGTAGAGCCGGGAACCGGCCAGGGACAGGCCGCCCGGCTCGTGAAAGCGAGCCGCCGTGCCGGTCCCGTCGGTGTCGCCGGGCTCGCCGTCGCCCAGCCACGTTTCACAGCGCCGGGTGGTCGGGTCGAGCCGCTTGATCTTGTGGTTGTAGCTGTCGGCAACGTACAGCACGCCGTCCCCGTACGCGACGGCAAGCGGGTGTTGCAGGCGCACCTCGTCGCCGGTGCCGTCCACGTCGCCGAAGTCGAAGAGGCCGATCCCGACCAAGGTCCGCACTTCGTCCCCGGGCGGGAAGGTGACCGTGCGGACGGCGCTCGTCTCGCTGTCGGCGACGTAGAGCACGTGGCCGTCGGTGGCCAGCCCGCTCGGCTGCGCCAGCCAGGCGCGCTGGAGCGTGTGGTCGCGGATCGCTTCCCGACCACTGCCGGCGTAGGGGCGCAACTCGTCCTCGTCCAGGTCGAGCGCCCAGATCTGGTGCATCCCCGCCATGGCGATGTAGAGGATGCCGTCGTGGAAGACGAGATCCCACGGCGAGCGGAGGTCGACGGCGCGGGCGGCTCCGGCCCGGGCGTAGCTCCAGCCGAGTTTGCCGGTTCCGGCGATCGTCTTGACCGTGCGGGCGGCGAGGTCGACCCGGCGCACGACGTGGTTGCCTGTGTCGGCGACGTACAGGGAATCACCGTTGAGGGCGAGGCCCTGCGGGTCGTGGAAGGCCGCGGTCGCCGCCGGGCCGTCGCGCAGCCCCGCCTCGCCGGAGCCGATCACCCAGGCATCGCTGCCGTCGAGCCGGGCGACGATCAATCGGTGGTGGCCGGAGTCGGCGATGATGAGGCGGTCGGTGGCGGAGTCGGCGAGCACCTTCCCCGGGAAGGCGAGCGTGCCTGCTGGCGGTGCCATGGGCTGCAAGCCGGGGATCGGGCTGCGGTCGATCAGCCCCTGCGCGTCGTACTGATCGACCAGTTCACGGACGACCCGCGCCAGGTCGTCGGCGGACGCCTCTCCTTCGTGCCGACCGATGACGCGTCCTGCCGGGTCAATAAACATCAGGGTCGGCCAGGCCCGCACGGCGTAGCGGGTCCAGACGTCGAGGTTCGCGTCGTTGAAAACCGGGTGGTGGACGTCGTAGCGCTGAATTGCCGCGCGCAGGCTCTCACTCCGGCGCTCGGCTGGGAACTTGGGGGAGTGGACCCCGATCACGACCAGCTCATCGGGGAAGCGGCGCTCGAGCTCCCGCAACTGCGGGAGGATGTGTAAACAATTTATTCAACAATAGGTCCAGAAGTCGAGAATGACGATCTTGCCCAGTAGGTCCTTGATCTCCAGCGGGCGGGTGGTGTTAAACCAGTCGCCGGGTGGAAATTCAGGTGCCCGTACCGTGCCTCGATACCCGCTATAATCAACCATGGGTCACTCCGTTTCGTGGCCCTGTGGGCGAATGGAGGTGTTTCATACTTCTCGCGAGCGCCATGCCGCAGTGCCCCATCCGCGATTGTACGACAGTTCACGGCACAAAATCTGCGGATCGACCCTGGACGCTTGCCGATCTGCTTTGCGCGCTATTCCCGCTTCGACGTCGTATGGGTACGCCCTTCCTCCCGCTCCGGCGACGCGGCGGGTCGGTCGGTGGAGGAGACGCGGGCTAATGGAGAGTACCGCCAGGAGGCGTGACCGCCCCGGCGCTGATCCAAGGCGCGCATCGGCCCCGTCGGAACGATGCTGCGGTACACCGCTGCTGGATCCGGACGCCGCCACGCGCGGTCCCCCTCCACTCCACATCGCGATCGAATCGGTGGGCTCGTTTCGAGCCGGGACATGTAGGAGGAGACACTCGTGACGATTCACGATCGCAGGTACCAGGACCTGTATCGCGCGGCTCTTTCGGGACGGCTTAGCCGGCGCGACGTGCTGCGCCGGGCAACGGCTCTCGGATTGTCGATGCCCGCGGTCGCTGCGCTCCTGGCCGCGTGCGGCGGCGGTGGCGGCGGCAGCGAGGCGACGTCCACGACGTCCGGTGGGGCGGCGACCACGCCGACCACGGCCGCAACGCCTGCTGAGTCGCCGGCCGCGTCTCCGACGACCTCGGCCGCGGCAACTCCGTCCGGCTCGCCCACGGGCGGGGCGACCTACACGCTCGAGACGCCGCCTGAGGTCTTCAACGCCGATGCCGCGAGCCAGTACAGCGGCCAGACGATCACCTACTACGGCGATACCGTCGGCATCGGTGGCGAGCTGGATCAGCAGCTCGCACGAGCCTTCACCGAGGCGACGGGTATCAATATCAACATCGTGCCCAAGCCGCAGAGTTCAACCGAGAACTATGCGACGTACCTTCGCCTCTTCCAGGCGCAGTCGCCCGACATGGACGTCATGATGATCGACGTCATCTGGCCGGGCGCCTTCGCCCAGCACCTGCTTGACCTGACCGACGCATTCCGCGAAGAGGCGGCGCAGCACTACGAGACGATCATCCAGAACAACACCGTTGATGGGAAGCTCGTGGCCATCCCCTGGTTCGCCGACTTCGGCATGCTGTACTACCGCACCGATCTCCTCGACAAGTACGGCTTCAGCAACCCACCGGCGACGTGGGATGAGCTGGAGGAGATGGCGCGGACGATCGTCGAAGGGGAGCAGGCGTCCAACCCCAACTTCGGCGGTTTCGTCTTCCAGGGCAACGCCTACGAGGGTCTGACCTGCAATGCTCTGGAGTGGCTCGCCTCGACCGGCGGTGGCACCCTGATGGATGAGCAGGGGAACATCACCATCAACAACCCCGAGGCGATCGCGATGCTCAACCGGGTCCGCGGTTGGATCGGCACGATTTGCCCGCGGGGCGTGACGTCCTACCAGGAAGAGGACTCGCGCAACGTCTTCCAGGGCGGTAACGCCGCGTTCCTGCGCAACTGGCCGTACGTCTACGCGCTTGCGACGGGCGAGGACTCCCCGATCAAGGGGAACGTCGGGGTCGCTCCGATCCCGGCGGCCGAGGGGCAGGATCACGTCGGTACCGTGGGTGGCTGGCAACTGGCCGTGTCGCGGTACTCGCGAGTCCCGGAGGCGTCGATCGAGTTCGTGCGCTACATGACCAGCCCGCAGGTGCAGTCCTACCGGGCGCAGGTGGGCTCGTTCGTCCCGACGATCCCGTCGGTGGCGGGCGAGGCGGCCGTGCTCGAGAAGATGCCGTTCCTGGAGCCGATGCAGGAGGTGGTACGCGTTACCCGGCCGTCCACCCAGACCGGCGAGCGGTACAATCAGGTCTCGACGGCGTTCTTCCAGGGCGTCAATGCGATCCTGAATGGCCAGGACGCCGCGCAGGTCGTGCCGCAGACGGCACAGCAGATGCAGCGCGCCGCGGGCTAGGCGCCACGCCGAGGGATCGGTACGGTGCCGCGCGTGGTGCGCGGATGAGGACGGGGGCGGGCGCCTGTCCGCCCCCAGGATCGAACGGAGGCCGGAATGGGCGGCACCGCGGTCGAGGAGAAGGAGCTCGCCGTCCCGAAGCGCCCGCGCCGGGTGCTCGATCTGGCCGAGCGGCAACGGCGGCTCGCCTGGATCCTTCTGCTCCCCACCGTCGCGGTTGTCGCGGCGGTCGCGTTGGTCCCCCTCGGACAGACGATCTACTACAGCTTCACCAATGAGCGCCTTGGGAGCTTGACTCCGGGCGAGTGGGTCGGCCTGGAGAACTACCGCTTCCTGGTGCAGGATACGACCTTCCGCAGTGCAATCTGGGTGACGGTGAAGTTCACCGTCATCACCGTGGTGTTTGAGTTCATCCTGGGGCTGCTGATCGCGCTGGTGGTGAACTCGAACTTCCCGGGTCGCGGGCCGATGCGGGCGGCGATGCTGGTACCCTGGGCCATCCCGACCGTGATCTCGGCCCAGATGTGGAAGTGGATGTACCACGACGTCTACGGCGTCATCAACGACCTCCTCGTGCGCCTCCACATCATCGACCACAACGTGGCCTGGTTCTCGCAACCGAGCACCTCACTGTTCGCAATAGCCTCAGTCGACATCTGGAAGACGACCCCCTTCGTCGCCCTCCTCCTCCTCGCCGGACTGCAGGTCATCCCGACCGACGTCTACGAAGCGGCGACGGTGGACGGGGCGAGCAAGGTCCAGCAGTTCTTCCGGATCACGCTGCCGCTGCTGCGGCCGGCGATTGTGGTGACGCTGATCTTCCGCACGCTGGACGCGCTGCGCGTCTTCGACGTGTTCTACGTCGTCTTCGGCACCCGTCTGGATACCCAGACGATGGCCATCTACGCGCAGCAGAACATCGTGGCGTTCGCCGATGTCGGCTACGGGTCGGCCATCAGCCTCGGGATCTTCGTGATCATCGGGATCTTCGTGGTGGCCTACGTGACGACGCTGAAGGTGGAGCAGGCATGAGCGGGTCGAAATCGCGCATCCTCTCACGGATCGGGTTTTACATCCTGCTGGCGATCATCGTCGTCTACCTCATCTTTCCGTTCTACTGGGTGATCCGTTCGGCGATCGTGCCCAATTCCGTGCAGTTCACCACGCCGGTCGTCTACTGGCCGGACGATCCAACCTGGGACAACTTCCGCACGGTCCTGACCGACCGGCGCTTCCTCCGCTCGCTGCTAAACTCGGCGATCGTCGCCGGCACGGTGACGCTGCTCTCGCTCGCGATCGGGGCGTCGTCGGCGTACGCGCTGGGGCGGTTCCAGTTCCGCGGGCGCACGCCGGTGCTGTACATCGTGCTGGCGATGACGATGTTCCCGGCGGTGTCGGTGCTCGGCGGGTTGTTTACGCTGGTCAATGAGTTCCACATGTACAACTCGCTCCGAGCGCTGGTCTACAGCTACCTGATTTTCACCCTGCCCTTCACCGTCTGGGTGCTGACGAGCTTCTTCCGGCAGATGCCGAAAGACCTGGAGGAAGCGGCCTACGTGGATGGGGCGACGCCGTTCCAGACCTTCTGGAAGGTGCTGCTGCCCCTCTCGGCACCGGGGTTGGTGACGACCGGCCTGCTGGCGTTCATCGCCGCCTGGAATGAGTTCCTCTACGCGCTCTCGTTCTTGCAGACACCGGAGCACTACACCATCACCCTGGCGATCTTTAACTTCTCGCCGCAGACCGGCGGCGGGTTTGAGATCCCCTGGGGACCGATGATGGCGGCGACGGTCGTGGTGACGATCCCGCTGATCGTCCTGACCCTGATCTTCCAGCGGCGCATCATCCAGGGCCTGACCGCCGGGGCGGTCAAGGGGTAGCACCTGCGGCCGCCCGCCTCCTATCCAGAAGCCAGTAGCGCGGGCGTGTCGCCGAGCCCGATGCACAGGGAAACGGCGGCATGGGCGGAGCGAGACGCCCGCGCTGCCTGGCTACGGCTTACCCTCTTGACGCAACTCGCTGCATGGACCATGCTGTGCCAGCCTGTCGTATAGCCGCGCCGGGATCGGCGCGGCGAATGAGTATCCTGGGGCGCCTCGTTACTCGTCTGGCATGGCGTGCCCACCAACGGGGCGACCGTCAGAGAGGAGTCTAGGGTGCAGGCAGAGGAGCGGTTCACACTCGACAAGAGCCGCGCGATGTTCGAGCGCATCTCGAAGTCGATTGCCGGTGGCGAGAGTTCCTACGCGCGGCTGAAGAAGGGCCTGGAGCTCTGCTTCGATCGGGGCCAGGGCTCCCGCTTCTGGGACGTCGACGGCCACGAGTACATCGACTACAGCCTCGGCTACGGCCCGCTCATCTTCGGGCACAACCCGCCGGAGGTGACGGCCGCGGTCGTCGAGGCGATCACCACGCGGGGCAGCGTCGCGACCTTCCCCTATGACCTCGACTATGAGGTCGGGGAGCAACTGGTGCAGATGGTGCCGGGGGTCGACAAGGTGCGCTTCGCCAACTCCGGCACGGAGGCGACCATGGCCGCGGCGCGGCTGGCACGCGCCTACACTGGGCGCAACAAGATCGTGCAGATGGAGGGCGGCTACCACGGGTTCGCCGACACGCACTACTGGAGCAGCCACCCGGATGTCTACTCCGAAAACCCGGCTCCCTACAGCCCGGAGCCTCGGCCGGGTTCGCGCGGCATCCCCCCGTCTTATGGGGAAGCGCTGCTGATCGCCCAGTACAACGACCGCGAGAACATGGAGATGCTGTTCGACCGGTACGGCGACGACATCGCCGCGGTGCTGGTCGAGCCGATCCAGGCCAACAGCGGCCTGATCCCACCCGAGCCGGGCTACCTGGAGTTCCTGCGCGACATCACGCGACAGTACGGGGCGCTGCTCATCTTCGACGAGGTGATTACCGGCTTCCGGGTCGCTCCCGGCGGCGCCCAGGAGCTCTACGGGGTGACGCCCGACATCACGACGATGGCTAAGGCGCTCGGCGGTGGCTACCCGATCGCGGCCTTCGGTGGCTCCGAGGAGGTCATGGACCTGGAGGCGCGCAACGAGGTGATGCATGGCGGCACCTACACCGCCAACCTGGTGGCCCTGGCCGCGGCCAACGTCGTGCTGCGCACCATGCGCGAGCGAAAAGACGAACTCTGGGGCCGGCTGAACACGTTCGGCGAGCGGATCTGCCAGGGTATCGGGGACGCCTGCCGTGAGGCCGGGCTGCGGAACATCGTGCAGGGCGTCGGGCCGATCTGGCACATCTTCTTCGCCAAGCCGGGAGCGCCGGACCTCGACCGCATCCGCAACTACCGCGACGCGCTGGCGTACACGAGCGTCGATATCTTCGATCGCTTCCACGAGGAGATGCTCCGCCGGAGCGTCTACTTCCACCCCTACCACCTGGAGCGCTGGTTCCTCTCGACGGCGCACGACGAGCGGGACGTGCAGGAGACGCTGGAGGCGGCAGCCGATGCGGCCGAGGCCGTGGCGGCGGAGCTGCGCGCGGAGGGGAAGCTGTAGGGGGTAGCGGCCCTCACCCCAACCCCTCTCCCAACCCTGGGAGAGGGGAGCTGGGAAGAGATCCTTCGACTCGGACGGAAACGCCGGGACCGGCGCTCAGCGGTCCCGGCGCAGTCGCAGGATGTCAGGTCACGAAACGAGGTGTGCCCGTATCCGGTACCAACCGGTGCGGGCCTCCACTTACTTCTGGAAGTACTCGCGGTTGATGCGCAGGAAGTCGGCCCACTGCTCGGGCAGGTCGTCCTCAAAGAAGATGGCCTCCACCGGGCAGACCTCGG
>Ga0207867_1001242_pt1 | contig 19977 bp, 15 predicted proteins | sample HigsolmetaAR206D_FD_184838 | JGI IMG/M metagenome (GOLD analysis project Ga0207867, IMG submission 184838) | Ionic liquid and high solid enriched microbial communities from the Joint BioEnergy Institute, USA - AR20-6-D (SPAdes) (version 2) ...
CTAGGACGGGGCTAGGGCGGTTTCCAGCGCCATGATGTCGCAGGTCACAGCGGAGTTCCCGGATGTAGCGCCCCAGCAGGCGACCTCCGGAACGGCGTGTCGAAAAGGCCCATCGAGAAAGCCTCACTGGCCGGCCTAACACCGAACGAATTTCACGGGCCGTCTTCAATGGAAACTGTGAACAGGAGTACGCTTTTCCTGATCTGAGAGTTTGTCGTGCGCGCTTATAGTGAGTTGGTGCTGATCTGCAGAAATTTGCTGTCTTCTGTCGACCTTGGATAGTGCGCTTCGTGTCCAGATTGACACGGAGCACGTGACAGGGAGAACGGGAGAGGGCAGAGCCATGCTCCTTGCGATGGTCCGGCAGGAGGTGGCTCCCGAGATGGGCGAGCAGTCCACGCGCCTGCGCCTGGGGGAGATCTACGAGTCGTTCGACATGCCGGGGCTGCGGGCCGAACTGCTCGATGAGCGGCTCATTGTGAACCCGACGCCGATCAAGCTGCACAACCGCGTCGTCACCTGGCTGACGGCGGAGCTACTGGGCCTGTGCGCGGAACGGGACTGGGATCTGCTGGCCCATGGCGCAGTGGAACTAGCGAAGACCTCCGACAAGGTGCAGCCGGATCTCTTCTCTGCCCACTGGACGAATCCATCGATCATCAATGGCTGACCCTTGCCAAGGACGTGCTGCCGGCGGTCGAGGTGGCCTCTTCCGTCCAGCGGGCACGGCGACCATGAGGTCGAACGGGGCGCCTGCGCGCAGCGAGATCCCGATTTACCTGGTCATCGACCCTCGGGACGCCGGGATCACCCTGTATTCGGGGCCGGAGCCGGGCGGTCATTCGCCGATGGCGGCCGTGCCGGTCGGCGACAAGCTCGACCTGCCCGGGCCGTTCGGGATCGTCTTGGACACCGGGACCACGCCGAGGCGTCCGGAGCGTTCTGAGAACGCCCAGCGGAAACCGGGGCGATGACCGTTGCTCCCGTGGCCGGGAGCGGCCACGGGAGCAACGGGTGGCTATTCGGCGGAGGGCTCGGGCGGCTCCTTGGGCAGGGGAGGCAGGAGCGAGCCGATCGCACCGCCGATGGCGGCGATGGCGGTGGGGAGCTTGTCCCCGGAGCCGTCACGGCGGCCCAGCTCGGCGGGCAGCTCCACGGTTTTGCCGGCCTCGGAGACGGCGCGCAGCGGGGCCGGACCGGCCCACGCCCGCAGCAGGACGTCCTCGCCCTTGAGGAAGCGGTGGGAGCGGACGCCGCCGGTGGCGCGGCCCTTGCGCGGGAAGACCGCGTAGTCGGAGACCTTGACGGCCCCGTTCTGGGTGCCGGGCAAGGCGGTGGAGGAACCGGCGATCGTCACCACGCGGGACTCCCGGTCCGGGTCGACGGTGCCGAACCAGATGACGCGGGCGCCCTCCGACAGCTTGATGCCGGCCATGCCGGCGGCGGCGCGGCCCTGCGGGCGGACGTTGGCGGCGGCATAGCGCAGCAGCTGGGCGTCGCTGGTGATGAAGACCAGGTCGTGCTCGTCGGAGGCCAGCTCCACGGCGCCGACCACGCGGTCGCCGTCCTTGAGGGAGATGACCTCGAACTCCTCCCGGTTGGCCGGGTAGTCGGGCACCACCCGTTTGACCACGCCCTGTTCGGTGCCCAGGGCCAGGCCGGGGCCGTGTCCGGTCAGCGAGCCCAGCCCGACCACGCGCTCCCCGTCGGCCAGCGTGGTGTACTCGCTGATCGGGGCGCCGCCGGCCAGTGACGGCGGGCCGTCGCCGGGCGGCAGCGCCGGCAGGTCCAGCACCTCCACCTTGATCATCCGTCCGGCGGAGGTGACCAGGCCGACCTCGCCGCGGGTGGTGGCGCGCACCACCGCGGCCAGCACATCGTGCGGGCCGCTGCCGCTCTCGGCGGGCAGCGGGCCGGGGCCGGCGGTGCGGGCCAGCAGCCCGGTGGAGGACAGCAGCACCAGGCACGGCTCGTCGGGGACCTCCAGCGGGACGGCGGCGGCCGTCTGCCCGGAGGACTCCAGCAGCACGGTGCGGCGCGGGGTGCTGAACTTCTTGGCCACCTCGCCCAGCTCCTTGGCGACCAGCTTGCGCAGCTTGCGGTCGGACTCCAAGATCGCGGTCAGCCGGGCGATCTCCTTGCCGAGCTGCTCGGACTCTTTTTCCAGCTCCAGCCGGTCGAAGCGGGTCAGCCGGCGCAGCGGGGTGTCCAGGATGTACTGGGCCTGGATCTCCGACAGCTCGAAGGTCTCCATCAGGCGCCGCTTGGCCTGGGCGGAGTCGTCGCTGTCGCGGATGATCGCGATGACCTCGTCGATGTTGAGCAGCGCGACCAGCAGCCCTTCGACCAGGTGCAGCCGCTCCTGGCGCTTGCGGCGGCGGAACTCGCTGCGGCGGCGCACCACCTCCAGGCGGTGGTCCACATAGACCTGCAGCAGCTCCCGCAGGCCCAGCGTGCGCGGCTGGCCGTCGACCAGCGCCACGTTGTTGATGCCGAAGGTCTCCTCCATGGGGGTGAGCCGGTACAGCTCGGCCAGCACGGCCTCGGGGTTGAAGCCGTTTTTGACCTCGATGACCAGCCGCAGCCCGGTGGTGCGGTCGGTGAGGTCCTTCAGGTCGGAGATGCCGGTCAGCTTCTTGGCCTGGACCAGGTCCTTGATCTTGGCGATGACGCGTTCGGGACCGACCCCGTAGGGCAGCTCGGTGACCACGATGCCCTTGCGGCGGGGGGTGACGTTCTCGATCCGCGCGGTGGCGCGCATGCGGAAGGTGCCCCGGCCCTTGGCGTAGGCGTCGCGGATGCCCTCCAGCCCCACGATGATCCCGCCGGTGGGCAGGTCGGGACCGGGCACGAACTGCATCAGCTCCTCGAGCGTGGCGTCGGGGTGCTCCAGCAGGTGCCGGGCGGCGGCCACCACCTCCCCCAGGTTGTGCGGGGCCATGTTGGTGGCCATCCCGACCGCGATCCCCGAGGCCCCGTTGACCAGCAGGTTCGGGAAGGCCGCGGGCAGCACCTCCGGCTCGCGCTCCTGCCCGTCGTAGTTGGGCCGAAAGTCGACGGTCTCCTCGTCGATGGCGTCCACCATCAACATGGCCTCGTTGGACAGGCGGGCCTCGGTGTAGCGCATGGCGGCCGGCAGGTCGTCGCCGCCCAGCGAGCCGAAGTTGCCGTGCCCGTCCACCAGCGGCATCCGCATCGCCCACGGCTGGGCCATGCGCACCATGGCGTCGTAGATGGCGCTGTCGCCGTGCGGGTGCAGCTTGCCCATCACCTCGCCGACGACCCGGGCGCACTTGACATGGCCGCGGTCGGGCCGCAGCCCCATCTCGTTCATCGAGTACAGGATCCGGCGCTGGACGGGCTTGAGCCCGTCCCGGGCGTCCGGCAGGGCCCGGCTGTAGATGACCGAGTAGGCGTACTCGAGGAAGCTGCCCCGCATCTCCTCGGAGACATCGACGTCGATGATGTTCTCCTCGAAGTCCGGCGGGGGAGGGGGTGCTGGGGATCCGCGTCGTGCCATGCCCACATTGTGGCCGGTCCCGGGGACGGTTTCGGCCGCACGGGGCGTGCCCGCGCCGGTCGTTCCCGGCCGGGGACCTCTCGTGGCACATTTCGTGGCACATTGAGACGTCCCCGACATGACGGCCGGTGGAGGTGGCGATGGGCTCGCATGCGAACTTCCAGAACGAGATCTACCTGAACGGGCTCGGCGACGTCCGCCCCGAGCTGCCCACCGACCTGACCAAGCTGGAGAAGCTGGCCGAACGGCGGTTGCCGGCCGGGGCGTTCGGGTATGTGGCCGGCTCGGCGGGCGCCGAGGCGACGGCCGCGGCCAACCGGGCGGCCTTCGACCGGTGGCGGATCGTCCCCCGGATGCTGCGCGACACCTCCCGGCGGGACCTTTCGGTGCGGGTGCTGGGCACGGCGATGCCCGCCCCGCTGGTGGTGGGGCCGATCGGGGTGCTGTCGATCCTGCACCCGGACGCAGAGCCGGGGGTGGCCCGCGCGGCGGCCGAGCTGGGCGTGCCCATGGTGCTCAGCTCGGTGTCGTCGGTCACCATGGAGGAGGCGGCCGAGGCGAGCGGAGAGGGCTCGCCCCGCTGGTTCCAGCTGTATTGGTCCAAGAACCGGGACGTGGCGGCCAGTTTCCTGGAGCGCGCCAAGGCCGCCGGCTACACGGCGCTGGTGGTCACCCTCGACACCTACGCGATGGGCTGGCGGCCCCGCGACCTGGACACCGCCTACCTGCCGTTCCTGCGCGGCATCGGAGTGGCCAACTACTTCACCGACCCGGCCTTCCAGAAGGCGGTGGGCGGCCCGATCACCGACGCCAACCGGGACGCGGCGATCCTGCAGTGGGTGGCCGACTTCGGGGACCCCACGCTCACCTGGGACGACCTGCCGTTCCTGCGGGAGCACTGGGACGGGCCCATCGCGCTCAAGGGCATCCTGCACCCCGACGACGCCCGCCGCGCGGTGGACGCCGGGATGGACGGCGTCATCGTCTCCAACCACGGCGGACGCCAGGTGGACGGGGCGATGGCGGCGCTGGACGCGCTGCCCGGCGTGGTGGAGGCGGTCGGGGAGCGGGCCGAGGTGCTGTTCGACAGCGGTATCCGCACCGGGGCCGACATCGTCAAGGCGCTGGCCCTGGGCGCCCGGGCGGTGCTGGTGGCCCGGCCGTACGCCTACGGGCTGGGGCTGGCCGGGCAGGCGGGCGTGCGGCACGTGCTGCGCTGCCTGCTGGCCGAGCTGGAGCTGACCATGATGCTCTCCGGGTTCACTGGGCCGCAGGAGCTGACCCCGGAGATCCTGGCCCCCGCACCCTGACATATGTCATGGCCTGAGCCTGCGAATATCCCGGCCGGTTCCTGACGCTCGTGACTGCACGTTCCCGCCGTGCGCGGGAAGCATGGACGCCATGAGCGACCATGTGATCGAGGTACGCGAGCTGACCGCCGGGCACGGCGGGGTCGAGACCGTGCGCGGTGTCTCGTTCACCGTCGCGCGGGGCACCGTCTACGCGCTGCTGGGCGGGTACCGCTCCGGGAAGACGACGCTGCTGGAGACGGTCGCCGGGTGCCGGCGCCCCATGTCCGGGACGGTGCGGGTCATGGGAGCGGACCCGTATGCGCCTTCGGAGCGGCTGCCGGTGGGCACCGTGTGGCGGGAGGGCGGGCTGTTCCCCGGCCTGACCGTCGCCGAGGTGGTCGACGCCTGGCGCCGCTGGACGGTGAACCCGCTCGACCGGGACGAGGTGCTGGGACTGGTCGGGCTGGACCGCCGCGCCGGCACGCGCTTTGAGCGGCTGGGCCCGGCCGGCCTGCGGCGGCTGGACCTGGCGCTGGCCCTGGTGGGCCGCGCCGAGGTGCTGCTTTTGGACGAGCCCACCGCGGGCCTGCCCGCCACCGACGCCCACGCGATCCGCGGGCTGCTGCGGGACCTGGCCGGTGCGGGGGTGACGATCCTGCTGGCCACCCGCGACCTGGACGAGGCGTGCGCCGCCGACCGGGTCGGGGTGCTGGAGGAGGGGCGCCTGACCATCGGCCGTGCCTCCGGCTCCCTGCGCGCCGCCTGACCCGCGCTCACGTGGCGGCCTTGTCTCAAACGGCCGGTCCGAGGGGACTTCCCGGCAGGCCGTCAGGGGGCGCCTCATCTCCCTTCCCCCGGACGGGCAGCTCCCGGGACAGCTCCCCGGCGAAGCGCTGCAAGATCCCCAGCAGGTCGGCGGCCAGGCGGGGCGGACGGCGGCGATGCACGATGTAGATCTCGCGGGCCAGGGAAAGGCCGCGCAGCGGGCGGGCGGCGAAGGCGGGGGAGGCGGTGTGCCGCAGGGCGGTGCTGGGCACCAGGGCGACGCCGATGCCCGCCGCGATGAGCGCCAGCGTCACCTCATAGTCGTGGGTCTCGTAGGCGGTGCGGACCGGCACGCCGGTCTGCGCGGCGACCGTCTCCAGGCACACCCGGTTGTGCACCCCGGGCTCGCCGGAGATCCACTCCTCGCCGGCCAGGTCGGCGAAGGAGACGGCGGGCCGGTCGGCGAGCGGGTGCTCGGGCGGCAGCACCACCAGCAGCGGGTCGGTCAAAAGCAGCTCGCGCCGCAGCCCGGGCGCCGCGGGCAGGGACCCGCCGGGGTAGCGGTGGGTCACCAGCAGGTCCAGGTCCCGGGAGGTCACCAGGTCGTAGCCGCGCGGCGGCTCCAGGTCCAGCAGCGACAGCCGCACCCCGGGGTTGACCCGGCGGAAGGCGGCCAGCGCCTCCGGCAGCAGCGTCTTGCCGGCGCTGGCGAACGTGCCGACCGACAGGTGCTGCGGCTGCCTGCCGGCCGCCGTGCGCACCGCCTCTTCGGCGTCCCGCAGCTCGCCCAGCACGCGTTCGGCGTGCCGCAGCAGCACCCGGCCGGCCTCGGTCGGATGCGCCCCGGAGGCGGTCCGCACCAGCAGCGGGCACCCCGCCTCCTGCTCCAGTTTGGCCAGCTGCTGCGACAGGGCCGAGGGGGTGAACGACATCTGCTCGGCCGCAGCGGTGATGGACCCGGCTCGGCTCACCGCCACCAAAGCGCGCAACCCGGTGATGCTCAGCGCCATTAAGCGATTCTAAAGGCTTCCCATAGATCCTTACTGGTGCTTAAGGGGCAAGGGGACGAGACTCCTGGGCATGACAAGCGACACCATCGAAGCCCTGCCGGCCACAGAAGACGTCCGGGCGGCGGCGGAGCGGATCGCGCCCCATGCGCGCCGCACCCCGGTGCTGACCACCCGGATCGACGGCCGTCCCGTCACCTTCAAGCTGGAGCACCTGCAGGTGACCGGCTCGTTCAAGTTCCGCGGCGCGCTCAACGCCCTGCGCGGCGGCCGCGACGTCCACCGGGTGGTGGCCGCCTCGGGCGGCAACCACGGGCTCGGGGTGGCCGAGGCGGCCCGCCTGTGCGGCGTCCCCGCGCGGATCTACGTGCCGCGCTCCGCCCCCGAGGTCAAGGTGCGCCGCATCGCCGCCGCCGGCGCGCAGGTCGTCCGCTGCGGCGACCGCTACGCCGAGGCCGAGGAGGCCGCCCGCGCCGAGGCCGCCGCCACGGGCGCGGCCTTCCTGCACCCCTACGACCACCCCGAGGTGATCGCCGGGCAGGGCACGGTCGGGCTGGAGATCATCGAGCAGGCCCCCCACTGCGACACCGTCGCCGTGGCGGTGGGCGGCGCGGGCCTGGCGGCCGGCGTCGGCCTGGCCCTCGGCCCCGGCCGCGCCCTGGTGGCGGCGGAACCCGAGCACTGCAACGCCCTGCACGCGGCGTTCGCCGCCGGCGAGCCGGTCGAGGCGCCGGTGGACTCCGTGGCCGCCTCCGCACTGGGCGCCTCGCGCGTGGGCCGGCTGCCGTTCGCCCTGCTGCGGGCCCGGCCCACCACGTGCGTCCTGGTCAGTGACGAGCAGATCCTGGCCGCCCGGGACCGGCTGTGGGAGGAGCTGCGCCTGGCCGTCGAACCGGCCGCGGCGGTGCCCTTCGCCGCCTGGCTCGCCGGCAAGGTCCCCGGAGAGCATCCGTGCCTGGTGCTATGCGGCGCCAACGCCGACTGGCGCCCGTCCTGAAAGACCCGGTGCGGCACGCCCGATGACGCCGTTTCGCATACCCTGAGCGGGTCCCGCCCCCTCTGTCGCGGACGGAGAGCAGAACCGGTGCAGTTGCGCGTTCCCCGAACCCCCGTGCTCGCCACCGCGATCGTGGGAATGTCGCTGGTGGCGCTGGGGGGAACACTGCTGCCCTCGCTGTGGCGGGAGATCGTCCTCCGCCACGACCTGGACCGCTCCCTGTACGCCCTGCTCAGCGTGGCCGGGCTGCTGGGGCTGTACGGGCGGCTGCTGTGGGGCAACCTGATGCGCCGCACCCACCCCCGCCACCGGGTGGGCCTGGCCGTCATCGCGGTCATCTCCTGCCTGCTGCCGGCGGTGCTGGGCCCGGACTGGGCGGCGGCGCTGGTGATGCCGGCCGGGCTGATCCCGCTGGTGCTGCCGCTGCGGGTGGCGGTGCCGGTCACCGCGATCGGGGCGCTGGGCATCACCGGCTACGGGCTGGCGCTGGGCCTGCCGGTGCCGACCATGGTGTATGAGTTCTTCTGGTTCCCGTTCGCCGCGCTGTCGGGCTACATCTCTTTCTGGCTGTTCCACGTGGTCACCGAGCTGCGCCAGGCCCGCGCCGAGCTGGCCCGCGCCGCGGTGGGGGAGGAGCGGCAGCGCTTCGCCCGCGACCTGCACGACGTGCTCGGCCACAGCCTGCAGGCGGTGGCGCTGCGGGCCGAGGTCGCCGAACGGTACCTGGACCGCGACGTGGCACGGGTGCGCAAGGAGCTGACCGAGATCCAGCGCATGGCCCGCGACTGCGTGCACGACGTCCGCGAGGTCGTCCGCGGCTACCGCGCCACCTCGCTGCGCACCGAGCTGGACGGCGCCTCGGCGGTGCTCAGCGCCGCCGGCATCCGCTGCCGCCCCCCGCGGGTGCCCGACCTGCCCGCCCACGTCCACGAGCCGCTGGGCTGGGTGGCCCGCGAGGCGGTCACCAACGTGCTGCGCCACAGCACCGCCACCTGGTGCCGCATCGAGGTGAGCGTGGACGGCCACGGCGTGCATCTGGAGATCGTCAACGACGGGGCCGGCCGCCGCGCCGCCGCCGAGCACGGCAGCGGCCTGACCGGGCTGGCCGAGCGGATCGCCGCCGTCGGCGGGAGCTTTTCCGCCGGCCACCGCGGCGACGGCACGTTCGCGGTGCGGGCCGCGGTGCCGGTGCGGGCGCCGGCGGAGGCGGCGCGGACCGGGGCGGAGGGAACGGCATGATCCGGGTGCTGCTGGCCGACGACCACCTGCTGATCAGGGAGGCGCTGGTCCTGCTGCTGGAGACCGAGGAGGGCATCGAGGTCGTCGCCGATGTGGGACGCGGCGATGAGGCGGTGGAGCAGGCCCGCGCGCTGCGCCCGGACGTGGCGGTGCTCGACATCGACATGCCCGGCATGGACGGTCTGGCCGCCGCCGAACGCCTCTCCCGCGAGGTGCCCTCCTGCCGGTTGATCATCGTCACCGCGCACGGCCGGCCCGGCAACCTGCGCCGCGCCATGGCCGCCGGGGTGCGCGGCTTCCTCGGCAAGGACGCCCCCGGCTCCCGGCTGGCCGAGGTGATCCGCCAGGTGGCCGGCGGGGCCCGCTACATCGACCCGCAGCTGGCCGCCGACGCGCTGGCCGCCGAGGAGTGCCCGCTGACCCCGCGGGAGCTGGACGCGCTGCGCGCCGCCGCCGACGGTTCCCCGATCTCCAAGATCGCCCGCAGCATGGGCCTGTCGGAGGGCACCGTCCGCAACTACCTGTCGGCCGCGGTCACCAAGCTGGGCGCCGACAACCGGCACGCCGCCGTCCGCGCCGCCCGCGACCGCGGCTGGATCTGACCGCCCGGCCCGAGGACCGCCAGGCCGCGGTCTTCGGCGTTGATCGAGAGTTTTCCACAAAATCGCATTTCGGTGCGGAGACGTCCCAGCGGCTGATAAGCAACAAGGAACTATGGGCGACTCAAGCGACGGGCTGCGGGACGAGGCCGAGGCGTGCCTGCGGGCGCTGGCCGGTGAACAGGCCCGGTTGCGCGAGGACCAGTGGAACGCGATCCGCACACTGGTGCTCGAACGCAGCCGGATGCTGGTGGTGCAGCGCACCGGCTGGGGCAAGTCGGCGGTCTACTTCGTGGCCACCCGGCTGCTGCGCGACCGGGGCGCCGGCCCCACGGTGATCATCTCGCCGCTGCTGGCCCTGATGCGCAACCAGATCGCCGCCGCCGAGCGGGCCGGCATCTGCGCCCGCACCGTCAACTCGGCCAACACCGAGGTGTGGGAGCAGGTGTTCGCCGAGGTCGACGCGGGCGTGGTGGACGTGCTGCTGGTCAGCCCGGAACGGCTCAACAACCCCGCCTTCCGCGACGCGGTGCTGCCCAAGCTGGCGGCCGGGGCCGGGATGGTCGTGGTGGACGAGGCGCACTGCATCTCCGACTGGGGGCACGACTTCCGCCCCGACTACCGGCGGCTGCGCACGCTGCTGGCCGACCTGCCCGAGGGCGTTCCCGTGCTGGCCACCACCGCCACCGCCAACGCCCGCGTCGTCCAGGACGTGCGTGAACAGCTCGCTTCCGGCGCCGCGGCCGGTTCCGCCGGGGAGGTGCCGGTGCTGCGCGGCAGCCTGGAACGCGCCTCGCTGCATCTGGCGGTCGTGCGGCTGCCGACCGCCGAGCACCGCCTGGCCTGGCTGGCCGAGCGCCTCGGCGAACTCCCCGGATCGGGGATCGTCTACGCCCTGACCGTCGCCGCCGCCCACGAGATCGCCGCCTTCCTGCGCGAACGCGGCCACCGGGTGGCCGCCTACTCCGGGCAGGACGACCCCGACGACCGCCTGCGCGCCGAACAGGACCTGCTCGGCAACGAACTCAAAGCGCTGGTCGCCACCAGCGCCCTGGGAATGGGCTTCGACAAACCCGACCTGGGCTTCATCGTGCACGTGGGCGCGCCCCCGTCACCGGTGGCCTACTACCAGCAGATCGGCCGGGCCGGGCGCGGTATCGAACGCGCCGAGGCCATCTTGCTGCCCGGCGCCGAGGACCGGGACATCTGGTCCTACTTCGCGAGCCTGGCCTTCCCGCCCGAGCCGCTGGTGCGGGCCGCCCTGGACGCGCTGGCCGCCGCCGGCCGCCCGCTGTCCACCGCCGCCCTGGAACCGCTGGTCGACCTGGGCCGCAGCCGGTTGGAGATGATGCTCAAGGTCCTGGACGTGGACGGCGCCGTCCGCCGCGTCAAGGGCGGCTGGGAGGCCACCGGCCGCCCGTGGACCTACGACGCCGACCGTTACGCCCGGCTGGCCGCCGAACGCGCCCGCGAGCAGCAGGCGATGCTCGACTACCTGGACACCACCGGCTGCCGGGAGGAGTTCCTGCGCCGTCTGCTCGACGACCCGCAGGCGGCCCCCTGCGGACGCTGCGACAACTGCACCGGCCGGCACTGGCCCACCGAGGTCTCCGAGACCACCGCCGAACAGGCCCGGCGGCGGCTGCGCCGCCCCGGCGTCGAAGTCCCCCCGCGCCGGATGTGGCCCACCGGGGTCTTTGGTGACCTGGGCGTCTGCGGCCGCATCCCCGCCGGCGAGCTCGCCGAGCCCGGCCGTGCCCTGGGCCGTCTCACCGACATCGGGTGGGGCAACCGGCTGCGCGCCCTGCTCGCCGACACCGCCCCCGACACCGAGGTCCCCGGCGAGATCCTCAACGCCGTGGTGCAGGTCCTGGCCGCCTGGGACTGGGCGGAGCGCCCCGCCGCCGTGGCCGCCGTCGCCTCCCGCACCAGACCCCGCCTGGTCTCCAGCCTGGGGGAGCGCATCGCCCACATCGGCCGCCTGCCCTACCTGGGCGAGATCGCCTCCCGGGGCCCCGGCCCCCGCCGCCACAACAGCGCCCAGCGATTGCGCTCGGTATGGCGCTCCCTGACCCTCCCGGACCGCATGGCCGCCGCGGTGGCGGCCGTCCCCGGCCCCGTCCTGCTGGTCGACGACCGCATCGACACCGGCTGGACCATGACCGTCGCCGCCCGCCTCCTCCGCCGGGCCGGCGCCCCCGCCGTTCTTCCCCTGGCCCTGGCGGTGACGAAGTGATCGGTGGGGCTCGGCCGGGAACGCCGGCCGTGCGGGAGCGATCTGGGAACGCATCGCAGACGGCGGCGATGCGCGAGCACGCCGTCGTCCCCGTCGCGAACTGCGGAGACGGCGTGTTGAAGAAGTTCGGCGGGCGTGCTGAACGACCGGTGAGCTGCGGGGCGCCTGACCGGTCGCCGGTGAGGTGGTGCGGGCGAGGCGACGACCGGCGGTGCGCGGTGGCCCATCGGGGTGAGCCCCGGCCGGGATGCCGCGCTGAACAGACCGACCGGCGGGCGTGCCGGAACGCCCGGTATGCCCCCGAAGGCGGGGCCGGCCGGGAAGCCGGTGCGGACGGGCTTAGTTATTGGCCTTCTTGATCTCGTTGTCGACGGCCTTCAGGACGGGGCGGGCGCCGACATTGGACATGGCACGGGCGGCCAGGCGGCAGCCGGAGGCCAGCGCCTCGGCGGGCGGCTTGCCGTCCAGCCAGGGGGCCAGGAAACCGGCGATGAAGGCGTCACCGGCGCCGGTGCCGTCAACGATCTTGTCGAGGGGCTCGGCGGGGGCCACCACCGGTTCGGCGCGTCCGTTGGTGTACCACAGCGCGCCGTCGGCGCCCATCTTGATGACCACCTGCGGGTACCAGGCGGTCAGCACCTTGGCGGCGGCCTGCGGCTCCTCCCGGCCGGTCAGCACCTCGGCCTCGGCGGCGTTGACGATCAGCAGCCGGACGCCCTGGGTCCACTCCAGGAACGGCTCGGCGCCGACCCGCTTGAGGGGCGAGGAGGACCCGGCGTCCACCGAGATCGACATCTGCGCCTCCCGGGCCAGCGCCAGCGCGTGCCGGGCGGCCTTGCGGGCCCCCTCGCTCAGCAGGCAGTAGCCCGACAGGTGCAGGTGGGAGCCCTGGGTGAAGACGTCCTGGGGAATGTCCTCCGGCAGCAGGGCGGCGTTGGCGCCCGGGTCCGACAGCATCGTGCGGTCGCCCTTGTGGGTGACGAGCACCACGCAGCGGCCGGTGGGGCGCTCGCTGTCCATCACCGTGCGGGGGTCCACGCCGAACCCCATGAGCTCCATGTCCAGGTTGCGGCCGGCGATGTCCGAGCCGCGGCGGCACACGAAGACGACCTCGGACCCCTCGACGGCGAGCCACGACGCGATGTTGGCCCCGGAGCCGCCCCCGTGCGTCGTCACCGTGGCCGGGGTGTCGCTTCCCTTGGCCAGGGGGTAAGCGGCCCGTGCCACGGTATCGGTCATGAGATCGCCGACCACGACCACGCGCGTCATGACGTCACCACCTTGATCAACACCAATAGCGCCCCGCTAGCAGATTATTCCGGGGGCGTGTGATCGACCGTAACAGTTCCAGGCCCCCTAGTAGGTCTCGAACTGGCACCGAAAACTTCGAACGCCCGCCACGGTATCCCCGGGAGGGACGTCCACCGGGTGACTACTCTCGAGTAGGTGAGCGACTCGTACCCCGATCACTGGGAGGCCGACGTCGTCTTGGCCGATGGCGGGACGGCGCATCTGCGGCCCATCCGCCCACAGGACGCCGACCTGCTGCGGGCCTTCCACAAACGGCTGTCGCCCGAGTCGATCTACTACCGCTTCTTCTCCCCCCGGCCGCGGCTGAGCGACCGCGAGGTCAAGCACCTGACCACGGTGGACCACCACGACCGGGTCGCGCTGATCGCCACCATCGGCGACGCCATGGTGGCGGTCGTCCGCTACGACCGCCTCCCCGAAGAGCCCGGCACCGCCGAGGTGGCCTTCCTGGTGGAGGACGCCCACCAGGGCCGCGGGCTGGGCTCGGTGCTGCTGGAACACGTGGCGGCCGCGGCGCGCGAGCGGGGACTGCGCCGGTTCGTGGCGCACGTGCTGCCGGAGAACCGGCGGATGACCAAGGTCTTCCGGGACGCCGGCTACCGCGCCCGGCAGCGCTTTGAGGACGGCATCCTGCAGCTGGTGCTGGACCTGGAGCCCACCGAGACGTCCCTGGAGGTGATGGCGGCCCGCGAGCACCGCGCCGAGTCGCGCTCCATCCAGCGGCTGCTGTTCCCCGGCTCGGTGGCGGTGATCGGCGCCAGCCGGGAGGCCCACAGCGTCGGCCAGACCGTGCTGCGCCACCTGCTGGCGGGCGACTTCACCGGCCCCGTCTACCCGGTCCACCCCACCGCGACCGCGGTGGCCGGGGTGCGGGCCTACCGCACGGTGCTCGACATCCCCGACCCGGTGGACCTGGCGGTGGTGGCGGTGCGCGCCGAGGCCGTCCACGAGGTCGTCGAGCAGTGCGCCGGCAAAGGGGTGCACGGGCTGGTGGTGGTCTCCGCGGGGTTCGGGGAGACCGGCGAGGAAGGCCGGGCCCGCCAGCGGGAACTGGTCCGCCTGGCCCGCGCCAACGGCATGCGCGTGGTCGGCCCCAACTGCCTGGGCATCGCCAACACCGACCCGGCCGTGCGGCTGAACGCCTCGCTGGCGCCCACCATGCCCGGCCGCGGCCCGATCGGCTTCTTCTCCCAGTCCGGCGCGCTGGGCATCGCCATCCTGCAGCGCGCCGCCGAACGCGGACTGGGCCTGTCGACGTTCGTGTCGGCCGGCAACCGGGCCGATGTGTCCGGCAACGACCTGCTGCAGTACTGGGAGGAGGACCCGGCCACCGGGGTCGTCCTGCTCTACCTGGAATCGATCGGCAACCCCCGCAAGTTCACCCGGCTGGCCCGCCGCATCTCGCGCGCCAAGCCGATCGTGGCGGTCAAGACCGGCCGCAGCACCCAGGGCGTGCCGCTGGGGCACGCCGCCCGCGCGCTCACCCTGCCCGACCACGCCGTCAGCGCCCTGTTCGCCCAGGCCGGGGTGATCCGGGTGGACGACCTGGACCAGTTGTTCGACGTCGCCCAGCTGCTGGCCTACCAGCCGCTGCCGGCCGGCGACCGGGTGGCGATCATCGACAACTCCAACTCCCTGGGCCTGCTCGCCCAGGACGCGGCGGTGGCGCTGGGACTGTCCCCGCGCGAGCCGGTCGACCTGGGGCCTGCGGCGGGCGCGGCCGAGTACGCCCGGGCGCTGACCGAGGCGCTGGCCGACGAGGCGGTGGACGCCGTGGTCGCCCTGTTCACCCCGCCGACCATCGGCGAGGTGGACCCGGGCGTGGCCACGGCGATCACCCGGGCGGCCGCCGCGGGCGCCAAACCGATCGTGGCGACCTACCTGGGCGCCGCCGGCATGCCCGAGCGGCTGCGCGCACCCGGCCCCGACGGGATGCCGGCGGCCGGCTCGGTGCCGTCCTATCCCGCCCCCGAGGACGCCGTGCGCGCCCTGGCGTACGTCACCCGCTACGCGCTGTGGCGGCGACGCCCCCAGGGGCGGTTGCCGCACCTGGAGGAGGCCGACCGCGACCGCGCCCGGGCGCTGGTGGAGGAGCTGCTGGACGGCGCCGACGGCCCGGTGACCGCCACCGCCGACCAGGCCGCCCGGCTGCTGGCCTGCTATGGCATCACCATCGACGACAGGCCCGGCAGGGGAGCGCCGACCAGGATCGTCACCATGGAGGACCCCTCCTTCGGCGCCGTGGTCTCCTTCGGGCTGTCGGACGACACCGCCGCGCTGCTGGACGACCGCGCCTACCGGCTGGCGCCGCTGACCGACGTGGAGGCCGCCGAGCTGGTACGGGCCATCCGCGCCGCGCCGCTGCTGTTCGGCCACCGCGGCACCGAGCCGGCCGACGTGGCGGCCCTGGAACGGCTGCTGCTGCGGATCTCCCGGCTGGCCGACGACCTGCCCGAGGTCGCCCGCCTGGAACTGGACCGGGTGCACGCCGGCCCCGCCGGCATCACGGTCGGCGAGCTCTCCCTGCGCCTGGCCCGGCCCCCGGGCCCCCGCCCCGAACTCGGCCCCCGCCGCCTGCCCACCCCGCCCGTCGCCCGCTGACATCTCCGCGGGCCCCGTCCGTGCGGGGAGGGCCGGGCTCCGGCGGCGGCCCCGGCTCCGGAGGGATGGGCGGGACCGGGTCCGGCGGCGGCTCCGGCAGCGGACCGGGCGGCCGCGGCGGGGAGGGCGGAGGCGACGGCTGCGGAGGCGGCGGCTGCGGAGGCGGCGGTATCGGCGGCTCCGGGGCGGGAATGGGCGGCTCGGGAGCCGGGATGGGAGGCTCCGGCTCCGGAACGGGCGGGTGCGGACCGGGAGGCGGCGGCGGAGGAACGGGCGGAGGCCGGCGCATGAGATCGGTGGCGTCCATGCCCGTCCTCTACCCGGGATGAGACCGGCGACCGCCCATCCGGTCCGACGTGTGCACGCACGACCCCGGACAGGGCAGGATGGACTTCATGAGGGACACCCGAGCGACGGCTCATGGGTTGCGCGCCGCCATCGAGCGCAGCGGCTACTATCCGGCACTCGTCGCGGACGCGGTCGAATCGGCGTTGGGCGACGAGCCGGTGCTCGCCTACGTGGTGCACCATGAGGCCACCTTCGACCCGGCGATGGAGGTGCGGCGGCACGTGACCGTGCTGGTCCTGTCGCCCACCCGGCTGCTGGTGTGCCACACCGACGAGCACCCGCCGGGCGAGGGCGTACCGCAGGCGCATGCGTCCACCACCACCGAGGTCGTGCGGCTCGATCGGATCCAGTCGGTGGCGGTGACCCGCGTGGTGCCCGATCCGGCCTCCTATGTGCCGGGCGTCCCGCCCACCGAGGTGGTGCTCACCATCGGGTGGGGAGCCATCGCCCACATCGATCTGGAACCGGCCACCTGCGGGGACGAGTCCTGCGAGGCCGACCACGGCTACACCGGCAACGTGACCGCCGACGACATGTCGCTGCGCGTCAGCGAAGCCGCCGACGGCCCCGACGCGGTCGCCCAGGTCCTGGCCTTCGCCCAGGCCCTGTCCGCGGCCACCGGCTGACGGCGCGCCCGCGGCGCGGGAACGCACCGGCGGCCGCGCTCACCGCGATCCGCCGTTCCGCCCTCGTGAAACGACGGCCGGGCATGCCCCCGGCCGCGCTCGGGCCGGCCGGAATGAGACCGCAGACGGCTACCGTGGTCGGCGGATCATGCCCTGCGGCACCGGAACGGCCCGCAGGGCGCGAGGAATGGAGGGCGTATGCGGTCTGCTTCGGTGAGGTCCCCGCAGGGAGGAGCCAGGTGAGCGCCGGGCCGCCGGTGCCCCGGTACGGGAGCGCGGCGCTGGCCGACCTGCCGGCGTCGGTGCTGGGCGCGTTCGGAGTGCCGGGCGGACGGAACGTGCTGGCCCTGCCGCAGGCCCCCCGGGTCTGCGTGCTGATCATCGACGGGCTCGGCTGGGAGCTGCTGCGCGAGCACGCCCAGGACGCGCCTTACCTGAGCTCGCTGCCGGGACGCGCGCTGACCGCCGGGTTCCCGGCGACCACCGCCACCAGCCTGGCCTCGCTGGGGACCGGGCTGCCCCCCGGCGGGCACGGATTGTTCGGCATCCAGGTGGCGGTGCCCGGCACCGGCAGGCTGCTCAACTGCCTGCACTGGGACGACAGCGTGGACCCCCAGACCTTCCAGCCGGCGCGCACCGCCTATGAACGGGCCGCGGAGGCCGGGATCAGCGTGGGGTACGTGGCCTCGGGGGCCTACCGGGGCAGCGGGCTCAGCCGGGCGACCGCCCGGGGCGCCGCCTACCTGGCCGCCGACAGCCTGGGACAGCTGGTGGCCCGGGCCGAGCAGGCGCTGCGGGAGGGCGAACGCTCGTATGTGACCGTCTACCACGCCGACCTGGACTCCACCGGCCACCTTTACGGCGCGGGCTCGCCGGCCTGGCGCTACCAGCTGCGCTTCGTGGACCAGCTGGCCGAGCGCATCGCCGAGATCCTGCCGCCCGGCGGCGTGCTGTATGTGACCGCCGACCACGGCATGGTCAACCCCACCGAGCGGATCGACGTCGATGAGGTCCCCGCCCTCCAGGAGGGCGTCGCCCAGCTCGGCGGCGAGCCGCGGGCCCGGCACGTGTACGCCGAGCCCGGTGCGGCCGGCGACGTGCTGGCCGCCTGGCGGGAGCTGGTCGGCGACCGCGCCTGGGTGTGCACCCGGGAGGAGGCCGTGGCCGCGGGCTGGTTCGGGCCGGTGGCGCCGGAGCTGCTGCCCCGCATCGGCGATGTGCTGGCGGTGCCGCACGGCGACCTGGCCATCGTGGCGACCAAACGGGAACCGATACCGTCCATGCTGGTCGGCATGCACGGCTCGATGATCCCCCGCGAGCAGCTCGTCCCGCTGATCACCGCCGATCACCGGCTGTGACGCCGAAGCGCCGGGCGGCCACGGATGCCGGCGGTTAGGCTGGCGGACGTGACCGACGCGCCGACGCCTGGAAGGCAAGCCCGCGCCGGGGAGGGCTCCCCGCTCATCGGCGTGCCCGAACTGGCCGAACTGCTGCGCCTGCCCGGCCCGCCGACCCTGCTGGACGTGCGGTGGCGCCTGGGCGGGCCGCCGGGCATGGCGGACTACCGCCGCGGCCATCTGCCCGGCGCCGTCTTCATCGACCTGGACCGCGACCTGGCCGGGCCGCCCGGGCCGGCGGGACGCCACCCGCTGCCGGCACCGGAGGCCTTCCAGGCCGCCATGCGCGCCGCCGGCGTATCTGACGGCCGGCCGGTGGTGGTCTACGACGAGGCCGACTCCACCGCCGCGGCCCGCGCCTGGTGGACGCTGCGTTACTTCGGGCACCCGGACGTGCGCGTGCTGGACGGCGGCTATCGCGCCTGGACCGCGGCGGGCCACGAGGTGACCACCGCCGTCCCGTCCCCCGCTCCGGGCGACTTCACCGCCCGGCCCGGCGGCATGCCGGTGCTGGACGCCGCGGGCGCCGCCGCCCTGGCCGAAAACGGGGTGCTGCTGGATGCCCGGGCGCCCGAACGCTACCGGGGCGAGGTCGAGCCGATCGACCCCGTCGCCGGGCACATCCCGGGCGCGGTGTCGGCGCCCACCTTCGGCAACGTCGGCCCCGACGGCCGCTTCCTGCCGGCCCGGCGGCTGCGGGAGCGCTTCGCCGCCCTGGGCGTCACCGGCGCCGCCGAGGTGGGCGCCTACTGCGGTTCCGGGGTGACGGCCGCCCACGAGGTGCTCGCGCTCACCCTCGCCGGCATTCCCGCCGCGCTGTATGTCGGCTCCTGGTCCAACTGGGTCGCCGACCCCGCCAACCCCGTCGCCACCGGCGAGGGGTGAGTCCCGCCCCGCTCAGCCGGCGCCGAAGCACTGGAAACCGAGGGTGCCGGGGGAGCGGGGAACGGCGGCCACGGCGCGGGCCGGGGGCATGCCCGCGCGGAGGCGGCGGTGCAGGGACGTCATGAACGCATGCGCCCCGGCGTCCCGGACGGGAGCGACACTGGCGATCACCGTGGCGGTGCCCAGGGCCAGCAGCGCACCGACGATGCCGAGCATCCCCTCGCCGCCGGCCGCCCGTCCGGCGTCGCAGGCCGACAGCACCACCAGGCGCGGCGCGGCGGCGATGTCCTCCAGATCGTGGGCCAGCAGCGGCCCATCGGCCAGCCGCAGATGCGAGAACAACGGGTTGTCCTCGCGGAACTCCCCGTGGGCGGCCAGATGGGCCAGCTCGGCCCCGTCCAGGGCGCGCCGCACCGGCAGCGCGGCGGCGGCCGCGCCGCGCAGCACCGTGGCGTGCGGATACAGCTCGGCCAGCGCGGCGATCTCCGCCTCGGCATGCGGCAGCGACGGCCCGGCGGCCAGCAGCACCCGGCCCGATCCGCGGCCGGCCGCGGCGGCGCGGGCGTGCAGCCAGGCGGTCGCCGAGGGGACGACGGTGAGCGGCCGGCGCGTCAGCGCCGCCCACGGCACCGCGTGCAGCGCGCCCACCGGGGCGATGACCAGCTCACGTCCGGACAGGGCGCGGCGCAGCCCGGCGGGCGCCCACGCCGCCATCCGCCACGCCGCCTCCCGCAGCCCCGCGGCCGCGGAGTCATCGGCGCGGCGGGCCAGGCGCCGCACCGCGAAACGCAGCCGCTCGGCGTCGTGGGCCACCGCCCCGTAGGGGCCGATCGGCCAGCGCCGGCACCGGCCCGCGGCGACCGTCACCGCGTGCAGCGCGTCACCGACGCGCACCAGCTCCACCAGCGCCCGCTCGCCCAGGGCGGCCGTCAAGGCGGGGACGCCGGCTAGGCGGGGACGGGGCGGGGCGCCGCTGGGGGAGTGCCGGCGCGACGCCTCCCGCACCGCCGCCTCCAGCCGGGCCAGCCGCCGGGCGGTCGGCAGCGGATCGGCCCCGCGGGCGACGGCGGCGGCGTGCTCGGCGGCCGCCGCCCGCAGCCGCGTCAGGGCCTGCGCCCGCTGCGGGTCCGCCGGCGGGCGCACGGCCGTCACGC
>Ga0207867_1001243_pt1 | contig 19965 bp, 19 predicted proteins | sample HigsolmetaAR206D_FD_184838 | JGI IMG/M metagenome (GOLD analysis project Ga0207867, IMG submission 184838) | Ionic liquid and high solid enriched microbial communities from the Joint BioEnergy Institute, USA - AR20-6-D (SPAdes) (version 2) ...
GATATTCTGAACTCCGTCAAGATTGGCGAACCGCCTAGTGCGGACCCGCATGCTAGGTGGTGTGAGGGGACGGGGGTTCGTCACCCCCTCCTACTCGATGAAAGCGGATTGTTGTACCAATAATAGTTATCCAAAATATCTTTGGCGTAAATATACATCAGTCCCAAAACGGCCGCGAGCAGGATATAGGCGACAAAAGTGACCGCCCTCGTCTTGGCCGGCGCGTTATAATACTGATTCATCTTCCGGATTTCCGCTTCCAGCTTTTCAATTTCACGGTTCACGCGCTCGATGGCCGTGTCGATATCGCGCGGTTCATTGGCTCGATCGAGGACTTCAAGCCAGGCGTCCAGCGCTTCAAGCCGGGCTTCCCGTTCCCGTTTTTCCAATTTCTTTTTATCTTGAATGAACGGAAAGTACCAACCCTTCATGGCGCGCAATTGCTCGATCAGCTCGCGGCGTTCGGCTTCAGCCGGCCATTTCAAGTACCCTTTCATCGCTTCATTCACCATGGGACCGTCTTCTTCATCGGTGTGGAGCGGATAAAAAATGTCATGCTTCAGTTCGGCGATGCGCGGCAAAATGTCCCGTTTCGCTTGAATGTGCAGCTGAAGACTTTTGATGGTAAAGTCTTCGCGGACGCGCTGCCACCAGGAGAAAAAGCCGAGAATGATGATCAAGATAATGATCGGGGAAGGGAAAAAGAACGCATAGACCGCGAGCCCGATCAATCCGAGGAACCACAGGTGCGGCGAAAGCACGCCGACGATGCGGCCGCCGTCAAGCGGGGAGACGGGAAACAAATTGAACAGATTGATCATGGCGCCAAGCATGACGGCCAACGCCCAAAACGGGTCATGCGTGAACGCGTAAATCGCGAGCGGCGGCAAGGTGGAAAGCAAACCAGCCAGCGGTCCGCCATAGGCGAGAAAAGCCTCGGTCGCCGCATCCTTCGGCGTTTCTTTCATCCCGATGACCGCGCCAGCAAAAGGGATAAAAATCGCCGGAGACGTTTTAATGCCCTTTTGCTTGGCGGCGATCAAATGGCCCATTTCATGGATGAACAGGAGATAGACGAGGACGGCGGCAAACCGCCAACCATAAAAGACGGCGTAAGCGCCCAGGGAAATGATCATGCTGATCAATGTGCCGCCCAATTTGCTGAATTTAAGAAGCGCCAGAACCCATTTCAATTTCGATAAAATCAAGAGCCCGGCGGCCACCAATACGCCGCTGATCGTGCGTCTTTGTCCCTTGTTGACATTCTGCATATGGAAAACCCCTTAAAAGTTTAACGTGCTTGGAAGATTGAACCCGGTGCGATGAACCCTTTCCGTACGGCCGCGCTTGACTTCCGCGCCCTGACTCCGAGCGCTGTCCGATGGAGAATCGAGGCGCAGGGAAGGCGACGTGGCCGTTAACGCTTCACGCTTTAAACCATCACATGATAACAGGGCTCTTTTTATTGTGCCCTGCCCGCCGGGTACATCCAATCGACATACGTTTCAAAGGCCGAAAAGGTTTCCGTCGGGCCAAGCTTTCTTTTTTCATGGATGATGCGAAGCAAGTCGGGCGCGTAGGGATGCAGAAAAAGCGCCGTGATGAAGCGGCGGCGAAAGGCCTCGCAAAAGGCATCCAGCCGCTCGTCGTACCGGCGAATGAATGCTTGCCATGCGGACGGTTGATCGCAAAACACCTCCGCCCACAGCACGACGAAATCATAATAGATCGGAGCGAGATGGGCATCTCCCCAATCGATCACCGCTTCGAACGTCCAACGTCCGTCCACGCGGCGAAACAGCAAATGATCGGCCGTCAAATCCCCGTGTACCAGGTGCAACGGTTCCCCCTTAAGGTCAGCCCAACCCCGTTCGACAAAATCGGCCAGTCCATCGGTCACATTTGGGATTCGCTCGCCCAGTTGCACCGCGGCTTTGTTTAAGCGCCGTTCCTTCTCCTCTTTCGGGCACCACGCATAAACGGGATCTCCCTGAAGGGGATCAGCGGGCAGATGATGAACCTTGCGCAACAGCGACGCAAGAGCGGTGTGGAACGCCTGCGCCTCCGCTTCGCTCAAACGACCCACCAATGCCCGATAAGGCGTTCCCTCTATGTAAGGAAAGATCGCGTACGGCCACGTCATCTCTCCGTCCCGGATCACGCCCGAAGCGATCAACAACTTGCGGCGGACCGCCTTTTCAAGCAGGCGCAAAACCGGCCATTCGCGGTCGTGATCGCGCATAAACGGTCCGGGATAAATTTTCAAAACATATGTGCGGTCGGCGATGAACACCGCGCTCGTCCCGGGCGTGGCGTTCTCAATCTTATTGTAAACGATGCCTTCCCTTCGGAACACTTCCGCGACAATCCCGAGCCAGGCTTCGCGTTGATGGTAAACGTTCTTCCAATCTTCCCATGTTTTCACCGTCGGTCCGATCATCTCTTGCGTTCATCTCCTGCTGCGTTGGTAAAAAAGACGGTGGCGGCGGAGAAGCATTCGATCAACGTGGCGAATTCGCGAGGCGTTCCATCGGGTCGTAACCTGAGCGGTTCACCCGCGGAAAGCGGCGGCGCGATGTCTTGAACGAATGCCATCGATGACCCCATCGTCCCATCAGAGACGGCCGCATGGGCCGTCGGATGCTGTCGGAGCGGCGACCTCGCCGTGGGCTCACGCCTTTTTGAATACCAAAACATTTTCTTCGATGGCCATCTCCAAATGTCCCCGGCGCACGGCCGCCATCAAATAACCGACGACGGCCGTCCGATAAAGGCCCCACATCGCGACGTCAGAAAGCTCGACCTCACAGGCATCGCACACCGTTTTCACCAAACGGTCGATCCCTGCCGGCAAGCTCTCCCGTTCCACGAGCGCCAAGATTTCATCCAACATTTTGTTGTGAAACGCGATGTTGCCCCAGACCGTGTTTTTAAATTCCTTTTCAAAAACGCCATGGCTCGGCACCGCCCCCAACAGATCATCGGCGAGGCTTAACAACTTTTCTTGTGAAGCGAGCAACTTGTCCAAATCCGTGAAAAACGGGATTTTATGCTTGAACAAATAATCCAGCGACACATAACTGTCGGCGGCGTATAACACGCCGTCCACGAGCACCCCCATCTGATGGTCGGCATGGCCGGGCAGCGGAATCAGCTTGACATCGAGATCGCCGAAGCGGTGGCGGCCCTCGCCGCAGACGACATCGATGGAAGCGGCTTTTCCTTCAATGAATTTATTGCGCATGGCCTGTGGAGGCTCATTGCCTTGGAACAAATAGAGCGCTTCCCACTTCGGATAGCGGAGGACGTCCGCTTCGACCGCCGGCGCCGCCGTCATCACCGCGCGCTTTTTTTGTATCTGATGAAGCCCGCCGTAGTGATCGGCGTGGGCGTGGGTGATGAAAACGTGCGTCAAGGGCCAGCCCCGCTCATCCAATAAGCGCAAGGCTTTATTGGCGATCGAGGCGTCGAGCCCGGCATCGATGAGCAAGCCGGTGTCCCCTTTTCTCACATATCCGAGATTGGTCGGATTGGAAAAATAAAAACAAGACGGCGTAATCTCAATCAGCTCCACCCAAGCGCCTCCTCGTCTCATCGGTTTCCAAATGACAAACGCGCCAATGTACGGTTCAAAAACACCATCCGTCAGGCCGGCGCCTCCGCCGCCGGACGGCATGGCGCGATGCCGTTTCCGCTTTTAATTAAATATTCGTTTTTACAAATAAAAATCCCTTTTTGAAACGCGCTCAAAAAGGGATGCTTTCGGAATCGGCAGATTAAAGAGCTCAATCCAAAATCGTCACCTTCACCGTGCGCCGCCCCCACTTTAAAGCATCGGAACGGTCCGGCATAAAAAGATCGATGCGCCTCCCCTTGATCGCTCCGCCCGTATCGCCCGCGACGGCGTACCCGTAACCGTCGATATAAAGCTTTGTGCCGAGCGGGATGATGTCGGGATCAACGGCGACGACTTTCGCATCGGGATTCGTGCGCAGGTCGATGCCGGTCGCCGTCACACCCGAACACCCCGTGCAATAGGCGGTATACGCGGTCGCGTTCATATAATAAACCTTTGTCGCGGAGCCGACGACACGCCTTGTTTGCACGCCGTTTTTCGCTTGAACGCTCGCCTGCAATCGGGCCTCGGCCGACGGCTCAGCGTCGTGAAGAGCTTTAAACGTTTCGGGTCCGACGATGCCGTCGATTGACAAATCCCTTGACTTTTGAAACCGCAACACCGCAAGGCGCGTCAACTTCCCGAAGATGCCGTCGATTTCGCCGTTGTAAAAGCGGAGGTCCTTTAAATGATATTGGACGTCTTTGACGGCTTCTCCCTGAGAACCATACGCCAACAACTTTCCGTCGAACTTCACGTAATGGCTCAACTTGGCTTTCGTTTTCGGCCCGACGATGCCGTCCGGTCGCAGCCCATGGTCTCGTTGAAACTTCAATACCGCCTTTTCGGTGGCCGTCCCGAAGTAACCCGTCGCTTTCAACGGCTTATAATAGCCTTCATTCATCAAGACGTTCTGGACATTCGTGACGTGCTCATCGCGCATTCCTTTGTAAAGGAGTTCATTGCCGAAATGGGCGCTCGCCAAGGCCGGTAGGGATAAAAACGTCCCCGTTAACGCCGTGGTCACCGTCGCTTTTCTTACGACCGCATGATTCACACTCAATCCTCCTACCTCCCCTTGGAACAAATTCTTGTTCTATAACTACTTTTATGACCCGATTTCGGTTTCATATCTTACAATTACATTACAGGCCGCACTTCGGATGCCGTGCCGTTTTAGTAGGATCATTCAGCGCGTGTCATCGTTTTGTCATAATGGTCAAGCGCCGGACGGCAATTCGATCGAAACAGGCCCTATCGTTCTGAATCGCTGCCCGATCTGACGAAAAACGACGCTCAGCCGCTTCCCATATCGCGCCCCCAGACGGGTTTTATTCATGATCTTCCAAGGATCGGATAAACGCCCCTTCTTTCAGGGCCAAACTCTCCCCTCCCATTCATAGACAAGCGCTCATCGTGATTATCCTTCTTTGATGATGGTATGGATGGCTTGAACGAGCTCTTCGGCGCGCTTCGCCGTCGAATGCCGGCTGCGGATGAGCGCCATGCCGTTTTCCGCAATCCGGCGCCGCTCGTCTTCGTGTCGCAAATAATACTTTGCCTTTTCCATGAAATTATGTTCATTGATCGCCACCATCGTTTGCCCGTCGATGAAGCCGAGGTCGCTGATTTCCTGATTCACGGTTGCGAGCAACAGCGCCCCGCACGCCGCCACTTCGTAATACTTTAACACGGGGAATTGTTCGACGCTCGCGCACGTCAGGACGATTTTGGAACGGTTGAGCAGGCGGGCGTAGTTTTGTCCGACGTACACGCCGGTCTCTCTTTTCCCGATATTCCGATAGCCCGGATGCGGAATGTACCGGAAACCGCGCTCGCGCATCAAAGCGTGATACATTTTATTTCTCAGCGGGTAGATGTGTGGATAAATCGCCCCCGTCATGAGCCAATCGATCGTCTTTTCTTCCCCGTAATCCTTAAAAATGGAAAGCGGAACGTGATGCGGCAGCCAGATCATGCGTTCGGCATATTCGGGGTAATAGCGGTAAAAAGGGTCTCGGTAGATGCTGAAGATGTGCCGAATGTCCTCCTGTTCAATAAAGCGTTTGCGCTGTCGGATTTTATATTTCAAGTCGTGCATGATGATGCCGGTGGGCACCGGCGACTGCCGAAGTTTGCGGATAAACGGGGAATAATCCGGTTTAAAATCGTTGACGAGGATAAAATCGGGGCGCTTGGGAATGCGTGCGAGAATGTCCAGAATGCCGCCGTCTTTCGACCAAAGCATTAAATCGGTCCTTTTGGCCAACTCCTGTGATAAGTAATAGCTGCTGCGTTCCACATGATTGGAAAAATCCTTCGTAATAAACAACAACTTAATCCTATCCACCGTTTATTCTCCAATCCATTTACATTTAGTCCAAAACCTTCCTTCCCCTCGGTGATGGGGATCCCTGTGGGATGTCGGCTTGGTAAAAAGGCATCTCCAAGCGCGAGTGCTGTCCCATTTGACTCAGGAAAAAAAAGGGCCCGTAACGAGCCCTTCCTGCTTATTCAGATATTCGGCGGTATGGGTGCGTTGGTCGTGTCGATGAAGACGATGTCTGCAAGGTCAACAATGACGTTGGTTATGCCGGCGGATCCGGCCTCACTAAACACGACAAAATCACCTTCAACGGCCAATATCGTCACACCGAACAAACTTTGTCCGTTGGAAAGCGATACTTCATTGATGGTCACACCTTGGTTGGCGAGCGCAATCAGTTCACTGCGAAGATTGACTCTCCCCACCTGTGTCAATGGCATATGGACGACCTCCCTAATATGATGTTAAGACCTCAGACGGCCTCTTTTATCTATACGGACTTTTACCGCAACTTGATTATGCGAATACCATGCTCTTTTAAACATGGATCCAGCCGATTCTATGTTTTTTCATCATTTTTCAACCGATTTGGACGCCTGGCCGATGCGGAAAGCCATTCGGCGCAATAAAGTATAGTAACCTGATGTTCTTTCAGGTACCTGAAAAAAATACGAGGAGGCTGGTAAAATGAGCAGCCTGTTTGATGACGGTTGCCTCCCGTGCCATTCGGATGGGGACGGCAAAACGAAATGCAAAGGGGGCGTCTGTGAGCTTTTAAACCAATTGGCCAACCAACGCGTCGGCTCTTTGTGTGCGCTCGGTCAGACGCCCCAATTGTTGCTGGTCAATAAAGGCACGGATGTACCCTTAGCCTTGGGCGGAACGACGACGCCGACCCTTTTCTCCTTGGTTCGATACGATCCGAAGTCATGCTGCGCCGTTTTGACCTACCAAGAAACCGTCGGGACAGGACAAGTGACCCGCACGTACGTCACCGACTGCCGGGCGCTTGCCGGTGTTTCTTGCTTAAACGCCGTCTAACAAAAAAGAACGGATGCGCGCGCGAATGGTGAACAAGAGTAGCCTTTGCCGCGACCAAAGCCTTTGGGGTCGGGAACAAGAGTACCGATCTAAAAGGCTTTTTTTTACACTCTCACCACGGTTTCGAACTTTTCGAACGGCCGGCGCGATACGGGGAGGGCGGCTCTTCCCACCAAAACTTCTAGGGATGACCAAAGTCTTGAGCTTTTATCGAAGTGCGGGCAAAAGGAGGCGAGTCAAGGTGAGGATGGATGAAACGAGATGGCCGGAATGGGCGGTCTTTCAAAAGCGTCGCGGATGCGCGCGCGCAGATGCGGCCGGGTGACCAGCTGGCCGAGCACATGCGGATCGTTCGGAAAGAAACCGACGTCTTGCGTCTCCTCGGATATCCGTAAACGCCCGCCGACTTGCCGACCGCGAAAGACGAGCGTAAGAATATCTTTTTTGAGATTCTTGTACACTCCGGTCAATCCGTCGACGGCGACCACGATCCCCGACTCCTCGAAGATTTCCCTTTTGACCGCGTCCTCCAACGCCTCGCCGAGTTCGATTTGTCCGCCCGGCAGCTCCCAAGTATCGGCACGCCAATATGTTTTGACGAGCAAGAGGTGGCCCTCGTCATTCGTGATCACCCCTGCCGCCGAGACGATATGTTTCGGCCGATGGTAATCCCCCGTAGCCGTCAAAAATTCCTCCCGGCTGGAATGAAAGAGAGGCGGCAATTGAGCTCGCCGTTTCTGAGCACGCGCATGGAGTTCGTCATGGCGAACCCGGCGCTCGATCCGCTCATAATCCTCCCGGCTCTTATAAGCCCAGATCGCGTGGATCTTCCGGCGATCTTCCGTCGTCCAGCGGCCGACGAGCTCGGCGCCGTGTTTCAATTGATTCGGCAATAAATACTGATGAAAAAAGTCATTGAACATCTCCAGTCGATCGGGATCAATCTCATACGTCTTTTTTCGGTAAAACATCGGTCTCACGCCTCCAAACCCGCTTTTTCCGGATCAACAACGATGACTTCCGCGCCGGTTTCCCGCAACAGCTGGATTTCATCCTCCGGCGCGTCGGCATCCGTCAAAATGACATCGACTTCCTGTATGGGAATGATGCGGGCAAACATTTCGCTCCCCAGCTTATCGTGCGTGACCAAACAAATCACCCGGCGCGCCACTTCCGCGGCCGTGCGGTGCAGGACCGCGACATCGCCGGTCGCCGTGCTGACGCCGTGCTCCGCGGACAATCCTCCACCCGTCAAGAAGCAAATGTCTAATCTTAACCCGCGCAAAAAATCGACGGCGATGGCGTCGGCAATGGTACCGGACGGCCGCAGCCGCCCGCCGACCACATAGGTATCGATGTTTTCTCTCGCTTTCAACTTTTCGGCGATGACCGTACTGTTGGTGACCACCGTAAAATGATACGACGTCGGCAGTTCATCAAGCATGACATAATGCAATCGTGCGGAACCGATGAACACGGTATCGTCCCGGCCAATGAAAGCCGCCGCTTTTTTGGCGATGGCTTTTTCGGCCGCCGAACCTTCCGAATAGCGCAGCGCCGGCGAAAGCGGTCCGGATCTGACCTTTTTTCCGGGAATGGCTCCGCCGTGTGTTCTTTTCAAAAATCCCTTTTTTTCAAGGGCGATCAGATCGCGGCGAATCGTATCGGCGGAGACGCCCAGCGACTCGGCCAATGCTTTGGCCAAGACGCGCCCTTCTTCCCTTAATCGTTGTAAAATGGCCTGTTGCCTCTCTTCTGCAAACATGCGCAACAACTTCCTTCGTGATTTTGCATTTTTTTATTTATTATAGCAAGTTTATGCGTTTTTATATATAAAAATTTATTTTTTTATATGTATTTATGAAATTTTGTTCGGGGATATTCCATTTTTAAGGCGTTTTATCGCAAATCGTCACGATAAAGAGGAAAGGACGGAGGCTTAAAAGGCCGTAAAAAACCCGCCGCTAGAATCGCGGCGGGAAACGTCTTAATTCGGGATGACGAGCTTTTGACCTGGATAGATGATCGGGGAACTGAGGTTGTTCGTTTTCATCAATTGGCCGACGGTCGTATCGTTCAACAAGGCGATTTCCCAAAGCGTGTCGCCCGATTTCACGGTATAAACGGGGCGTGCTTCTTTGACGGCGGCCGGTTTGGGGCTTTCCACGCTCACCTTCAACTTTTGATTCGGAAAGATGATGGGGCTTTTCAATTGGTTGATTTCTTGCAGCTTCGCAACGGAAAGGCCGAACTTCACGGCGATGTCCCATAAGGTATCGCCTTTTTGGACGGTGTAATAGGTCGCGTTCGATGAAACCGATGCGCGCGGATTCTTATTGCTGGCGGTCTTCGTTGCTGAAGACCCGGAAGAAGCCGGCGCGGACGTTAATTTCAGCTTTTGTCCGGGATAAATCCGATCCGAAGTTAATCCGTTCAACGATTTCAGCTGAGCGACGGTCAAATGATGCGTTTGCGCGATATCCCACAAGGTATCGCCCGATTTCACGACATATTCGGAAGCCGATCCGGCGTCGCTGTCTTTGTCGCTTTGTCCCGAGGGAGAGGCTTGTCCATTGGAAACCTTTAACTTTTGTCCGGGATAGATGATGTCGGAAGACAGATGATTCAACGATTTAAGGGTGGAAACGGATACGCCAAATTTCACGCCGATGCTCCAGAGCGAGTCCCCTGGCTTTACCGTATAAACGCTTGCGCTTTGCCCTTTCGATTGGCCGGTATCCGATTGGTTCAACACGCGGCGAGCCGTGACATACCGAGGGGCCCAGTAGGACGAGGTGATGTTGGAAACCGTGACGCCGGATTCCGTGGCGTTGAGCATCTGGTTGTTCCCGATGTATATGCCGACGTGGTTGATGACGCCATCGCCATCCGTATCAAAAAAGACGAGGTCGCCCAACTGCAATTGGTTGCGGTTCACCGCCACGCCGACGCGCGATTGCTGCAGGGACGTGCGCGGTAGGTCTATTCCGTACTGTTTGAACACCGTCGCCGTATAAGACGAGCAATCAAAACGGGACGTATCGCCAACCGCCGCTCCCCATGCATAGGGTTTGCCTATGTATTTATAAGCGATATTGACGATATCGGACCCGGAATCCGCCAATGCCTGACCGTTCACCGTCAACAAAAGACCGCCAGCGACCGCTACCGGCAATAATTTCTTCTTTTGCATCATGACCCTCCCCTGGTTTATGGTTCCTATTAACCTATATCGACGCACAACAGAAATTATTTAAGGATAACAAGCACAGAGCGACAGAAAGGTTTCCGCCGCACCGATCAAAGCCCGGCCGCGTTGACCCTGTTTACTTATAATACTAACAAATTTTTCCGTATCCTGTCAGATCAAAATTGCATTTTAACGAAAAAACACCGGTGAAAAGAAGCAAACAAAAAAGCCCCGCGCCGGAACGCGGAGCTCAAACCCTATCAACACGGCTGCCATTCACTTTTTAACAGACCCATGATCAACCGATCATAACGCTTTCCTTCCCGATAAACCGCTTCCCGCATCCGCCCTTCTTCCTTAAATCCGGCGCGGCGGTATGCCCGAATCGCCGGTTCATTATAAGAAATCACGTCGAGGCTCAGCCTATGGAGGTTGAGCTCCATGAAAGCATAGCGAAGGAGCAGCTGAAGCGCCTCGGCCCCGAAGCCTTTGCCCCGGTCTTCCGCCTTGCCGATGCCGATGGCGAGGGTGGCCGCGCGGTTATTCCATTCAATGTTGAAAAGCGCGCAAAACCCGACCAATCGGTCGTTGGCAACCGTCCGGATGCGAAAGGCGACGCGGGAAGCGTCCGCGTCGGATTCCCGTGCAGCGAGACTGTCAGCGGAAACCGGGCGGGCAAAATCCGTGTCGACCAAGCGCGGGTAAAAATCGTCCTCCAGCCACGCCGCCATGATCGCGGGTCGTCAGGACGGCGTCCGGTCAAGCGGACTTTGGTACCATGAAAAAGCCTTTGTGTAATCAATGATTGATTCCCCCATCAGTTTTGCGGGAGCTTGTCGCACCCGCTTGATTATTAATGGATCATCGTGCAGATGGCGACAGCAAAAGCAAACATAGGCGTCTCTTCAATTCATTAAAATTGGGAGAGGGAACCCCCTCTCCCTTTAACTCTATGATAACCGTTTTAATATCATTAGTCAGCGTTTTCTAGGCTTTTTTCGTTTTTGCTTCCCCGCGGCGGTCGCAGAACCCTTAGGCTTTCTCGATCCGGATGGCTTATTTTTTCGGATCCTGATGACGGCATAGGCGATGAGCAAAACAAGGATGAGAACGCCCACACCGATCAACCCTATCATCCACGGGGACAGGCCGGCCTTCTTTACTTCCCACGTCGTTTCCATCGTCCCCACGCCGCGGGAATTGGCGTCGCCCGCCGCGGCAAGCGCCATCACGTTGACTTTCCACGTGCCGGGCTTGGGCAGTTTGATTTCGCCTTCATAAAGCCCCTTTTTGGAAAAGACGAGCGAAACTTGGCGCGATTCTTTCCCCTTGGTAAAAAAAGCGTACACGATGGCGTCATTGACGTCTTTGACGGTTTTCGTCGGATTTTTCGGATCGTCGCTTTGGACGTGCGCGGTAAAGCGGATCGTTTTTCCGGCGACGAGCGGGTCTTGATTTTCCAAGCTTGTGACCATGAGCTCCCGGCTTTTTCCGCTTTTATCGGCCGCCGCCACCGAAGAGACCGCGCCGAATACGGCTGAAACCACTAAAGCAAGGGCTATGACGAGACTCATCCGCATTCTAGTCGTCATCGCGTCCACTCTTTCTCCAATCGATGATTAAAGTGACGGTAATCAGTACAAACGCGGTCAACGCCAGCATGGGAATGGTGATGAATCCGAACCAATTGATGTAATCGACGCTGCACGGCACCCCTTCTTGACAGATGCCCCGAAACAAGCCCACCTTTTGATCCAGGATATGAATGATGGAAAAGGCGGATCCGATCACCGTCAACGGCAAAACATAAACGGCAATCTTCCGGTCGTTGCGAAAGCAGGCGATGCCCAAAATGATCGCCAACGGATACATGAAAATTCTTTGAAACCAGCACAGCTTGCAGGGAATAAACCCGGCGATTTCGCTGAAATAAAGGCTTCCGAACGTCGCGACGAGCGCCACGACCCACGCGAAGTAAAGCCTTTTATTAATCATGGGCGTCCTCCAGGGCGTTTTGAATGTCTTCTTTTAATTGATTGTAATCCAGCGGGTCGGACGCCATTTTGCCGTTAATGTAAACCGTCGGGGTGCCTTGAACGCCGGCTGCCTTCCCCATTTCGATATCTTTTTTGATCGCGTCTTTATATGTTCCTTGATCCAACGCCCATTTAAAGCCGTTGACATCGAGATCGGGCACCGCTTGTTTCGCCAATTTGACGAGGAGGTCCGTCGTGACCCACTCTTCCGTTTCAGGCCCTTGATTTTCATAGACCAAACGATGAAAATCCCAGAATTTCTCGGGATGTTTGGCATAAATGTATTCGCCAGCGTCCGCGGCCAAAACCGAACCCGTGCCCAAAATCGTGTAGTTCATGAAGTAAAACCGGACTTTCCCCGTATCGATGAAATCTTTTTTGAGTTTCGGAAACACGTCCAACTCAAATTGCCGGCAATACATGCAACGGTAGTCGCCGAATTCAGCCACTTTCACGGGCGCGTCTTTTGCGCCCAAAGCCGGCTGATGATCATATTGGATCGCGCCGTCTCCCCCGCCTTTCGCGCCGTCCGAAGAATGCTTTTGGTTTTGAAAAACAATGGCGACAATCGCCAAGATTAAAACCAGCACGACGACGGTGGTGATCATGATGATCCACGTTTGCGATTTGCCGTGTTTCGCTTGTGTCTTTTTGCTTGCGGGTCGTTTTCCTTTCGACATATGGACACCCCACCAACCCCAATTCGCATCATTTCCAAATTTTTGAAAAGAAAGTCATGATGCGAAGGCTCGTTATATATGTTTATGATATAAGACGTTTGCCCAGTTGTACAGTTTATCTATTATTCAAACAAGTTTTCTCGCAAAAATCCTATCGGACCGGTTTCCGCGAACGTCTTCTTTCTTCGATGGTCCGCTCTGGCACGGCGCGCCGCACGAGAGGCGGGCGAAATGCCGGCCGCCCGCGCCAACATCGATTGGACGATCGGATGCCGAAATTTTTTCTGTATCGAAGGGATCGCGAACGCCCATATCCAATATATTCTATTAAGCCATCATGAGAGAAACTCGCTATGTATTTGTTCACTTTTGGGCCGGGCCTCTTCATCGGCTCGGATGTTCGGCATGCGCCGCACCGCTCCGCACACACCAGCCGGTGACGGGATTCCATAGGCAAACTTTTCTAAAAAAACGATGGTTAAAAAGCGGCGCTTTTTGTTAGTCTTAGGTTGGAAAAGTTTAAGCGGAAAAGGTGTCGATTCGTATGACAAAAGTAAAAGGACCGCTGCTTTTGGCAGCGGCGGCGACCATCTGGGGCGGCATGTACGTCGTAAGCAAATTCACGTTTTCCGCCATTCCCCCGATGACGTTGCTGTTCATCCGTTACCTTATAGCCGGCGTCGTGCTGTCGGCCGTTTGCCTCGTCCGGAGGGAATGGCGTCTGTCGCGGAAAGACATCGCATCCCTCGTCCAAATCGGCGTCGTCGGCTATTTTCTCTCGATCAGCGCCCAGTTCATCGGAACCGATCTCGCCGACGCCCACACCGGCGCGTTGATCACGACGCTTTCGCCGATTTTTCTCTCGTTTTTCGCCGTCATTTTATTAAAAGAAGCCATCACGGCCAAACAAGCGGCGGCGCTCGCCATCGCGACCGCCGGGGTGTTTTTCATCGTCGGGGGACCCGGCCGCGCGTCCGGCCAAACCGTCGGCCTCTTGATCCTATTGTTTGCGGCCGCCTCGTGGGGATATTATTCGGCGATCGCCAAAAAAGCCGCCAAATTTTACACGCCGCTGCAAATGACGACGGCGGGCATTTGGATGGCAACCGTCCTGTCCTTTCCGTTCGCCGTCTTCGAATGGCAGAAGTGGGATCACGGCATGTTGGCCGAACCCTCCATTTTGCTCGGCATTCTTTATCTCGGCATCGTGTCAACCGCCGTCGCCTTCTTCGCTTGGAACCGAGGATTGGAACTGACCCCGTCCCATCACGCCGGCCTGTATTTCTTTTTGCAACCGCTCACAGCGGCACTCTTCGGGCGGCTCTTTCTCGGCGAATCGCTCGGCGGCGGCTTTTGGATCGGCGGGCTGTTCATTACCGGGGGTGTGATCTTAAGCCAATGGCATAAAACAAACAAACCCGGTGTCAAGGAGAAAAAACCACATTTTACTAAATAGAATCAAAAATGAACCTTCTACGGCAAAAACCCGTCTTTTTTTACAAAAGGGGAATGCCCTCACATGTTTCCCGCGCGTCTGTCGACTGCGGCCAACCGGTCGACGGTGACGAAGTCGTATTGATCATGAACGTCCGCGAGAAACGCTTCCAGCGCTTCAAGCATGATCAATGGCGCCCCTTCGTCGGCACCGGGCGTGCGGTCGTTGTCGTGCAGGACGATGATCGCCCCGTCCCGCAATCCTTCATGAAGGCGCTTGAGCAAGCGCTCTTTACCGAGCGTGCGCTTCCAATCGCCCAGAATGGCGGACCAAATGACGAGGCGGAACGGGCGGCGCGCCCAAAAGACAGCAAGATTCAGATGCCCCCACGGCGGCCGATAATCGACCGGTTCCCGGCCGGTGATCCGGCGGATGACAGCGGCGGTTTTCGCACATTGCCGCTTCGTTCCGAAAGGCGTCAATAACCAGTTGCTCACATGGCGATAATGATGGATGGCGACTTCATGCCCTTCTTCCGCCATTCTTTTTATGATGTGAGGATATTGCTCGGCATACTCGCCGACGACAAAAAACGTCGCTTTGATTCGATATCTTTTCAATAAATCGAGAAGCCGCGGCGTATAAACCGGGTGCGGCCCATCATCGAAAGTGAGCGCGACCTTGCCTTGGGCATCCGCGCTGCGAAAAATGCCGAGAGAAAACATGCGCATGATCGCGGTGGGCAATACGCCGTAAACGAGTATAAGCATTATAATTGTCAACAAAATGTAGAGAATCATTAACATTTTTTTCGCCTTCTCTTCTTTTTTCACCCGTTTTATTGCATAATTTTGATCATCGGCAATTTCCGCACATCGACTTCTGCTTAAACTCACACGGGCTTCCCAGTATGACTGCTCGGCATATGCCGGCGTGCGGAGATCATCATGCCCCGGATGGGGATAAAACCTTTTCCCTTATGAGTCAAAAAACGGCGGCGTCTTCCCCGCCGCTTGGACATGCCAAAACCATTTGACTGAAGAAACGAGGATTCAGAATGGAACACTTTCAAATGTATATTGCCGAATACGGTTATTTGGCCATCTATTTCTTCCTTGTCATGGGCATCATCGGCATTCCCGCGCCCGAAGAGTCCCTGATGGTTTTCGTCGGCATTGCCGCATCCAACGGAACGCTCCGATTTTCCGACGCCCTTCTGGCGTCGTTTCTCGGCGTGATCAGCGGCATGTTGTTCGCCTATACCGTCGGCTATTGGGTCGGAAAGCCGGTGCTGAACCGGGTCGGGCCTTGGATCGGCTTGACGCCAAAGCGGTGGCAAAAGACAACGAGCACCTTCTCCCGGCATGCCATATGGGCGATCGCGGTCGGGTATTTCCTCCCGGGCATCCGACAGATTAACCCTTACATGGCCGGAATCAGCCGCATGCGCTTGATCCCGTATGCCGCCGCTGCACTATGCGGCGCAGCGGTTTGGACGACCGCGTTTCTTTCCCTCGGATATTTTGTGGGAAACAAGATCGAGCGATTGCTTGCGCTCACCCCAGCCCATGTCGCCGTCGGCTTGTCGCTTCTCGCCTTCCTCTTTCTCATCGGGTTCATCGCGCAGGCCCTCTTGTTCCGCCAGCAAGCGGATTGACCGACCGATTTCCATAATCGGTCTAGCGGCATAAAAACGCGGGAAAAGCGAACCGTAGCGGTTCGCTTTTTTAATACAAATTGCTCGTCATCGACATTTTCTTCGCATATTTTTTGATCTTGCTGACGAACCCGCGTTTTTTCGTGATGGCATCCGTCATGCTGTTGATATAAACGCCTTCCGCCACATTTGCCATCAGAAAATTGTAAAGGCTCCGCGTCGAATGCATCTGCATTTCACTGAAGTAGCGGTCCACCTCGCGCTCCCATTTGCGCCGCTCCAAATCATCGTTTAAAACCCGCGCCAACTGGGGTTCTATATCGGCATCGCGGCGGATCTCATACACCAAATGTTTTTCTTTTAGGTATTGCAAATTAATATACTCTTGACCGGGCAATGCCGAATGGACGAAGATCAACAGCCGCTTGCGCAACGCCTCGCTGACGGTTACGCCGCCCGGCTTCGTAATGATGGCATCGGCCCGATCATACAGCTCGTTCATTTTTTCCTGAGACGAAATATAGGGCAACGGTTCGATGCGCGGATGGCCTTTCGCCTTCAAGTCGTTGAACAATCGTTCGTTTTTGCCGCACAGCACGATATAATGGAACCCATGATCGCGGTCGGATCGTTGGAGCTGTTCAAGCAAGCCGTGGATGTCCCCAAGCCCGCTGGAACCGCCGGCGACCAGCACGGTCTTCACATCATTGGGTTCCGTCCTGCGCCGGGGCGCCAAAAACGTTTCATGAATGGGAATGCCGGTCACAATGATGTTTCGTTCCTTCAAACCGTACTCTTCGATCATCCGACGCTTGACGTCAAGATTCGGAACGAGATGATAGTCAATGCCTTCCCGTCCCCATATATCATTGACGAAAAAATCGGTATATACATTAATAACAGGGATCCGAACAACGCCGTTGAGTTTCAGCCGGCTCATCAATAGTGACGGAAATCCCTGCGTGCACACAACGGTATCCGGACGCACTTCCTCCAACAGCTTCGTCAACCGGTTGAGAAAATAAAATTCCAATCCCTTAAAGGAACAATGGCGGTGCGATTTCGTGTAGGCAAAATGGTTGTAAACCCAATCATAGGATTGAGGCGTTTGATCGATCCATTTTAAGTATGCCTTGGATACCGCCTTTTCCATTTTTTCACTGCAATAGCTGAGCAGATCAATCTTTTCGCAAGTGACTTTATTCGTCCGCTTTTGAATGATGTCGATCAATGCGTCGGCCACTTTGTGATGGCCGTTAGGCATCTTAAACAACGGTAAAAACAATATTTTCATATTGAATGGCTCCTTTTATTCGCCAATCCGTTCCGGTTCTGTTATTTAATTTTAATTCTAACACCACAACCGAAATGAACCGAGCAGCGGGGCGCCAGCAAACCCCACGCCCCGCGCGGTTCGTCGCATTCCGGTGTTGTGATATGGCAAGCGGCGGTTTGCGGGAGACAGCGGGTCAGCCTTGATTCGACCGATCGAACGAAGGGACGAAGATCCCCTCCTAATCCATGAAAAATGCTTCGGCGGCCGGCTCCCCTGTGTTCGCCGCAAGACGTGCCCTCACTTTTTAGGATATGTTCCACTCAGCTTGTCCAATAGCCGTTAAGACCATTTTATACGAAAACTTCAGGAAAAAGACGGGGGCCATATACTTACCCATATGTTATTTTAACATAAAAGCGGGCTAACGGACAGTTGTTTCAAGCCGCCCTGACGCCGCAAAAAAAATATCCCTTGTATGTAGAGGATAGTGGAATTAAAATAATGATAGTTTATGTGATTAGAAGTTTTGTCCATTTCCGCGGCAAAACGCCGGATACGGAAGAACCGTTTAAGAGTACAGCCGGCTCGAAGCGAACGGCAAAAGCGTCGGCCCGTCCGCAGCGAAGAAGCCGGCCCGCCCTGTATAAAAAACCAGAAATGGCGGCGTTTCTGCTTACGGATTCGTCCCATTTTCTTGGAGGTCTCGACCGATGAATACGATCTGGCAAAGCCTTCGTCGCTTTTTGAAAAGTCAATATTTTACCTTTTCCACCATTTTAACGGTTAAAGCCGTTCTCATCCACATGTTTTTGTTCCACGACTTTTTTTTAATCAAGGCTTTTTTGCTGGAAGGATGCTACATCTTTCTCATTCTCGGCCTGATCGAATTGCTCCCCCAGAGATTTAAAAGCGCCGGTTATTTTATTGCTGATGTCATCATGACGACGTTGTTTGCCAGCATCATTTTGTACGTCGCCTACTTTAACACGGTGCCGACCTACTTCGCCCTGTTTCAGCTCGGCCAAGTGTCGGCCATCAGCGACAGCGTCATTTCTCTGCTCAATCCCTTGTATTTGTTAATGTATTTGGACATCGCCATCCTGCTCGTTTTCAAATGGTCCAAAAAATTGCCGTTCCCGACGCCTAAAGTCGATAAAAAGTGGGTGCGGACTTCGGTGACGGTGGCCGTCATCATGGCGTTCGGCGTTTTCGTTTACTACAAAGGCGTCGACATCGCCAACCCGGTTCTCGCCGCCGAAAATAAAGGCATTTTGAATTATGAGCTGCTGAACATTTACAAAAACCCGAACGCGACGGTCAAACCGTTGGATCCGAACTTAACCCCGGCAGAAATCAATGAAAAAATCGCAAAGATTAAAGGCAACACCATCAAACCGGATCATAAGAAGACCATGTTCGGAGCGGCCAAAGGGCGCAACGTCATCATCGTTCAAGGCGAGTCGTTCCAAAACTTTCTCATCGGATTGAAGGTCAACGGCCAGGAAGTCACTCCTAATCTCAATCGATTGATCAAGCGCAGCCTGTACTTCCCGCACGTCTTCCAACAGGTCGGACCGGGCAACACGTCGGACGCCGAATTCATCATGAATACTTCGTTGTTTCCGCAATCGTACAGCGCGACATCGATCGCCGTCGGCAATCGCCACTTCTATGCCTTGCCGCGGTTGTTAAGCGATGAAGGTTATGAAACGATGACCTTTCACGCCGATGAATTGAAATTTTGGAACCGCGATGAGCTTTATCCCGCGCTCGGCTTTGACCATTTTTATGAACAACCGCTGTACGGCAATAAAGATATCGTCGGCCTCGGCCCTTCGGACGACGTCCTTTATTCAAAGGGCATCGACATTTTGAAAAAAAGCAAACAGCCGTTTTACGCGATGTTCATCAGCATGTCGAGCCATCACCCTTATAAAATCCCCGAGGACAAACAAGGGCTTGATCTGCCCAAACGCTACGAAGGCACCATCTTCGGGGACTACTTGCAAGCCCAGCACTATACGGATGCCGCGCTCGGCCGTTTCATCGACAAGTTGAAAGCCGCAGGGCTTTGGAAAAACAGCATTTTCTTGTTCTACGGCGATCACTTCGGACTCGACAACGACATGTTGAACCGCAATGAAAGAGCGTTGATGCAAGAGCTGCTCGGCCACCCCTATACGGACGTTGACCGTTACAACATCCCCTTTATCGTCACCATACCGGGGGTGACACACGGGGAAGAACGGAATATCATCGGGGGGCAGTTGGATTTTCTGCCGACATTGACCAACCTGCTCGGGATCCCGATCGAAAACCGGCTTGTTCACTTCGGCCAAGATTTGTTGAATACGGACAGCAACACCATCGGCATGCGCTACTATATGCCGAAAGGCTCATTTATCAATGAACACATCATCTTCCAACCGAATAAAAATTTTGACGACGGCACCGCCTATAATATATGGACGGGCGAACCGGTGAAAGATTATAAAAATTACCGCGTCGACTATGAACGCGTGATCGAGTTGGAAAACCTTTCGGACGCTTATATTTTATCTTTGCCGCATCAAATCAATGCAAATAAAATGCCGTAATCCAATAAGCGCAAAGAGGGTGTCTCAAAAGCCTAGCTTTTGAGGCGCCCTCTTTCCTTGTAAAAAAAATCGCTCCTTTTGGTATAATTAAAGTACCACCAATAACTAACC
>Ga0207867_1001244_pt1 | contig 19955 bp, 18 predicted proteins | sample HigsolmetaAR206D_FD_184838 | JGI IMG/M metagenome (GOLD analysis project Ga0207867, IMG submission 184838) | Ionic liquid and high solid enriched microbial communities from the Joint BioEnergy Institute, USA - AR20-6-D (SPAdes) (version 2) ...
CTTAATGGACTTGCTTGATTCAGCCAACCCTCGCCTAGGTGGGAATCTTTTTGAAAGCCAGCAGCCCAGTCCATCTGCACCAGTGGCCGAATTACGAGAGACCACTTAGAGTTCTTGCGCTGCCCTCTGAGGACGATACTGGAGCGTCTTCTTGTGATACACCGAAAACCGACAATTCTAGTTGGTGCAGCCTTGATGATCGGCCTTTTGGTCGGCACGCGCTGGCTGGCCGCCCGGGATCGTGCGAATCGGTTTGCGAATACGACCAGCCCCATCAGGACGTCTCCCGTGGCCATTCACCCTCATGAACTCCTTGAGTCGGCGGCCCGCCATTACTCCAGCCCCCGTCCACTCTGGGCCCAGATCACGATGTCGCCACCACCGGATGCCGCGTACCCTCTGCCGGCATACGAGTTCGCTTGGCGCCCGCCGAACCGCTTCCTCCTTCGGCCGACCTCTGCCTCGCCGGGCGACGCCTCCATGATAAGCGACGGCGAGCACCTCTACACCTCGATGAGCCTTGGCCCAGGCCAGCACTTCTACTCGGCAAGCGCGGCGCCGAGCAGTATCGGTTCGCTTCTGGATCATCCGGACTTCGGCCTCATGCCGGCGGGCGGCCTCGACATGTTCGTGATTCTCCCGTTCCTCGCTGGCACCGTCGATGAGAGCCTGCTGGAGGGCGTTACCCAGGTCGAGCATGTCGGGATGGCCGACGATGCAGGCGTGCGCTGCCACAGGCTTCGACTGACCGAGCCGGAGGGTGTTTCAGAGTTATGGTTCCATGCAGACGGCCCCCCGCATCTACGCAAGCTGGTCATCCCCGGTCCGGACGGCGAGACGATCTCATTCGCATGGAACGATGCCGATCCCCCGGCGTCATTGTTCGATTTCACCCCACCCCTAGGCGCCCGCGAGGTAAGTTCCATCTGGGATATCGACTTCGGCGAAGGTGACGAGGCCGAGCCGCACCCGCTCATCGGAATGCCCGCGCCCTCGTTCGCGTTGCCGCTGCACGGAGGGGCCGGTCGCCGCCTCGATCTTGCCGCCGGGGATGAGGTCGTGGTCCTAGATTTCTGGGCGTCTTGGTGCGCGCCATGCATGCGATCGCTGCCGATCGTCGCCCGCGTAGCGGGCGAGTTTGAGGGGCGCGGCGTCGCCTTCTACACCGTGAACATCCAAGACACAGACGAGACGATCTCTCGCATCAGGGAGAAACGATCGTTCGACTTCCCGATTGCAATGGACCGCGATGGGGCCGCGGCCGCCGCGTTCGGAGCAGACGCCATCCCACTGACGGTCGTGATCAGGCGAGACGGGATCGTAGTTGCTGCACATGTCGGCGCAGTCCCGAACTTGGAGGCGACCCTTCGCCGTGACATAGAGGCCGCGTTGGCAACAGAGCAACAAAAGCCGGGCGATGACTAGGTTCTGTCTCACGGCCCGGTTTGCGTTCGTAGAGTGGCGTGCAAGGCAAGGAGGCCGACCATGCGACGCTACGAGCTCACGGACGAGCAGTGGCGGCTGATCGTGGATCTGCTCCCGCCCACCGGCGGCGAGGGCGGGCAGTGGCGCGATCACCGCCAGGTGCTCAACGGCATCTTCTGGATCCTGCACACCGGCGCCCAGTGGCGCGAGCTGCCCGAGCGCTACGGCTCCTGGAAGACGGCCAACGGCCGCTTCCGACGCTGGACTCGCGAGGGGCTCTTTGACCGCATCCTCGAGCGCCTGCGGGTGCGGCTGGACGAACAGGGCCGGATCGACTGGGATCTCTGGTGCGTGGACGGGACCAGCGTCCGGGCCAGCCGCTCCGCCGCCGGCGGGCCAAAGGGGGGGCTCCCGAGGAGCCCGGCGACCACGCGCTGGGCCGCAGCCGAGGGGGGTACGGCACCAAGATCGTCCTGGTTACTGACGGCCACGGCCATCCGCTGAGCGCGGTGCTCCTGCCCGGCCAGGCCCACGAGTCCACCGCGCTGGAGCCGGCGCTGCGGGCCGTGCGCATCGGCCGGCGAACTCGGCCCGGGCGGCTGGCCGGGGACAAGGGCTTCAGCTACCCCCGCGTGCGGCGCTGGCTGCGCCGACGCCGGATCGCGCCGGTGATCCCCACCCGCTCGGACCAGCGACCGGACCCCGGGTTCGACCGGGAGGCCTACCGCGGACGCAACGTCATCGAGCGGTGTGTGGGCTGGCTCAAGGAGAACAGGCGGCTGGGCACCCGATACGAGAAGCTCGCCGGCAGCTTCCTGGCCATGGTCAAGCTCGCCATCATCCGCAGATACCTACGCCTGCTCGGGCCGTGAGACAGAACCTAGCGCTAACTCCGAGCGGCGAAGGGCTCGGCCGATCGAGGCTGCAACCTGAGATTCTTTCGCCGAGTAGTTCACATTCGATCACGAGCACCGACTGTACTGAGGCGGGGGAGAGCCTCGGACAGTTTGGGGGGGTCAGCAGGTGCTCGGTGGAAACCGCCTCGGACAAAACGGACAAGGGCACCGAATGCCTCCCCGGCCAAGTGCGAACTGCCGCACAGAACTCGGATGGGAAGGGGGTAGAAGCAGCCGCGGGCGTCGCTGTGCGCCCACCGCCCCCCTCCCCCGCGCCGGCCTCTCCCGACCTCGCCGCCCTCTCCCGCGCCATCGCCAGAGGCGACGAGGCCGCCCTCGCCGCCCTCTACGAGCTCTGGTTCGATCGCGCCCTCTCCCTCGCCGGCGCGGCGACACGCCGCACCCCGCTCTCGTCGGAAGCCGCCCGTCTCGACATCGTGCAGGACGCCTTCGTCCGCGTGATCCGGTCCATCCGCCCGATGGCGACCGCGCAGGACGTCGAGCGCTGGCTCGCCCGCATCATCAAGACTACCGCCCTCGACCGCATGCGCCGCGAGTCGCGCCGACTCGCCCGCGAGCGCCGGCGCCCCACCGATCACGCCCCGCCACCCCCGACCGACCCGGACGACGCCGCCGACCTCGCCGAGCGCATCGCGTGGCTCCGAGCACGCTTGGAGGATCTGACCGAGGAGGAGCGATCCCTCCTGGGCCTGCGTTTCGGCCATGGCTCCACGCTCGACGAAGCCGGCGCCGCCACCGGGATCACCGGCCACGCCGCCCACGGCCGCCTCCGCCGCGCCATCGACAAACTCCGTCTCTCCGCGAGGAATCTGTTCCATGAACGCTCATGACGCCACACAGGCCGAGTCCGCGGTGCAGCGACGCAAGGGTGAGATCTACGCCGTGCTCCGCACAGAACTCCGCCGCCGAACCCGCCGGCGTCGGGCCGCCCGCGCAGCCGCGGCAGGGGCAATGTGCGTCGTTGCCGCGGCGACGGCCCTCCTGCTCCGCACCGCCGGCCCCTCCTCCACCGGCACGCCCGCCGCGCCAAGCCCCCCCATCGCGCACGTCCCCACCCCTGCGCAGAAAAGCACGCCGCCTCCCACCCCCGCCGCCCGGGTCGCCATCATCCGCACCGATCCCGGCATCGTCGCCCGCCTCGCCGTGCGCCCGCCCACGGCCCCCCTGGTGCGCCGCATCGACGACTCCGAACTCCTCGCGGCCCTCGACGAAGCCGGCGGAGAGCGGTTCGGTCTGGTCCGAACCGGCGCCCAGGTCGCCGTGGTCTGCCAGACCTGCGTCGCCGGCAGTCACGCCGGGCCTGCATGGATGCAGGAACTCCGGCGCGAGTGGACCGGCCGCGTCCGTCCCGGTCACCCCGGCGTCTTCGACCCCGGCGGGGATCGCGCCGCGCCGCCGCTATAGTCCGGCCATGAACGCCTGGGCCGAACGGACCATCGCCACCGCGCTCCAGGGCGCGAGCCGCGCCCTCGCCGCCGCCCCGACGCCTCCAAGCGGCAGCCGCGCCGAGGCCCGCACGCTCCTGGGCGTCCTGACCATCATCATCGCCCTGCTCGTCATCCTGATCGTGCTGATCGCGTTCTCCTCCCTCCACCGTCGCATCAGGGCAGCCACCGGAGAGCGTGCCGCGGCACGCGGATCCACCGGCCGCACTCGCACACGGCGCGTCGACGCCTGGGCCGAAGCCGGCCGCCGGGCCGTCCTCGCCTCCCCGCCCCCGCCCGACACCGACGATCACGATCAGGACAGCGCCTCATCGACGGACGATCGCCCGTGATCCCCCCCACCGCCCTCATCACCGGCGCCGCCAGACGCGTCGGCGCCGCCATCGCCCGTGAACTCGCGCGAGCCTGGGACCACCGCTGCCGCATCGTCATCACCTACCGCGCCAGCGACGACCACGCCCGCCGGCTCGCCGACGACCTGCACGCCGGCGGCGCCGATGTGATCCTCGAACAGATCGACCTCGCCGACCTTGCCGCGGTCGAGGCGCTCACGGCCCGTCTCGCAACCTCCCTCGGCCGTCTCGACGTCCTCGTCCACAACGCCTCGACCTACATCCCCACTCCGCTCGACACCCTCGCCGCCGACGACCTCCTCAGCGCCTACCGCATCAACGCCGCCGCCCCCGTCCTCCTCTCCCGCGGCCTCGCCCCGCTCCTTCGCGCCTCCCCGCTCAAGTCCGGCGGCGCGATCGTCGCCATGTGCGACATCCACGCCCTCGGCGAGCACGGCCTCCCCCGCCCCGGCTTCATCGGCTACGGCATGTCCAAGGCCGCCCTCGCCGAGATGGTCCGCGCTCTCGCCCGCGAACTCGCCCCCCACATCCGCGTCAACGGCGTCGCTCCCGGCGTCGTCGCCTGGCCCGAGACTGGTTACGAAAGCGACGAGGCCATGCAGCAGGCCTATCTCAGCCGCGTCCCCCTCGCCCGCCCCGGCACCCCCGAGGACGCCGCCGGCGCCGTGCGCTGGCTGGCGCTCGAAGCCGCCTACGTGACCGGCGAGATCATCCGCCTCGATGGTGGGCGCTCGCTGCGCTGACCGCCGTCACGGCTACTCCGCCCCCGCCGCCGCGAGCGATCCCACCAGTTCCTTCGCCCCCGCGTGCCCCAGCATCGACGCCGTCTTCGCCGACGCCAGCGCCTCCGCCTCCCTCCCCGCCCGTTGCAGCCACAGCGCCGCCTGGTAGTGATGCTCCGCGTTCGTCGGCTCCCGCTTCGCCGCCGAGATGTACAGCCCCGCCGCTTCGGCCGGCATGCCCAGCATCCCGAAGCACTCCGCCGTCACCGTCAGCGCCTCCCCGCTGGTCCGGTCCGCCTCGTCCATCGCCAGCAGGACTTCCAGCGCCTCCCGCGGCTTGGCCTGCCGCTTGAGGATCTTCGCCTCCACGATCCGCCACCGCGCCAGCCGCGGCTGCAGCGCCCTGGCCCTCGCGATGTTCGGCATCGCGATCTCGAGCTTGTTGTCCCGCAGGTACACCTCCGCCAGCGTCCCGTACGCCTCGGCGCACTCCGGGTCCAGCTTGATCGCCCGCAGCAGGTTCGCCACCCCCGGCTCCGTCTTCCCCTGCCGCAGTTGCACCATCGCCAGGTACAGCGGGTACTCCACCCGCGACGCGTCCCCCGACTGCGCCATCGAGTAGTGCTCCTCCGCCCGGTCCAGCCGCCCCGCCTTCGCCGCGACCGTCCCCGCCTGGAAATGCAGCACCGGCGAGGCCTTCCCCCCCTCGATCGCGAGCACCCGCTCGAACTGCCGGTACGCCCCCTCGTAGTCCTGCTCCCCCAGCAGCGCCTCCGCCAGCGCGAGGTTCACCGCCGGGTCCGCCACCGCATCCGGGTCGTCCTCAAGCAGCCTCGTAAGGATCGCCGCGGCCTTGGCGTACTCCTGCGCCGCCAGAGCCTTCTGCGCGGTATCGAACGTCGCGGTCTCGTGCGGCGCCAGCCGACCCGGCGCGACGGTGCTCCCCCCGGCCCGCGGCCCCGACAGCCCCCCGCTTCCCCCCCCACCACTGGTTCCACCAGCCCCCCCTGACGGTGTGCTCAGATACCCCCGCAACACCACCACCAGGCCCACCCCCAGCACCACGACCAGCGCCACCATCGCCACCCCGGCCGCCCGCGCCCCGCCGCGACGCACGTGCGACGCAGCCAAGCCGGATCCCCCCGCAGCACGCCTCTTCGCTCGGTACAGCCGGTTCATCACCGTACAGTATCGGCCCAGCTAGACTCCCCCGTCCAGCCCCGTTCGCGGCCGGTGGCGCCCGCCGCGGCGGGTGAACTCCTCGGGGGGCACGGGGCGTTATCGCGACGTTTGCCGAGCTTCCCCACCATGCCTGACACCCGACCCCAGCACGCCCCCCAGCCCGTCGCCACCGCCAACGGCCCGCAGACCGGCAACCAGGCCGGCGGACTCCCCAAGCAGTACCGCCCCGCGGACCACGAGCCTCGTATCCGCGAGCGCTGGAACGCCGCACGCGCCTTCCACGCCGATCCTCAGAACGTCCTTCGCCCCGACTCGCCGCGGAAGCCCTACGCCATCCTCATCCCGCCTCCCAACGTCACCGCCGAACTCCACCTCGGCCACGCCCTCAACAACACCCTCCAGGACATCCTCGTCCGCGCCCACCGCATGATGGGCTACGAGACGCTCTGGATGCCCGGCACCGACCACGCCGGCATCGCTACCCAAACCATGGTCGAGAAGCGCGTCCTGCGCGAAGAGGGCAAGCGCCGCACCGACTTCTCGCGAGAGGAGTTCGTCGCCAAGATCCAGGCGTTCAAAGACGAGTACGAGCGCCGGATCACCGAGCAGCTCCTCGCCATGGGCTGCTCCTGCGACTGGGAGCGCCAGCGCTTCACCATGGACCCCCAGTGCGCCGCCGCCGTCCGCGAGGCCTTCTTCCGCCTCTTCCGCGACGGCCTCATCTACCGCGGCAAGCGCCTCGTCAACTGGGACCCCGTCACCCAGACCGCTCTCGCCGACGACGAGGTCGAGATGGAAGAGGTTGACGGGTTCTTCTACTACCTCCGCTACCCGCTCGTCCACCCGCCGGCCCCCGGCGAGGACGCCCAGCCCGTCACCTGGTCCGAACTCGCCGTCCGCGGCTACCCCGGCGCCGGCGATCACCCCCCCGACGCGGAGGCCTGGGTCACCGTCGCCACCACGCGCCCCGAGACCTACCTCGGCGACACCGCCGTCGCCGTCAACCCGCAGGACCCGCGCGCCAAGGCCCTCCGCGGCCTCATGGTCGAACTCCCCATCGTCGGCCGCCTCATCCCCATCATCGAGGACGACTACGTCGTCATGCCCGCCGCGGACCCGGACGCCGAGGGCGTGGACCCGAAGGCGAAGTACGCCACGGGGTTCCTGAAAGTGACGCCCGCGCACGACGAGAACGACTACCTCATCGGCCAGCGCCACAACCTCCCCATCATCAACATCTTCGCCCCGGACGCCACCATCAGCGACAAGCACGGCTGGACCGACGTCGGCGACGCCCACATCTTCCTGGGCAAAAGCCGCGAGCAGGCCCGCAAGGACGTCGTGCACGCCTTCAGCAACCGCGGCCTCCTGGAGAACACCCGCCCCTACCGCCACAGCGTCGGCCACTCCTACCGCTCCCACGCCCCCATCGAGCCGTACCTGAGCGACCAGTGGTACGTCAAGGTCACCGACGACCGCCTCACGGGCGCGGCCCTGCGCGCCATGGTCGATGAGCAGCGCACGACGACCGACCGGAAGAAACTCAAGAACCGCAGCACCACCGACGAGGGCCTCACCTTCCACCCCGCCCGCTACGCCAAGACCTATGAGACGTGGCACGAGAACATCCGCGATTGGTGCATCTCGCGGCAACTGTGGTGGGGGCACCGGATCCCAGTCTGGAGTTCGCAAGATCTCACCGGATTTGACCTTGACGCCTTCATGGGTCAGTTGGACACGTGGGAGGCGCAAGGTCGAATCGCGAAGCGCCAAGGGTTGGGCGCGCGTAATGCCGCTCTGCCTGGCGATTCATCCGAACGTGAACCCCTTTGGTTTGTCTGTGTTCGCGATTCAGCGGATGAAGAGGTCATCTCAGCTCTGGAGCAACACGGCTTCCAACAGGACCCCGACGTCCTCGACACCTGGTTCTCCTCCGCCCTCTGGCCCCTCTCCACGATGGGCTGGCCCAACCCGGATGCCTTCCCCGAGACCAAGGGCCTCCTCGAAGCCTTCAACCCCACCAGCGTCCTCTGCACCGCGCGCGAGATCATCACCCTCTGGGTCTCCCGCATGGTCATGTTCAACCGCTACTTCCTCGCGCAGGACGCCGGCCAGGAGCCCGGCACCGGCCCCGTCCCCTTCCGCGACGTCTTCATCCACGCCATGATCCAGGACGGCGAGGGACGCAAGATGTCCAAGTCCCTGGGCAACGGCGTCAACCCGCTGGACATCATCGAGTCCCACGGCGCGGACGCCATGCGCTTCACGCTCTGCCACATGACCACGCAGACGCAGGACGTCCGTATGCCCGTCGTCCGCGATCCGCAGACCGGCAAGAACACCTCCCCCAAGTTCGACCTCGGCCGCAACTTCGCCAACAAACTCTGGAACAGCGCCCGCTTCGCCCTGGGCATCCTCTCCGCCGCCCCCGATTCCGGCGAGGGCTTCACCCCGCCCCCGTCCCTCACGGATCGCTGGATGCTCTCCCGCCTCGCCGCGGCCGTCGCCGAGGTCGAAAACGCCCTGAAGGAGTACCAGTTCAGCCAGTACGCCCAGGTCATGTACGACCTCGTCTGGCGGCAGTTCTGCGACTGGTACATCGAGGCCATCAAGCCCACCGTCGCCAGCGACCCGTCGCAGCGCGCCGTCCTCCGCGCCACCCTCGACGTCATCCTCCGCCTCCTCCACCCCATCATGCCCTTCGTCACCGAGGCGATCTTCGACGAACTCCGCAAACTCCCCGCCCACCGCGTCCCCGGCATCGACCTCGCCACCACCGACCTGCTGGCCACCAGCTCCTGGCCGCAGGTCGCCGGCAACCTCCGCGACGCCGAGGCCGAGGCCCGCTTCGACCGCGTCCAGGCGATCGTCAGCGAGATCAACGAGATCAGGGCGCAGCACCAGGTCCCGCCGAAGCGGAAGGTCACGCTGCACGCCCCCGCCGCCCTGCTGAACACCCTCGGCGACGACGCCGCCCTCGTCGTCACCCGCGCCGGCCTCGACCGGATCATCGGCGACGAGCCCCCGCCGGCGCCCCGCTCCGTCGCCTTCCGCTTCGACATCCATGACCTCGCCCTGAGCAACCTCCGCGACGACGCCGCGGACGGCGCGGCCAAGGCCGCCGAACTCGAGCGACTCGGGCGCGTCATCGCCCAGTGCGACAAGACCATCGCCGCCTGCACCGCCCGCCTCGACAACCCCGGCTACATGCAGAAGGCCCCCGCCAGGCTCGTCGAGGAGACCAAGGCCCAGCTCGCCAAGGCCATCAGCGAGCGCGAGGCCGCGGTGAGGGAGCTGGAGCGTCTGCGTTGATCCCGCCGCGTGCCGCCGTCGCCCTCGTTCTCGTCCTCGCCGTCGGCGGCACGCTCGTCCTCCCCCCCGGATGCGGCGGCGCGCCCCCCCGCCGAGGCGCCGCCGCCTCCCCCGGCGTCCTCCCGCGCCCCGTCAGCCCCGTCGAGCACGCCGAGCCCTGGTCCTTCGCCGGACGCGACGGTCAGTTCGTCCGCACCCCCAACTACCGCATCTGGACCACCGAACTCGACCCCGTCATTCTCGGCCGCCTTCCCATCTTCCTCGAGCGGGCGATGGAGCACTACCGCACCGACCTCGGCCCCCTCCCGCCCCCCGCCGACCGCCTCGACACCTTCGTCCTCTCCACCCGCCACCAGTGGGAACTGCTCACGCGGCAGACCATGGGCGAGCACGCCGATGTCTACCTCCGCATCCCCCGCGGCGGGTACGCCTGGGCCGGCCGCAGCATCCTCTACGACATCGGCGCCCAGGGGACCATGGCCATCGCCGCCCACGAGGGGTGGCACCAGTACACCCAGCGCACCTTCCGCGACGCCCTCCCCATCTGGCTTGAGGAAGGCATCGCCTCCTACATGGAAGGCCACCGCTGGGGCGGATGGGGCGGCAGCGAGAGCGGAGCAACCCCCGTCTTCCTCGGCTGGGCCAACGTCGAGCGCTTCGACCAGCTCCGCGCCGCCGCGGCCGCCGGCACCCTCATGCCTCTGACCGAACTCCTCGACGCCACGCCGCAGAGCCTTCTCGGCAGCGCCCCCGACGGCGTGCTGACCTACTACGCCCAGGTCTGGGCCCTGATCCATTTCCTCCGCGAAGCCGAGGATGGACGCTACCGCCCCGCGCTGGAGCGCCTCGTCGCCGACGCCGCCGCCGGTCGGCTCCACCGCGCCCTCGCCGCCTCCGCCGGCGCCGCCCCGGCCCGCCGCGCCATGCTCACCCGGCGCGGCGCCCTCGCCTTCGTCGCCTACTTCACACCCGACCTCGACGAGGCGCAGCGCCAGTACGCCGCCTTCATCACCGACCTCGTCGCCCCCGGCGCACGCAACGCCATCGTCGAAGGCCGCAGCCCTGTGCAATCAGGGACACGGTGACTCCCAATCTTCACCACGGAGTCACGGAGATCACGGAGCGGTCACGGGAAGAACCACGACCACGTTTCAGGACAGGCCGGACAAGAAAACCGCCCGACCGCCCGCAGCGACCCAGCGCTCCCACGCGCCCCCTCCCACCTCTCTTCAAACCCAATCCCACTGGATCAAAGCATGCAACGAGAGCGCCCGGATCTTCCCCACCGCTCCGTGCCCCTCCGTGCCCTCCGTGGTGAAACAACGAGCGTGCGCCCGCGCTCAATCCCCTCGAACCGCCCCCTCCGGGTATGACGCCGGCACGCCCAGGTACGCCAGCGCCCGCTCCATCACCCGCCGCACCACCGGCCCCGCCGTCAGCGCCCCGTAGTACCGGTTCTCCCGCACCAGTTGCGGCCCCGGGTCGTCGATCACCACCAGGCACACCAGCCGCGGCGACTCCGCCGGCCCCGCCGCGATGAAACTCGTGATGTACTGGTGCTCGAAGTACCCCTTCCATCCCCGGGGCCGCCGCTTCCCCGGCGGCGGCGCCCCCATCGGGATCTTCGCCGTCCCCGACTTGCCGAACAACTCGTACCGCGGCGGCGGATCACCCTTGTTCGCCCGCGCCAGCCGCTCGTCCAGGTTGTGCGTCACACCCCGCATCGTCTCCCGCGTCAGCTCCGCCACCCGCGCCGGCAGCACGCGAACCCCTTCCGCCGGCCCCGTCCCCTCCGCCGCCAGCAGCCGCGGCGTCACCATCGTCCCCGCCAGTTCGCCCGTCCGCGCAAACGCCGAGAACGCCCGCACCATCTGCACCGGCGTCACCGCCACCTCGTACCCCATCGCCACCGACGTCTGCGTGTACTTCGTCCAGTCCTTCTGCGACGTCACGATCCCCGGCGACTCCCCCGGCAGCCCGATCCCCGTCTTGCTCCCGAAGCCGAAGCGCAGCACGGCGTCGCGCATCTGCTTGTCGCTCATCCGCCGCGTGACCTTCGCCATCCCGATGTTCGACGAGTTCACCAGCACCTCCCCCCACGTCATCTTGTCCCGCCGCACCACGTCGCGCACCACCCGCCCGTACGGCGTCGTCCACACGCCCCCCTCCGTGTTGACCGTCTCGGTCACGTCCGCCAGCCCCAGCGCCGTCGTCGCCGCCCACATGAACGCCTTGAACGTGGAGCCCGGCTCGTACACGTCCTCCACGCACCGGTTCCGCGCCAGCGCGGGGTGCGGCGCCTCCGACGGGTCCTTCTTGATCGTCACGAACCGCTGCCGCGGCCCGGTCGGCGCGGGCGGGTTGTCCCAGTCGAACTCCACCGCGTCCGGCGGGCGCCGCACCAGGTCGAGCATCGCCACGATCTCGCCCGTGATCGGGTCCAGCAGCACCAGCCTCGCCCCCGCCGCGTCGCACTCCTCGATCGCCCGCGTCAGCTCCTCGTGCGCGATCCGCTGCAACTCCAGGTCGATCGACAGCCGCACGTCCTCCCCCCGCACCGGCGCGACGTACCCACCCCGCTCCACCCACAGCGGCCGGCTCCTCGCGTCCCGCACGTAGCGCAGCCGCCCCGGCGTCCCCCTGATCCGCTCCTCCAGCATCAACTCCGCCCCCAGCAGCCCGTCGTGGTCGATCCCGACGGCCCCCACCAGTTTGGTCGTCAGCTCCGGCGCGGGCAGCTCCCGCACCGGGCGCAGCTCCAGGTGAACGCCGGGGATCTTCAGCCCCCGCACCACATCGACGCGCCAGTCCTCCAGCCCCCGCCCCAGCGGCACGTACCGGATCAGCCGCTTCGGCTCCCTCCCCTCGTTCTCATCCTCGATCGCCTCTCCCGCCCCCGACATCGGCTCCCCCCCGCGCACCAGCTCGTACAGCGACGCCAGCGGCCCCGGCGGCGCGGCCTTCGCCTCCCGCGCCATGCTTCCCCGGCGCTCGTTCTCCGCCATCGCCCCCACCACCTTCTCCGCGATCGTCTCCAGCGGAATCCCCGTCGCCTCTGAAAGCCGCTGCATCGCCTCATCCGGCGGCGACGGGAACCGCACCGGGTCCACGAACACCCGGTACCCGAACCGCGTCCCCGCCAGCAGCCGCCCGCGACGGTCCAGGATGTCCCCGCGCACCCCGGGCTCCCGCACCGTCGTGATCCGCTCGTCGATGTGCGCCGCCAGCGCCTCGCTCGGGGCCACCTGCAGCTGCGCCACCCGCCCCAGCATCACCAGCATCAGCACGACCATCACCCCCACCGCCGCCGCGCTCGTCAGGTCCGCCCGCCGGGACGGCTCTTCCGCCCCCGCCAGCCTGAGCCTGGTCATCGCGCCCCTCCCAGCTCCAGCCCCTCCCCCGCCGCGGCCACGTGCGACGGCGGCGCCATCCTCCACCCCGGCCCGGGCAGCGGCTCGAGCGGCCCGATCGCCCGCGCCATCTCCTCCGCCCGCATCGGCGTCGTCCTCGAGGCGATCTCCACCCGCAGGTGCCACAGCGTCCGGTCGTGCTCCGCCACGCGCCGCTGCACCGTCGCCAGCTCGTTCACCGCCTGCAGCCGCAACTGGCGCAGACTCAGCAGCGCGCCCGCCACGACGCCCATCGCCAGGATGACGGCCGCGATCTTCGCAAACACGCCGCGGGGCCCTTTGTACGCCGGATCACTCCGGCGGAAGCACCAGCACCATCCCGACGTAAATGGTGTCCTGATCCTTGAGCCGCTCCTTGTTCAGGTCCCGGATCTCCGTCCACCGCTTCGCCGCCCCCAGGTGCTTCTGCGCGATCTGCATCAGCGAGTCCCCCGGCTTGACGGTGTACGTCCGCACCGCCGGCTTGGCGGACGCGGCCTTCTCCGGCGCCGGCCTGACCCGCTCGCCTTCCGATGCGTCCGTCGCCTTCGCCCCCTCCGGCAGCCTCGCCTCGCCCAGCAGCACGTCCTTCGGCGGGATCAGCAGCGTCACCCCCACCCGCACCATGCCGTCCTCGCCGACGCTCTTGGCGTTGTACGCCTGCAGCTTCCGCCACAGCGACTGGTCGCCGTAGTACTTCCCCGCGATCTTGCTGAGGCTGTCCCCCCGGACCACCTCGTGCCGCAGCAGCCTCCCCCGCGTCACCGGCAACTCGGGCCCCTTCACGGCCGGCGCAGGGGCCGACGCCGCGGCCGCCTCGAACGCCGCCTCTCGAACCGGCTCCTCCCGCCTCGCCGGCGGCGCGCCGTCGAGCCGCAGCGCCGGCTCCGACCGGTCCAGCCCCAGCTGCGAGATCCCGTTGCGGATCGCCGCGCCGGCCGACGCGAGCGTGTCGATCGGATCCGCAGTGAGCTGCGGCCGGTCCTGCGGCCTTCCCATCACGATGTCCACCAGCGGCGACTGCGTCCGCACCGGCGGTTCGGGCTCAGGCTCAGGCTCGCCCCCCCTCGCGTCCAGCAGCGGGTCCGCCGACTCCACCGGCGTGATCGGGTTCGGCAGCGCCGGCTCCGCGTACGCGTACCGCACGTAGTCCTGCGCCTCCGCGGACGCGATCTCGGCGTTCACCTGCGCCTGGCTTGCTTTCGAGAAGTGGTCGGCGACCAGGATCCCGACCACGAGCACCAGCGCGAACCCGACCATGAGGGCGACTTTGTGTTCACGAGTCACTGGTAAGGCGTCCCTGCGCGGCGGCCCCTGAACACTCAAAGGGCCTCGTGAGTGAACCCCGCTCCCCCCGCCCGCCCCCGCGTCCGATCCATAGGCGCGGGTGCAGAACGGGGACGATCCCGAGCGGAAACCGGCGCGGCCGGGCGGTTGGCCCGACGCCCCGCGAAAGAACCCGTCCCCCCGGACGCTTGTCTCAGCGGCCGGAGAGACGCACGGCACGAAACTTGGCGGACCTCGCCCGGGGGTTCCGGGCCGTCTCCTCGGGGCCGGCCTCGATCGGCTTCTTGGTCAGCGCCGTCGCCAGCCCCTGCTCCACCAGTTTCGCGAACGCCCGCTTGACGAGCCGGTCTTCGAGGGAGTGGAACGCGATGATCCCCACGCGGGCCCCCGGCGCCAGCCAGGTGCCCCCCGCCCCTCCCGTCCCTCCCGCCGCCACCGCCCGGGCCGCACGTTCAACGGCCTCGAGCAGCGCGTGCAGGTTGCCCAGCTCATCGTTGACCGCGATGCGGAGAGCCTGGAAGGTTCGGGTTGCTGGATCGATCGACGCGCCGCCGCCTCGTGGACCGACCACGGAACGGACAATCGCTGCAAGCCGTGCCGTCGTGGTTATCGGCTCGGTGCGCCGCGCTTCGACCAGTTTTTGCGCCACCTCCCGCGCCCTCCGCTCCTCCCCGTAATCCCGGATGATCTCCTCCAGTTCCCGCGCCGGAAGCGTGTTGACCAGTTGCGCCGCCGTCACCGGCGACGAGGGGTCCAGCCGCATGTCCAACGGCCCCTCGCGCATGAACGAGAACCCCCGCGCCGCGTCCGCCATCTGGTTGGAGGAGAACCCCAGGTCCGCCAGCACCACGTCCGCCCGCAGCCCCGCCCCTTCCGCTTCCCGCACCGCCAGCATCCGCCGCGGCGCATCCGCGAAGTTCGTGTACCACGCCAGCACCCGCGGCGGCGCAGGCAGCGCCTCCACACGCCTCCCCGCCGCCGCGAGGTTCCCCGGGTCGAGGTCGCAGATCACCACCGTCCCCTCCCGCCCCACCTTCGCCCCCAATGCCGCCGCATGCCCCCCTAATCCGGCGGTGCAGTCGAGCACGACCTCCCCCCGACGCGGGGCGAGCGTCGCCACGACCTCATCCAGCAGCACCGGGACGTGCGCCGCCTGACCCGGAGGGGGATCGTGCGGCTCGCTGAAGTCGGGTTCGCTCGACGGAGTCATCACCGGCCAACGGTAGCCCCCTCGGATAGACTGCCCCGATGCCCCCTCTGGCACGATTGGCCACCGTCCTCCTTGCCGCGGCCGCGGCCTCCTTCCTGGGCGCCTGCACGCCCCTGAGCATCACCTTCACCCTCGGCGCCCGCGACGGCCGCCTGAAAGAGTCCACGGTCATCGACGATTCCGCCGCCTGGCGGGCCGACAAGATCGCGCTCATCGACGTCCAGGGCGTCCTCGTCGAGACCCCGCCGGGTCGGGCCCTGGGCCTCATCGGCGGCGGCTCCAGCCCGGTGGACGAGTTCGTCGCCCGCCTGAAGCGGGCCGAGGAGGACCCTCGCATCCGCGCCGTCGTCCTCCGCATCAACTCCCCCGGCGGCAGCGTCACCGCCAGCGACACGATGTACCGCGAACTCCGCCGCTTCCGCGAGGCCACCGGCAAGCCCGTCGTCGCCAGCCTCGGCGAGGTCGCGGCCAGCGGCGCGTACTACCTCGCCCTGGGCGCGGACGAGATCGTCGCCCAGCCTACGAGCATCACCGCCTCCATCGGGGTCATCATCCCGACGATCAACGTCTCCGAGGGCCTCCGCCGCATCGGCGTCGTCGCCCGCTCCGTCAAGAGCGGCGCCAACAAGGACCTCGCCAACCCCCTCGAGCCGATGCGCGACAGCCAGTACGCCGTTCTCCAGTCGATGGTGGACGAGTTCTACGCCCGCTTCCGCGCCCTGGTCGTCGAGCGCCGCACCGCCGCCCCCAACGCCCTGGACGCCGCGCATCTCGACGAACTGACCGACGGCCGCGTCGTCACCGGCGCCCAGGCCGTCCGCGCCGGCCTCGCAGACCGCGAGGGCGATCTTCGCGACGCCTTCGAACGCGCCAAGGCCCTCGCCGGCATCGAGCACGCCAGGCTGATCAAGTTCTACGGCGAGTACGACCCGCCGCCGCGCACGCCGTACGCGGCTGCCGGCCCGCACGCGATCCCCTCTGGCGCTGCGCCGAGCGGCGCCACCGAGATCAACCTCTTCCGGATCGACGGGCTGACCGACCTTGGCGGCCCCGCGGGCGCCGTCGCCTACTACCTCTGGCTGCCCCAGGCCCCCTGACCCGACGATCAGCGCCCCGACCCACCGGCCCTGTATTCGCAGGTTTCGCCCCGCGCAGACGTCCGAGCCGCGGCGAACTCGGATCGATCGTCGAGGACGCCGCGATCGCTCCGACGCCGCGGCAAGGGTGAGCCCGCGGACGCGGTGCGCGCGCGGCGCACGAACTCCCCCCAGCGGCGGCTTGCCGCATTCGAGCTTTGATCGAGTCATCCCCCGATTTCACGGAACGCCGCTCCTCGCCGCCAATAGTCCGCGCAGATCCGGCGCCGCCGGACTTGATGCGCCAACCGCGGTCCCCCAAGCACACGGGCCACCCTTTGTGAACGGGGCCGCGAACACCGCCCGCAGGACGCGGCGGGGGTGCAGAGGCGGCGCGAGCCGCAACACCCCCGCCCGGGACCAACCGGGCGTCCTGCCGTGCACAGACGCGAAGAAGAAAGGAGTTCCCATGCAGCGACGAGTGCTTCGCCGATCCACCGCCTTGGCCGCCGCTCTGACCATCGCCGGCCTGACCTCCGTCGCGGGAGCCCAGCAGGGCCTCGGGAACTGGGGCGGCCCGCAGCAGCCGGGCCGACAACCCGGCATGCGTCAGATGGGCCAGGGACGCACCGCCCAGGACCGCCTGACAACCGTCAGCGGCACCATCTCCGAGATCAAGGAGATCAGCATCAACGGCCGGGAGCCCCACCTCTTCGCGGAGCTCGACGACGAGAGCGGCGAGGAGTTCACGGTCAACCTCGGCCCCGTCGATGAGGTCGCCGACCGAGTCTCGGAGGGGGACCAGATCGAGGCCCGGGCCGTCAAGGTGCCCATCCTCGGCCGTGATGTCTACCACGTCGTGATGCTCCGCACCGACGACGGCCAGATCATGCGGGTCCGCCAGATCCAGGATCCCGAGATCCGCGCCGCCGTGCGCGAGCGCATCGGCGAGCGCTGGCAGCAGCAACGGGGCTTCAGCCAGGGCGAGCAGGCCGGCGCCGCCGGCGGCCGCACGGCCTCCATCCGCGGCACCGTCTCCGAAACCAGAGAGGTCAGCATCGGCGGCAGGCGGCCGTACCTCATCGCCAAGGTCGAGGACGAGGACGGCCGGCAGCGCACCGTGAACCTCGGCCCCAGCGACGACGTCGCCGACAAGGTCTCCGAGGGGGACGAGATCGAGGCGCGGGCCGTCAACGTGCCGATGCTCGACCGCAACATCTACCACGCGGTCGTGCTCCGAACGAACGATGGCGAGCGGGTGCGCGTGCGCCAGATCCAGGACCCGGAGATCCGCGCCGCCCTGCGGCAGCGCGTGCGGGAACGGTGGCAGCAGCAGAACGCCCCCGGCGAGCAGTTCCGCCAGTACCAGTGAGCCCCCCCGACCGCGCGCTCACGAACGTGCCTGCCTTGCAGATCCACCCGGGCCGCCCGCGAGACGTTGCGGGCGGCCCTTTTCGGGCGCGGCGTCCCCGGCCCGACGCCACGCACTACGCGTTCCCCGGCCACCCCTCCCGCAGGAACCTCCCATCCCGGTGGAACACCTCCCCGTCCGCCTCGATGCTCCCCCCCTTGCGCATGTCGCAGACCATGTCCCAGTGCAGCCCCGACTGGTTCGAGTTCCCGCTCTCGGGGTACCCCGCCCCCACCGCCGCGTGGAACGTCCCCCCGATCTTCTCGTCGAACAGCGTGTTCCGCGAGAACTCCTTGATCGCGTAGTTCGTCCCGATCGCGATCTCCCCCAGCCCCCGCGCCCCCTCGTCCTGATCGAGCATCTTGATCAGGAACTCCTCGTTCTTCCTCGCGCTCGCGTCCACGACCCGCCCCGCCTTGAAGACCAGGCGCACCCCCTCCACCTCACGCCCCTGGTACACCGCCGGGTACGTGAAGTTCACGTGCCCGTCCACCCCCTGCGGCCCGCAGAACACCTCCCCGTCCGGGAAGTTCTCGTGCCCAGCGCAGTTGATCCACGTCCCCCCATCCACATCCACCGTCAGGTCCGTCCCGTCGTGCCCGCCCGGCCCATCGACCGCCGGCGCCCGGAACCGCAGCACCCGCTTGCCCTGCAGGTACTCCCGCACACGCTCCTGCTGCTCGTGCACGCGCTGCCACGCCGCGGCCGGGTCGTCCAGGTGCAGCAGCCCCGCCCCGTACACGAAGTCCTCGTACTGCCTCAGGCTCATCTCCGCGTCCTGCGCCGCCGCCTGCGTCGGGTACTGTGTCCCCACCCACCGGAGCTGCTTCGCCGCCGTCCGCTCCATGAACCGCTTGAACACCGGCTTGCGCGACGCCTGGTGCATCGCCGCCAGCGCCGGGTCGATCCGCCCGAGGTACTTCGTGTTCACCTGCGCCCAGAACCCGATCTGAACGTCGATCGTCTCGACCTGGTGCATCGCGATCGGCGAGACGTACCGGATCTGCTCCTCCGTCCCGTACGTCAGCAACAGCTCCGTCATCGCCTCCGACCGCGGCGACCAGAACGGGTGCCCCCCCGCCTTCAGCACCGCCTCCGTCACCGCCTCGATCAGCGGCATCGCCACCGGATCGGAGACGATCGCGACCAGATCCCCCTTCTTGACGCCCGTTGAATACCGAACAAGAACATCCGCAAGCTTGTCAAGCCGGGGATCACACACGGTGAAGGCTCCAGAGTAATGGCGACGGTGGATTCAGGATGCGGCCGCAGGCATCGTGGCCCCCTGCTCAGGATACCGGATCGCCGCGGCCGGTGTGGATGTCAACTCCCCATCTCTCTGCCCGCCCTCCCAGGTCGCCCGCTACAGTTCCGCCCTTCCCGAGCGGTTCGGGCGGGCAACGTGGGGACCAGGACAAGAAGCGGGCGGGGATGATTGGAGGCGGTATGCGTCGCGGCGAGCGTCTGTTCATCTACGGTGGCCTCATGGTGAGCCTCGTTGCGGCGCTCGGCGGCCGCCTTCCCCTCCCCAGCGCCTCCGCGGCGTCCCCTCATCGCGACGAGCCGCCCGCCGCCCGCATCGCCGTCTGCGACGTCTATCAGATCACCGACCGGCTCGTGGAGAGCGACCGATACATGCCCCGTCTCATGGAGGAGCGCGAACGGATCCTCGCCGAGCTCGCTCCCCTGGAGAACGAGATCCGGGCCATGCAGGAGCGAGGCATGGCCATGGACCCCGAGTCCGAGGACGCCCGCACCCTCTTCGTCGAGTTCCAGAAGAAGCAGCAGGAGTACTTCGAGAAGCAGCAGCAGGCCCAGGCCGCTCTCGCGGCCTTCCTCGCCACCCTCTACGTCGAAGCCTATGAGGAGGTCCGCGCCTCCACCGACGCCGTCGCCGAGGAGCTCGGCTACACCCACGTCATCGTCTCCCGTCGCAGGGACGAGAAGATCGACACCACCAACATCAACCAGGTCATCCAGGCCGTCCTCGCCCGCCCCGTCGCCAAAGCCCCCGAAGGCAGCGACATCACCGACGACGTGATGAAAGACCTCAAGCTCTAACCCCTCCCCCAACCCCCTCCGGGCGCCACGGCCGACCGCCCGCGGTCGGCCGTGCTCTTCTCCTGCTCTTCCTCCTCTTCCTCTTCCTGTTCCGCTCCCCTCGCCCTCACCTCCACACCTGCTCACCTCTTCACCTCCACACCCACCACTACCCCTCCCCCCGCA
>Ga0207867_1001256_pt1 | contig 19751 bp, 37 predicted proteins | sample HigsolmetaAR206D_FD_184838 | JGI IMG/M metagenome (GOLD analysis project Ga0207867, IMG submission 184838) | Ionic liquid and high solid enriched microbial communities from the Joint BioEnergy Institute, USA - AR20-6-D (SPAdes) (version 2) ...
TGCATCATATGCAATAACAATATCTACGCCTAAATGAGTAAGTTTTTTTACCTGTGTTTCACTTAAACAATGACTGCCAATTGCTACCGCATTTTTAATTCCATGACTCCAAGCTTTCATAACGCTTTTTTCTGCTTCAAATACAATCACTTCGCCTTTTTCTTTGATATAAGGTTTTGTCTTATGAAGTCCATACAAAACTTTTGATTTTGCACACGGATGAATATAGAAATATTTTGACTCCCATTCTTCGATTTCTTCTTTAAATAATCTGCCTTTTATGCCAACAAGGAAACCTAATTCGTCCCTAATCGGAATGGTGATCATGTGATAATATAAGTCATATCCTAATTCAAATTCCCATTGTGTCTTATAACTAATACCATCTTTATAAAACAATGGATTACCGTAACGTCCAAAATAATCTAAGATTTTTTCGTTAATCGGTGTTAATTTTTCATCTTCACCATTACCGCCTTCTTTTGCAATCTTCCACATACTTCGCACCCAGGCAGCCAATCGAGATTGTGGCTCTTCTTTCCCATAATAGTCATAACCACATACATCACAAATCCATTTTATTGATTCTGTAAAATATGTATCATTAACAAATGAAACTAAAGAAATTATGTCACTGTTACCATAAGCATCTTTAATGTTTCTAGTGTAAGCTTCAACATGAAGATTATCTTTGTAAATAACTGTACTTCTAGGGTTATCCCCATCCGGAACTCCACATGTAATATAATCACCACGATCTTTAATTGAATGCATTCCTAATGCTTCAAGAATGTTGAATATCTTTTCATCATTAATTATTCTTTCCTTTAGTTCTTGTGCATCCATAGCATCACCTTCAATGAGGTTGTTTAATTTACAATCTTATTAAATAACCTTTTTCAATCCATAAATTTTTACCTAAATCAACCTCTGTAATTAAATCTAATCCAGTAGCACCACCACGGTTTTTGTCAATGCGTTGCATATAATATGTCTTATTAGGATCTAACGGAATCTCTCCCCAACTACCATCTTTATTTTGAACTTTCATCATATATTTATCATATTTTCTTTTATCAATTCTTTTTTCTAATACTAAGTGGTCTACAACGTGTTTTAATTGTTTTGCATTTGCAATATTCATAGATGTTAATTCATCAGTCATTATAGTGTCATCTGTAAGCTGAATTGTTGCGTATCCACCAATTTTTAATTCTGTACATAAATCTTTAAGTTTCGTTGTAGTTTGTTTAACTGTTTCCCAATTATCTGTTTTATAACCCTTTAAAGTGTCATAAAAAACGTATTTAACACCTAATCCTAATACATGTTTCTTAATTTCTCTCTCCAAGTCATCATCTCCATATTTATCCATCTGCAAAAAATATATTTTTGTATTCTTCTCTACCCAATCAGCGATTTCATCTAATCTTTTGTATTGTTCTTCTGTACATTGACCTAACAAAATATCAGTTTCTTCTATGTAATCTTTTTCTGATTTCCAAAAGCCAAACTCTTTATTATTAGCAATAACACTTGCCATCATTGCATCCCATTCTTCTTTTTCTTGTTCATTTACTAACACAAGTGTTGGTATACTCTTCTTTATCCCAATGTAAGCTGCAACTTTAGATGCTCTTCTTGATTTACCGTTACCACTCATCATTCCATCTACAATTAATTTACCTTTACGCCAACCTCTAAATAATGAATGCCAAATTGGGAAAGGAATTTCTTCGCCAATATCAGGCGACTGTCTCCATTGTTCTATTTTACTTTTCAAATCTTTTCCTAATAATACAGAAGACTTTCCACCACCAATAACAGTGTTTATGTTGTCTACATTAAATCTCATAAACTTTACAACATCTTCTGCTTTCATTTTCGGAAATGATTTATGCTGCATTAGCTTTTGAACTGGAAACCCCTTTCTATAAAACTCTCTTAATAATGAATACTTCTTAATGTTTTCAAAATAATTGGCTATATCATCTGGATCAGCTAATTCCATTTGTTTTTCAATAGTTTTCCAACCACCCAAAGTTTTGTATCTTTTATATCTTTCATTATCTCTTGACATGAAAATTTCTACTTTTGTTTCACTAATTTCTTGTGAGAAAGTTCGATAATAAATGTCAAATGAATCATATAAGAATTTAATGTCTTGGTCTTCAAAATCATATTTAGACTTAATTAAATCAGCGTAATCAACAAACAATATAGGTTTTTTGTATAAAGCACCTACAAATAATGCTTCACTTGCTAAATCGAACATTTCAATATTATCTGCCAAAGAAATCACCTGCCTATAGTAGTAATTCATCTATTACGTCAGTAATATCAAACTCTTTTTCTTCCTGTTGTCCATTATCGGTTTTTGAAATCATTTTATTTGTAATTTCAATTTGTTTATCTATCTCATTTATTGTTCTTTCATTTTTCTTCCGTTTCTCTATATATCTCTTATAATCACCATAATTACCGACAACCACCGCTAAGTCGTAATTCATTTGTTGAGTAACGTTTTGAAAATTCTTTTTCAAAGCATTTTTTCTAAGGAATTTTTCCATCTTTTGATATATATCCAACAACGTTAAGTAATCAATTGGTTCATTCAACCCTTCATATTTACCTTCTCTAACTAATTGCAACTTCTTTAGGAAATAAGAAGGTAATGAGCCATCATAAAAATCCATTATCCACCTAAGAAATTTATCTTTTGCTTCTGCTTCTTTAATCTCTTTTTGGGTAACTTCTAATCTTTCTCTTAATTTATTTTCAATTTCTTCTTCATTCATTTTTTTACGTTGAGCTAAATGTTTTTTATAACATTCAACGTGATAATATTTACCCTTTTCATCTTTAATGAATTCATCTTTTTCTGTATCAATTGATTTAACTGGCTTCATTCCCTTTTTACGCATTTCTTTTGTAATTGTAGGATCACAATAATTGCATTTATATAGCAACGCAACCACCTCTTATAAAAATAAGGGAGAAAATTTCTCCCTTATTCTATTTTTAATTAATTTATTTATTCAGTTACTAATTCTAAAAATTGTTTTAATTGATCAATATCCTCAATAGAATTATAGTCTAATGGCAATCCAGCTTTCTTTACTTTTGGTCTTAATGCCTTTTTCTTAGCATCAGATAATTTATTGATTGCATCTTGAATTGCATTTTTATAATCATCAACAGTTTCTAGCTTATCAGGAGATGTATTTATTTCTTCATCTTTAGTTTCATTAATGCCATTCGCAATTAAATTTTCATCTTTCTTAACACTTTCCTCGATACTATCCTTAATTACATTTGATTTTTTACCTTTATTTTTTTCAATAACCGATTGCCAATACAAAGGAGTAGGTGCTTCAATAATTTCATTTTGTTCAAAAATTTTTGTTCTATCCTTTCTCATAACTTGGGCTTTAATTGTCCCATCTTCATCTTCAAAATGACGTAATACTGTATAAAATTCGTATTCTGCTCCCTCCCAGGTATCTGGAACTTTACCTACTTCAACAAGTGTCATTTTACCATCGACATTCTGCATGATTTTTTTAGTTTTTTCACGGGCTGTCACAACAACATATTTATCTGTTCCTGTAATTAATGAACGTAATAAATTTTTACCTTTCATTTTAATTTTGTCATGGTCTTTAAATTCTAATCCTGCTGTTGCTTCTGCTACAAATTGTTCTACTACAGTTTTTTCTTGTGCTTTTGCTTTTAACTTTGCACGTTTTTCAGACACATTGATCGCTGCAAATTTTACATTATCGCTAATCACAGTAATTCCATCAACAACAATCACATCAGCTCTAAATGGATTTCCATCTGCATCTAAAACTAACTCTAATTCACCAGTTTCTTCATTCTCAATATAAAAATCTTCATCGTTCATAGCTTTTTGTGCATATTCTTCAACTTCAGAATATGAAGTAGTGTACACTAGGAAGATATTATTTAAATCAATACCTTCTGCTTCAAGATCTTCTAGATAATTATCAACACTACCAGTTTCACAGTCAATATATAAAACTCTTAACGGGCGACCATCTTCATTTTTCATTTTCATGAAGTCTAAAGCAAAAGATGATTTCCATGTTCCTTGTTCACCATAAATAAAGAATTTTAAACCTTTTTTTACTGCACTACCACGTTTTACAACTGCCATTATGTATTACACTCCTTTTATGCATTTGTATTTAATTAATTTATTTATCTTTTACCATGGCAAATCTGAATCGTCCAAATCTGTATTATCACTTTCTCCCCAAACTCCACCTTCAACTTGACCTTCAGAGTTTAATTTTTTAATGGCTTCTTCAATTGCTTCTTCAGAATATGTTTCTTTATCAATTGAATCTGGATCAGCACCAGTAATAACCAATTCACGAATATAATTTTTATTGATTCTTTTGAAAGAATCTTCTTCTCCCCATACTGAACTACTTATTTCCTCAACTTCATCTGTATCAACTTTATTTACAATTTTACCCCATACATCAATAGCATGGTATGACTTCAATCCTTTTCTAAATTGGTTAGCTAAAGTTGGGTTATAAATAATAAATTCTGCATCTTCAATAGTATTATATGTAACAATCTTTGCTTCAACTAAAAATCTCGGTTCTTTGCTATTGGTATCTTTATTAATACTCATGAAAACAATTCTTTGTTTGAAATCACTTGTTTCTTTAAAGTCAGGTGATTCAAAATCAATACTATTAGAATTATAAATTTTTCTTACATTAAATCTTTTATTCCGAGAAACTTCACCATTATCTCGTTTAAATGATGAAAACTCAACTTCCCCTTGAATGAATACTGGCATTTCATCGTTTAGTTTTTCATAAATTTTTTCCGCAGCATCAAATTCAGTATATGTATGTACAATGTTTTTACCATTATCATCTTTATCTAATCCTACATTTACTCCAATCAAGCCATATCCTTCACCTTGATCTTCAAATCTTTTAGACCAAGGGACTTTTTTAGTTTCAACTTTACCCTTTTCAACACGTTTGCTAAAATATACTTCATCTCGCTCCATTCCTTGCACTGTTACAAAGACAGTTGATTCTGGAGCTGTTTCAACACCGAAATTTAAAATATTCATCTTTTTACCGCTTTTAGTTTCAATATCTTTAAATGTATTGTCACGCTGCATTCCTGTTACAAATCCACGAACTTTAAACATTCCTTTCGTTTCTGGTAATCCATGTTTTGTTTTAGTTGCCATTAATATTCCTCCTTATATTCCTTTTAAGCATATTAAATATTTTTATTTTATTTTATTTTATTAGTTTATCAATTTGATTTTATGAAATAAGGAGGATCTCTTCCCAATGTTTTAATTTCTACTTTCCACAATATATAATATCACTCCTTTCAATTTCTCAATATATTAAATTAATTTATTTATATAATGATATTTCTTATACTGTACTTTCATTATATTAATTTATTTTATTTATGTCAACATGATTTTTAATTTATTTTTTATTTATTTAATTCTTTTCTAAGTTGCTGTATAAGCTTCTTCTTAGCCCATCTAGGAATAAGCAGTTTACTTACGCCTCCTCTAGCATCCATAGACAATAATATTTTTCCTTTACTCTTTTCTAATACGTTTAATACTTTTTCAGCTTCTACCCAATCAATTTTATAAAACAATGATTCACATTTTCCCCATTGACATATATAAATTTGAAAACTGTCTTTAACTTTATATAATTCACCATTCTTTGATTCATGATAAAAATCAACATGTATGAATGCATCTTTTTTAAAGAAATTAATTGTTCGTTCTATTAAATGAATGATCATTATTAATAACCACTTAATCTTTTTCATTATTTACCCTCATTTCCAAATTTCCAATAAAAGATTGGTTTTGTTTATGATTTTATATTCTTCAGCACAATCGACACAAATAAAATCATATTCGGCAGGGATTTCATATTCCTCATAAACCTCAAAACTATAAACATTTTCATTTTTACCGCATTTTTCACATAACATATATGTCACCCCTTAATCCAATCGATTATAGGCTCGCCTTTATAGCCATGTTCCCATATAAACCAAGCAAAACACATCATCGTACTATTCTTTTGTTGTATGCCATTTTTGTATATTTTAAGCCTTTGAGAAAATACATATACTTTTTTCAATGGTGTTGTTTTAAATAATTCATATCTTTTTACACCTTCGAGAAACTGAATCTTTAATAACATTGCCACTTTTTTGTTCGCTTGTGTTAGAGCATGTTGCACAAATTCTGTTGCATATTTATATGGTGGATTCGTTATGATATTATCAACTTTTTTATATGTACTCAAAAAATCTATATCTACATCTCCATATCCTCTGTCTATCAAATCAGAAGAATAAACTTCTAACCCATATTCTTTCAATATTTTACTAATTGCTCCATCTCCACAAGCACATTCCCACGTTAACCCTTCAAACTTTTCTCGTTTTAATAATTCGTGAACTGCATTTGGTGGAGTGGGGTAAAAGTCATTTTCTTCACGATCTTTACTAACACCTTGTATTGAATGAGCTTGACTGATTTTCAATATATCATCTCCTTTTATATTTTGTTTAAAATCATCATTTTACATTCCTTTTAAAACTTTTCCAAGAACAATTATCAAACAAACTAATCTCAGCATTATAGAAACATTTATAAAAATAATTAAATGACATTGTATCAATAACATAATTTATATAATTTATTATTTTATTTATGTATTTTAATATTCGCATTTTATACCACCCTTACCCCCTACTTTTAACAATCTTTTCTATATCTTTCCATACTTCTTTTTGTTTAATTTGTTTATTTAAAAATTTATACAGATTCCAACTATACTTATCTGATTGACCTTTAATTTTTGGTTTAATTTTATTAATATCAATCATTTAATATTCCTCCTTTGAAACCTTCATTTAAAAAATCATTTATTGCCTTTTCAGTTCCCCAAGCTTGAACTACCACTAGGCTAAAGCCGTAGTGGATTCCTAAGTACAGAGTTCTACCGAACTCTAATTGATTAGGCTATCCCCGTAGTTCCTACGGTTAATCGCAAGGCTTCCTTGCGAAGATTTAAACTTGCGTTAATATCTCGGTTATGATGGGTATGACAATTAGGACACACCCATTCACGCAATGCAAGATTTTTAACGTCTTTGTTTTTGTAGCCACAACACGAACAAAGCTGACTAGATGGAAAATTTTTCGCCACCGTTACAACTTGCTTTCCGTACCACTTTGCTTTGTACTCTAACATGGTTCTGAACTGTGACCATGATATTTCACTGATTGCCTTTGCAAGATTACCATTTTTAAGCATATTACTAACAGACAAATTTTCTATCCCGATAATGTCGTGGTTTTTGACAATCTCGGTTGAAATTTTGTCTAAATAATCCTTACGAGTATTGGCAATCTTTTCATGGATGCGAGCAACTTTAATTCGTTGCTTATTCCAATTAGAACTACCTTTCTTACGTCTTGAAAGAATACGTTGTGCTTTTGCTAATTTTTCTTCTAATCTTCGAAAAAACTTAGGATTATAGTAGACAGTTCCATCTGAAAGAATAGCAAAATCTTTCAGTCCCACATCAATACCAATAGAAGAACCTGTTTTTTCTAACGGTTGCACCTCTGTTTCTACAATAATGGAAACAAAATATTTACCGCTCGAATTACGTCTAACCGTAACATTGAGAATACGACCGTGTACTTCACGACTCTTTGCAAAACGAATCCATCCAAGTTTAGGCAATTTGATTTTATTCCCATCAATAGCAATATTTCCATTTGTATATTTGGTTGTATAGGATTGTACTTTATTTTTTTTAGACTTAAAACGTGGTCTATCATTTTGTTTCTTGAAGAAACGAGAATAAGCGTCAGCAAGATTTTTCAACGATGATTGAAGTGCAATACTATCCACTTCTTTTAGCCAAGTTAATTCTTTTTTTAATTGTGTTAACTGAGCAGAACAAGAATTATAAGTTAAACCTTTTCCTGCCTCTTTGTAAGTATTATCCCATTTTGCTAAAAAGTGATTAAATACAAATCTAGAACAACCGAATGTTTTATTAATTAATATTTCTTGTTCTTTGTTCGGATAGATTCTAAATTTATATGCTTTATTCACGATCATGGATTTTCACCTCACTTTTTGTATATAGGGCTTACATCCCCTAGCCTAAAGGCGTAGTGGTTTTACGCCCTCCCATATAAATATCAAAAATTGTATCATTCCAATATTTCACACTAGCAAGATAATCATTATATTCAACAATTTTTTTAGTTAAAGCTGCTCTTTCTACATCAGAAATTTCATTCTTACGACTATCTTCAATAGTTTGTTTCAATGTATAATATCGTTCAATTTCTGCTTTCCCATCGTAATAAGAAAATAATAATATAATTAAAACTATAATTGTCTCAAGTGAAAATAAAAATGCTAACACGAGAGCCAAGTCATTACATTCATCTCTTTTACACCAATATATTGATCCAATTGATAAGATGATTAAAGTTGATAAAAATAACATATAAACTCCTCCTTTTCAAATCAATTAATTTTATTTATTTCATTTTTATAACCCAATAATCTTTAGAACTTCTTTTTTTTCTTATAATTTCAACATCTTCATATGTTCTAAAATAATCTAGTACCATTACTAATATCTCTGAATATATTTTATCCTTTTCTTTATTCCCACTTATCACATAATCATAAAATTTTCTTGATATTTTATTAAATTTTCTTGGACTAAATCCATATCCTATAAATTGGTCAAGTCTAATATCAGCTTCGTAATCGTCATAAAAACTACTTCTCAAATTATTTTCGGAAATAATTATCCTATCAGATCCATAACGAGCAAAACAATATTGAATATATTTAACAATTTCATTCACAACTTTTCTTTTATATATTGAGATGTTTCTATTCATTCTTTTTTTATAAATATCACTTATAAAATTTTCGATAAATATGTATGGTTTACCAATAATTAATTCTGCTGCTTTATAATAAATATTAATTAAACTCCGTTTTTTATTTTGTTTTATTTTACTTTTATTGATTTTATTTTTTAATTTCACTTTCTCACTCCTTTCAATTTTTATTTAAAATTTCACTCATAAATATACCTCTTATTATAATTTGTTTAAAATGTTAGTTTCATTTAATTTATAATTTCAATTTTTCTTTTGTCTTTGCAGCAATCTTTGCTAAATGTATCTGTATTATGATCACTCAAACCTTGATGATATTCCTTATAAAAGGGCGACCAATGATAAGAATGACCGTTTTCACAAGTTACATCACCACGAAAACATTTGCACTGACTAATAATTTTTCCGCCACAAATTATACAATTAATTTTATAACCCTCCTTTTTCAATAAAGTCAATTTCATTTATAATACAATAAGATTCCTATCATCTCATGTAACACTTCTTTCTCTTTCTTTAATCTTATTCTTTTCTTTTTATACCTTTTAGCTTTATTGTATTTTTTATTAATTAAGTCAACAATAACTCGATCAATATTCATGTGTTCTGACATAGTAACAAAGAACTGATAAAACATCTCACTTTCCATCCATAAATATTCTTTACCATTACGACTTATTTTTTTAATAGGAAATTCATATTGCATTGTCATTCACCTCACCTCTAATTTATCATTGAACAATTTCACACCATCAAATTATTTATTTCATACCAACTATCATTATCTTTGTTTGGTATAACATTAATTATCATTAAAGGGTTAAGTCTGTTTGACTGATCAAATTTCATATTATTCCCCTTAAAAGTTATCTTTATCTCCTTACCATTTATTGTGCCAATTCCCGTAAAAAAGATTTCATTTTTTATAACTTCTTTAGATTTCATTTCTCAAATTTCCCTCCATGTAAAAATATTGTTTAAATTTACTTCGTATAATTTTTACTTTTTGTTTCTGTAATCTTTCCCACATTCATAACAAAAATTTATTGGTATATCTTGAAAATCAAATCCATCTATATATTCATTCCAACTTGATTCTTCAATTCTTAAATACCATCTCTTAGTTGCTTCACAATACCAAACATCATTTTTACAAACATCACATTCCAACACATTCACCCCTTTATATTATGTGTCAAATATTTATAAGATAAAAAGCTAATTTTATTCGGCTAATAGCCTCTCTATGGATTTATTATAATATTCTTTATTAATCTCAAAACCTATGTATTTACGATTTAATTTTTTAGCAGTCAATAATGTTGTTCCACTTCCTGCGAATGGATCTAATATTACATGATTTTCATCAATAGAGAATATTTTAATAATATCCTCCATTAGTTTAAGTGGTTTTTCAGCAGGATGATATTTATTCCTTTTGTTTACTGGACAGTAGAAAATATTGCTTGGAATTTTATCATTTTCACAATAAAAGCCACCAATTTTATTTTCAATAACACAGTCAGTTAATGTGTGCTTATATGGCTTCATAGCCCAGATAATAGGCTCATACATTGGAGCTAAATTCCCAATGCGATAATTATTGTAAATATCATCATAAATTCCACGTTTATGTAAAACATTATTTATTCTTTGTGCCTTAGCATTACACTTATCTTTTTGCCATATCAATATATCACGTATTAAGAAACCCTCATCTTCTAGTGCTGCACAAACCCTATGTAAATATCTTCTTGATGAGAATAATATTATAGGACTTGCTTCTTTTGTGATTCGATATAATTCTTTCATCCATTTTCTACACCATTCTTGGTATTCGTATGAGATCTTTTTATCTGCTTCATTCCAACCATTTATAGGTTTACCTCGCCTTTTGAATGTAGTTTTTTCCATTGAATCATGAAATTTACCTAGCGCCGAATTAGTATTATGATGTAATACATCCCAATCTTCATAATTTATTCCATATGGTATATCAGAAATACAAATATCTATTAAGGAATCTTTAATTTTCTTCATCCCTTCGATGCAATCTTCATTATAAATTTTATTTAATTCAAGCAATTTATCAGACTCCTTTTTTCTATAAATTTTTGTCTTTATTTAATCTTTAATGAATTTTTATAAATTACTTACAAATAAATCTTCCCATTCCATCTCATCAATTTACACCATTTTCTCATTTCGTCTGACATTAGTCTGATATTACTTTCAATACTGTCTAAAGACAAAGTAATCTCTTTATTAAACGATAAATCTATTGGTTCAATATTTATTTCTGTTTCTGTTTCAATTTCAATATCTTCTATATTACCAACCTTTTGTCCATTAATATAAAATTCCACTCAATCACCTTCTTCAATAAAAAATCAATTTTATATAAATTTATTTTTATAATTATTTAATATTATGTATTCTTGGTATTATCGTTTTATTTATGTATTCAGCATTTATTTCACTTGCAATATAATTACGCTGATTATTTATACAAGACACAATTTCAGACCCACTTCCTGCAAATGGTATGTATACTAAATCACCTTCATTTGAAGAAACATTAATAATTCTATTGCAAATTTTAATTGGTTTTTGTGTAGGGTGTACAGTTCTTTCTTTATAATTACCTTTAATCGCAGGAATATCATACCATACATTTACAGGTAACTTTCCAAGAGGAGAATTTCTTTTATCTTTTGTTGCATGAGGCATACGGACATCTTTACCCTCTAAATTAAAAGTATATTTCTTTTCTTCCTTTTTACCTTTAATGACAAATATCAAAGTATCATATCTGTACAAATAATGTTTTGTTCTCATTGTTGGAGCATTTCCATAATACCAAATGATTGTATTTACAATATCTAAATCTTTATCATCATTTAGTAAGTTTAATAATTTAATTGATTGAGGTTGACTTAAATCTGTCGTGTAAATGTACATACTAGCGTTATTTTTTAATATGCGTTTGCATTCATTAATCCATTGATTACACCAATTTATATATTCATTTACTTCTTTCCATTGATAATCAAAATCGCCCCTTATGTTAAAATAAGGTGGATCAGCTATAATTAAATCAAAACCTTCAAAACCGTCTTTACCAATTTCAAATCTTTTCATCGTTTTTAAACAATCCTCGTTATATATTTTGTTTAATTCGATCAATTTATCATCCTCCAATATTATTTTGAATGAAATATCGTGTTTATTTAATCTTCAACACTCCAATTACCTTCAATCAATTCTCTTAAACAATAACAACTCAATCCATTCTCATCCAAACTATCATCAAAATGTTCAATTCTATGTATTACACCATCATTAGCATGAAAATTAATTACTTTACCTTGTTTACCTGCTTCATACGCTTTTTCAAATGTAACGTAACGAGGGAGGATGAGCCATCTGCGTGCAACAAGTGATGGCATCAGTGTAATTTGACAAAGATAATTTCCGTCTTGATCAACTTTGTAATAAGTATGTTCACCGAAATTCATGATTCGAACTTTTTCATCATCACTAACAGCAACTTCTCCATCTTTTAACTTGCTAAACATTTCCCATATCGTTAACCATTCACCCATTATACATTTCTCCTTCCGTTAATAATATTTTTATATTTAACTCTACAACCAAATGAACAAAATCCACCTTGCACATAAATTACTCGCAACTTACTTCCACAATATTTACATGTTTTATGTTTTGACATATCATTCATCCTTCTTATGTATTCTTCTATTCTCAAACAAAACTTTCTTCAATCTCTCCACTACTCTTCTAGCTTCATTTATCTGTTGCTTTCTTTTCGCTTCAATTTCTTCTTTGGAAATTTCACCAATCAAAATTACATCATTACCTTCTTCATCTTTATAAATTTTGTTCAAGTCCAAATTATCACCTCCACTTCAAGATACATTTATCCAATCAAAACCCCATACTTCCATTTTAAATTTTATCGGCACATTATCTTTGTTAATAAATTGTGTTATCTCTTTTATGTATCCAGTTGAATCTAAAGGTTTAATTATTCCAATTAATTTCAACTCAACAGGTGTAATAGACCAAATTTCTTTAGTTATTTCAGCATCAGGCACTAAATTATTCTTAACTATTTCTCTATTTTCAATTATTTCAAGATCACCGTATTTTAACGGCTCGTATACAAAATACTTTTCATTATTTGAGTTATGCTTTGCCATCAAACAATGTACTATAGATGGTGAAAAACAAACTCTTGGTATTGTGTTATCTTCTATACCTTCTTGCGTTAAAAAATTATCAGGGACTCTTGGATATATTATCTTTGGTAAAGGTTTTTCAGACAAATGGAATAGTGTCATATTTGATTTACCTTTAACTGTTTGCATATGTATCACCACCTTATTTTGAATAAATTCTTCGTTTTATAGATAATTATTAACTTTGTTCTTATTCACTTTCTATCAGTTCACAATCATCCTGATCAAAAACCCATCCATCATGATATAAATCCCAACTACCGTCAGGTTTTCTTTCAACAGCTTCTAATATAATAATGCTACCTATTTCAAAAGGATGGAAACAAGTATTATCTATAATTTTTACCTTTTGACCTACATAGAATTTTTCATTTTGTTTCATATTTTCAACTCCTTGATCTTATTTGAGTAATACATTATTTTTATTCACAGTTTCAAACTTCTTTTCAACTTTCTCAATTTTATTCAATTCATCAGTCAACTTCATAAATAACTCTTTATTTTCAGCGTCAATAGCCTCATCAATTCGCTTCTTCAAATGATTAACTTTATATTTAAATAAGCAATATTCTAAAAAGTTCGTTGCTGCTTCCGTATACTCATTTATATCTTCTGATTTATCAAATGGATTATCTTCCAATACTCCAAAATATTCTGGACATTTATGTTTATCTTCGAATATCAACTCAATATAAAACGGCAACTCTTTATTTGAACGAATATCATAAAAACATTCTTCTGGATCTGTTATTACAATATTGTCTTTATAAAAGTGAAACGGTACTTCATCTACACAATTTGTTGATATGATAATTCCACGTTCACAATAACGTGCATTTTCAACAAAATGAAGATTTCTTAATACTTCATTATATTGCATGATATAATTCAATATCCATACGCTTTCACGTCTTTTTAACTGGTAGTTGTCTAAAAACCATTTAATAAATGCTCTCTTTTGTTGCACAGTAATTTCACTCATATTTCTCTCTCCCTACCTTTCTCTATAAATGACTGATTTTAATTAATTTTCCCGATAGATGACCATTGCTTTCTCACAGCCATAAGTTTCTAAATCAATATAGTTTATTTGATATTTAATATCTAAAATTTCAACATCTTTATTTTCGCTAAAAAATTTATTTATTTTCTCTTCTACTGTTCCGTCAGAATAATCCTCAAAAATTTTCACTGTTAATCCTTTTGCTTTTCCAAATGACATTAAAAATTCACTCCTTTATTTTATTCTTCACCCTCAATATCTCTTATTTTCTTACTAATTTCATTTAATTTATCGCGAATACTTTTTATTTGATCATTATATTTAATAATTTCATAAAATATTTCCGTATCTAAATCTTTTAGTTCATATCTAGAAATTCTTTTAACTTTTTCAATTAGCCCATATAGTTTTTCTTCATATTCATTTAAAGTAAGATGTGTATCATGTTGCTCATTTAGCAAACTTACATATTCTTTTACTACATCGACACCCTTTAAAGCAACTTTCAAAGGTACTGCTCGCAAATTTATCACCCTTTTAAATCAATATACATCAATATACCTCATCACTTCATAATAATCATTCACTAAATCCTTATTTTGCTCTTCAGCAATTCCGTACAACACACCATAATTGTATTTACAATCCCTAAATACTCTGCCATCCATATATTCATCCCAATTATTAATATAATGAATAATATCATCATAAATTTTTTGATCTAATTCATTTTCCACTTCAAAACCATTTAATCCTGTTTCAGCATAATCGCAACCGTTAGACCAATCATCACGATTCTTCTCTAAATAATGAGCGAGCCGCAAATATTTATTTTTCTCAAGAACTGTATCTAAAACATCATTCCAATCACAATCTAATGACAGATCATATTTGGCAAGTAATATTCCAAGTTTTCTATTCTTCTCTTTTTCTTTCTGTTCTTGCTCTTTTTTCAAACGCTCTTGTTTAATTTTTTCAATCTCCTGTTTCCAATAACGGTTCATTCTATCCAACAAATTTTTTTTATGTTCATTTAAACTGTCTTCACTGTAACTTGTGGGAATTTGCTTCCGAATTTCAGATGGAAAGTGATAATATAATTCCGTTTTCTTTGTTGAACGGCTTGTTTTATATCCATAGTAAGTTTTTCTAATTCCTACCATTTCTAAAATATCAAAAATAGTCTTTTCAATTTTTCTATTATCTTCAACAATCCGTAAATTCTCTTTATGTATCTCTTGATCAACTTCATAAATCATATCTATAATCTTTTTAAATTCCTCAAATTTCTCTTCATTCTCTTCTAAAATGTAAAATTTAAAATGTATTTCGTCCCATCCGTTTACCATTGTAAATTGTGATAGAAACGATTTATCTTCCAACTTTTCATAAAAATCTTTTGGTACTGATAACACAATGTATTTGTTACCTTCCGAATACCACGATGATTTTTCTCTTAAATTAACTTGTGTTCTACTTAAATATGTACTCTTTAATTGCCGTATCTTTTTAAGATTCGAACTTTCTTCAAGTCTTTTAATCTCATTCATAGTCCATTGTTTAACTTTTTGAATTTCTTCTATAATTTCATCAAAATTCTTCTCAATACTATAAGACTCCCAAACACTCATTGTATCATCTCCTTTTTTATATTAATTTATTTACATTATAAATACTGTTCATATTCTTCTTTCGGCACTTCCCTTAGTACATTACATCTTTTTGCTAAAATATGATCGTACAAACCGTACAATCCAATGAAATCTTCTGCTTCAATTTGTACTTCAATTACCGCCCCATCATTTTTATCACTATAAGTTGAATATTTTAATTTCGGCAACTCACAGAAATGCAACCTCCCTGCATAAAATCCTGTTAGATCTCCTTTTGCTATAACTACTTTTCCTATCTTATATTCAAAACTTGGATCATAGAAACTAAAATATCGATCATTTTCCTTCTTAACAAATTTATAAAATTTGTTTTTCTTAAAATATTCATCAGCACTAATTTTTACACCATATAAGGGTTCATTATCGGTTTCTATTAATAACCCCTGATGATTTATTTTATAAATATTATCATTATGTATAAAGTATTTAACTGGTCTTTTTAAAATGTTATCAATTAAATCGTCTAAGTCGTCAAAATCTACAGAAACAGGATCTTTAAAATATTCGTCACTTAAAGATAAATTCGCAATCTTTTCAATTGCAGTTTGCAAATTAAAATCTTCATCTTCTATATCTTCAAACATTTTATCGTAATTAATACCATACATGCCGCCTAATTGATCTTTTAACTCATCAAATGAATTTATTTCTAAATTCATACAAGCAAGTACGATTCTAATGAATTCAGGTTTAGAAATGGTATATCCTTTTTCCTTGTATTTTTGCACACGAAGCAACGAAACAATCGGAAAAGTTGTGCTGCTATTAAACTTTAATAGTCTTTGAGAATTATGTTTTAAAAAATCTTCATGTAAAACAAATTCTTCCGTTGAAAAATCGAAACATCCCATGCATACTGTAAAATCAAATGTATCAAAAATCTCTTGTGGATTATTAAAATATCGAAAATGTATAAGCTGGATTTTTGTTCTATCATAAGTAAATAATGTAGCTTTTTTTGTATGAGATACAACCCACATTCTGCTATCCCAATTATCAGTTAAAAAATTAATTAAAGAATCTTCATTTCGAAAATAAACATCTACATCATTAATTTCACGGTTGCAAAACAAACTTGTAATTGCTCCACCTGCGACAAAGGCATTGTGTTTCTTTAAAGCTTCAACCAAATCTTCTCCTAAATAATTATACAGTTTATTCTTTTCAAATTGAAAATTCATTTTTTTCCTCCTTCTCAAGTTCTGCTAATAATAGATAAATAGCTTCCTGAGCATTTTCTTTCACAAAATCTAAGTCGCCAATGCTTGCCCGAATTTTACCTTCATCATAATCCTTCATTGCTCTCATCAATGAATCCATTGCTTTATGCATTTTTTCTAACGCTAAGCTCATGTTGTACCTCCATTTTTTCAACTAGATCGTCAACTTTTGCCGCAATATTTAACAATTCATGATCGTTAAGTTTATGTATATTTTGTAATAATCTGTTTAATAAAGCCTTTCTGAATTGAGACATCATTTCATCACCTCTTTTTATATTTTATTTTATTTATATCTTAATCTAAATAAATAACAATTGTCAACGATTTTAATTTAATTTATTTTTAAAATTTATTTCATTAATAGCTGACTCTCTTCAATTATCCATTTAGGAATAAATTCTCTCATAACCTCACCTTTCGCTGCCTTTCGTGCTAATCGATGAGCAACTTTATTTTGATTTCTTGGTATCCATCCAAAAGCAACGTTTTTCATATTAGCATTATATCTTTTTCTGAATTCATATATTATCTTCTTGTTATCTGATAAGATAGTCACTTCTTCGTTTATGTTTAATTCTTTTAATTTGTATAAAGCATATGATACAGCCAATTTTTCACATTGAAACGAGTTTCTACAATTAGTTTTAATACTAAAAAAATATCTTCCTTTTTCTTTATCGTGTATCATTACACCAATACCACTTTCTTTTTCGCTATGAAAAGAACCATCTACTTTTACTATATACCTTCTTTTTCCCATTGTATTACACCCCCTTTATATAAATCTCTCATTTTATTTACTCTTCTACTACAATATATCCATACACTTCTTTATTAATCCATTCGCCATTCTCATTTTTAGGAGATAACCCATAGCGTATAATAGGATAATTACTTGCATCTGCCATAAAACAATGCCATTCATCAGATAAATTAAACTCTTTACGACCTATTTCTGTTAATTCTTTTAATGAATATGATTTTCTCATTTTTACACCATCCTTATTATTTAATGATTTTTTACTTCTTCCTCTCTTTCTGATTGTTGTTTAAATCGATCTGTAGCCTCTTTACTTAATTTAGCTGGTTTACGTAAACGTGACATTTTATCACCTCTTTGTATGAAATTTATCTTTCATTTAAAAATGATTTCTTTCGGAACAACCTTTCTTATTTTTCCATATTTTTCTTCAAATGCATCTAAATACTCATTGATTTCATTTTTATCAACATAAGTAAATACTTGACCTGTTTTAAAATTAATAATTGCACATATTTCTTCGGAAACACTGTTGTCAGCTGTTGCATAAAGAAGTGCAATATAATAAAGCGAACCTGATTGACTTATAAAGAAATCTCCCCACTTAAGATTTTCTCTTTCAATTGTCACTTTCATTCTTTCACCTCCAATGTTTGTTTTAATACTTCGTCAGCGTTGATGGCTAATTCAGCTTTTTCAAATAACCACTCCATATCTTCATAAAATTCGGGCTTTAAATTAATAAAATATTTTAAATCACTAACACCTTCTTTTATTCTCTGTAATCTTTCTTTATCATTCATTTTCAGATACCTCCATTTTTATATTTATTTTAAATCAAATGAAACTTTCATTCAAATTCAGCGCAATCACTACAAATCAAACGATGATAACCACAGTCTTCACAAGGTTTTACTTCCTTTGCCTCATTTTCACAAGTTAGGTGATACGATGTGAAAGAACCGTTTTTTTCTTGTCTTACTAATTGAGCGTGATTGATAGGAATTTCATAGTTACAAACACCGCATTTATTTGTTTTCATCTTCAATTACCTCCAATAGCCCCTGATCTTCGTAAATGTTGCCGATAACTTCAAATTCATCTGTTTCAAGGAAATAAGGCATTAATAAATGTCCTACACCATTTGAAAGATATATTCCCCAAATGGTATCGCACCATTTAATTTCACCAATAAATTTAGCTGATTCCTCAATTTCTTTTCTGCTACAATCTGTGTATGATATTCTAGTCCACTTGACAATATCCCCCTCATAAATCTCTTTTCCGTTCTTGTCTTTTAGTCCGGTGTATTGTCGTAAAATAGCGTCGCCATATTTACCATCGGTTGAAAAATGACACCAATCATTATCTTTTGTTTCAGTATTGAAGAAAGTTATAGTGTTATCGTTAAAGTTAATGTTTAGTGGTTTAATATGTTCACCTGTAGGTTTATAAATTGCTTCAAACTTAATTTCTCTCATTCTCAGAGCCTCCCAATAAAACAAACTTTTTATCTAAAATTCAGTACACTCATCACACAATTAACTAGGAATTTTATAGCTACAAACACCACAATTATTTATATACACTACATTAATAATTTAATTTATTTATATAATAACATGTCCATTCTTTTTTGTAAATGCACTTATCGAATTTTTCTAAAAAATTAAGTCATCATACGACTACTTTTTTAAAATAGCAAATCGCAAGATGACTTATAAAAAATATTTCCACTTTCTTTCTTTTTATGTTAGAATGTGAAGTGTGTTGTGAAATACATCTTAGATCAGATCATTGGAGTCGCTATTTCATTTCCAGCGGCTCTTTTTTATTAT
>Ga0207867_1001258_pt1 | contig 19726 bp, 10 predicted proteins | sample HigsolmetaAR206D_FD_184838 | JGI IMG/M metagenome (GOLD analysis project Ga0207867, IMG submission 184838) | Ionic liquid and high solid enriched microbial communities from the Joint BioEnergy Institute, USA - AR20-6-D (SPAdes) (version 2) ...
CTTCCTTCTGCGCTTCCAGGTAGGCCCACCATTCCTTGGAGCCCGGCTCGAAGCTCTCCCAGGCGAGGTTCGCCACGTTGCCGAAGCGGTGCTGCTCGTCCTGGTAGTTGTAGTCGACCGGCCAGTTCTGGATCGGGCCGTTCTTCAGCAGCGACTCGAAGTGACCGTAGTAGTGGGTCACGGTGCCGAGGCCCGCGCGGCCAGCCTGCAGCGCGTTCATGCGGCCGACGCCGATCTGCGACAGGTGGGCGGTGGTGCCCAGGCCCTGCTTCTTGGCCTCGTCGAGGATCGCCTCGATCACCTCGGGCGGCTGATCCGGGTCAGCGCCCAGCTTGATGCCGTCGATGCCCTGCTTGGCTGCCCAGCGCACCCACTCACGCGCCTTCTCGGGCGTGTTGGTGCGGCCGCCGGTCCAGCCCTTGCCGCTGCCCGGGCGCTGGTAGGCGAAGATGCGCGGCGCGACGATCTCGTTGCGGGCCGAACGGGCGCGCTCGCTGAGCGAGGTCTCCACGTCCGCCAGCTCGACGCCGCGAACGGTGGTCACGCCGTGGGCCAGCCACAGCTTGTAGGAGTAGCTGAGGTCCGGCGCCTTGTCGTTGGTGGAGCCGTGGGTGTGCAGGTCAACGAAGCCCGGCAGCACGTACATGCCGGTGGCGTCCAGCTCGTAATCGACGTCGCGCGGCTCGCGGCCGTCCTTCATCGGCAGGCCGGGGGTGCCGGCGTTGCGGATGTCGGTGATGACGTTGTTCTCGATCACGATGTCGACCGGGCCGCGCGGCGGCGCGCCGGAGCCGTCGATCAGGGTGACGCCACGGATCACCATCTTGCGGAACGGACCCGCGCCCTCGCCGGGCTTGCGGGCCGGGGCCGGCGTGGTGCCAGCGCGGCCTTCAATGCGCGGCGGCGCCGGAACCTTGGTGAGATCGGCAAACTGCGCCATGGCCGTGCCGGTCATGGCAAAGGCCGCACATGCTGCCGTGCCCGCCAGGATGGCGCGGCGGCAGATGGAAAATGTGCTCTTCATTGTACCCCCGTTTGGATGGTCCCTGAAAGTCGAACGGGGCGCCCGCCCTTTTTTCCGGCGGACGCCCCGCTCGGAGCCCCTTAGTTGAACTTCTTCATCAAGCTGAGGCCGAAGGTCCGCGGCGGTGCGCTGTAGACCATCGTCTTGCCCCCGGTGTTCGAGCTGGAGCTGCGGCTGTTGACCGCCGCTGCGTCGAACACGTTGTTCACGAAGAAGTAGACGCTCCACTCGCCTTCCGGAGCCTGCACGCCGAAGCGGGCATTCACCAGCTCGTAGGAGTCAACCTTGCGACGATAGGTGTCGGTCGAGCTCAGGGTGCTGTAGGACGAGCTCACGTGAGCCGCATCCAGGCGCACCAGGCCGTCCAGCGAGTCGTGGATCGCCCAAGTGTACTCGGCCGTACCGCTCAGGCTCCACTTCGGCACGAAGGCCAGGCGGTCGCCCTTGCGGCCGGTGGCCACCACCACCTCGCTCACCTGGTCCTCGGACAGCTTGGCGTCGGTGTAGCCGACGTTGGTGCTGAGCGAGAGGCCCGGCATCGGGTAGACCGACAGTTCCGCTTCCACGCCCTCGATGCGCGCGGCGCCGGCGTTGGAGATCAGGCCGAACACCGAGCCGGTGCCGGACGTGCGGCCGGAGACCTGCAGGTTGTCCCAGTCGATCCGGTAGCCGGTGAGGTTGAAGTAGACACCCGGCAGCGGCTGGCTCTTCATGCCGACTTCGTAGTTCCACAGGCTGTCGGACGAGTAGGCAGCCAGGGCGGCCGGCAGACCGATCACCTGGTTCACGCCGCCCGGACGGAAGCCTTCCGCCGCCTGACCGTAGATCATCAGGCTCGGGCTGAACTCATACGCGACGTTGATCTTGTGGACGAAGCCGTCTTCCTTCGAGCGCTGCTCCTGGTATGGCGTCACGCGCGAGGAGTAGTGCACCTGGCCCTTGTCGATGCGGCCGCCCACCAGCTTCTTGTACTCGTAGTAGCGGGTGCCGAGGGTCAGGGTCAGCGCGTCGAAGAACTTGTACGACAGTTCCGCGAACAGCGCCGTCTGCTTCAGCTTGTCGTTGATGGTACGGTCGTAGAACAGGTTCTCGTCGACGAAGTCCTGCAGCTTGCCGGTGTTCGGGTCGGCGGTCAGCAGGGTCGAGCGGACGACGGTCTTGCGATCCTGCAGGAAGCCGCCCACGGTCCAGTTGAACGGACCATCGCCGGTCGAGCTGACGCGCAGTTCGTGCGTCCAGTTCTTCACCGTCTGCGGCTGATAGAGGCTGGAGAAGAGGATCCGGTTGGTATAGCCCAGATACTCGTTCAGCTCCGCCGCAGAGCAGGTCAGCGAGGTGTCGCCCAGGTGATAGCGGGCGCAGCCGGCAGCGTTGTCGCGACCGTTGAAGGTGTCGCTCACGTCACCCACCTGGATGCGGTCGCGATCCTGGTAGCTGGACACCGCCGTGATGCTGAAGTCGTCGAAATCGTAGTTCAGACGGGCGCTGAACAGCAGATTTTCGTCGTAGTTGCCCGATTCCGCGCGACCATCGGTGGCGTAGCGAATGCCGGTCTCGTCGATCCAGCGCTGGCTGTCCGTGGAGACCTTCTCGTAGTAGGCCGCCAGGTCGAGGGTCAGACGGTCGGTCGGGGTGACGCGCAGCAGGGCGCGGCCGCCGTAGCTGTGGCCGTCGTTGATGTTCTTGTCGCCGTAGTAGACGTTGTCCACGTAGCCGGCGAACTGGTTGTAGTTACCCACAACGCGCAGGGCCACTCGACCAGCGGGACGTTGACCATCGCGTCAACGGAGGCGCCAAGGCTGCCGCCTTCAACCGCCGACAGAGAGGCGGCAACAGCGCCTTCCCAGCGGTCGGCCTTCGGCTTGTTGTAGATGATACGCATCGTACCACCCATCGAGCCCGAACCGTACAGCGTGCCCTGCGGACCGCGCAGAACTTCGGCGCGCTCCACGTCGAACATGCGGAAGTCCGGGGTGGACGAAGCGGAGTCGCTGGTGGTGCTGACCGAGCCGGCAACCGGCGATTCGTCGAAGTACACGCCCACCGTCGGCTCACCCGCCGCGGTCACGCCGCGCAGGATGACGCGACGGTTACCCGGGCCGCTGTCGACGATGCGAAGGCTCGGGGTGTTGCGGGTCAGGTCGGTGAAGCTGGTGTTACCCGCACGCTGGAGGGTATCACCCGTGACGGCCGAGATGGCGAGCGGCGTGTCCTGCAAGCGCGTGTCGCGCTTCAGCGCAGTAACGACGATCTCGCCTTCGGAGGCCTGCTGGGCCTGGGCCGGGTGAAGCATGGCAACCGATGCCACACCAGCCAGGAAGGCGGTCTTTCCCATACGCAAATCAACATAACGCAACATTCGTGCGTAGTTACTCTTATGACTCTTTAACATGGATTTGCCCCTGTTTCCTCATATCAAATCCACTCCCCCTTCAGGATTTTCTGTTTTTTTCCTGAATTTTTAAACGATATCACTGAAATTTCCGAATGTGCTTCGGTTTTGAAACCTTTTAAAAAATATCCTCTGGCGAGCGGCGGGAAACAAGCCCTAAAAAGCAAGGAAATTCGGAATCCGCGTTCAGAGTTGCAAGTCTCTGCTGCCAGCAACAAAAACGTTGAAATAAAAGATTAGCGAATCACAACATTGTTACTTGGAGTGCTGCTGGCGCGGGCCGGGGCGGGGGTCCGGCCCCGGGGCGGGCCACCGGCGGGCTCCGCGCGGGTCATGAACGGGTCACGAATCGCACTTTTGCGCCGGACGAGGGGAGGGGGGAGGCCCGGCACGGGGAGTCTGGCCCCCTGCCGGGTCTCCGGTTCGGCGTGTGCCTGCCTGGCTCCGGCCTACTTGGCCCGCTCGACAAGCACCGTGAACACATGCTCCTCGCGGCCGGCGCTGACCTTCACCAGCATCTCGGTCGGCTTCTTCTTGTTCTTGTTGACCGCCTTCTGGGCCTTCTTGGGCAATTCGAAGATGACCGTGCCGCCGAAGGAGTCGCCGGGGTCGACCGTTGTCGTGCTCAGCAGCTCCGTCAGGTTGACCGTCCGCTCCGGCCGTTCCGCGCCGGACTGGCCGAGCAGGGAGTCGCCGGCCTTCTTCGCCTTGGCAAAGGTGGCAAACTCGCTGGAGTAGCTGGCGGCCGCCGCGTTGATGCCGCTGCCGACGAGGCCCGAGAGCGTTTTCCAGAAGCCGCCGCCCTTCTTTTCCTTCTTGGCCACCTCCTCGTAGGAGAGGATGCGGATGGGCGTGCCGTCTGCCAGGGTGGCGGAGAGGTGCTCGGTGCCGAAGTCGAAGGGCTCGTCGCCCCCGTTCACCACCAGCACCTGGAAGGCGCTTTCCTCCTCGAACGGCTCGTTGGAGGCCATGAACCGGATCAGGCTCGACTCCTGCGCCGACTGGACGGCCCGGACGCCCCGGTCCATGCGGGCCTGCTGCCCGGCGGTCGCCTGGGCCTTCACACTATATTTATCGGCATAGGCCGGAGCGGATGCCGCGATCACGAGGCCAAGAGCCGTCAATGCGGTTGTTATCTGTCTCATTGTGCCGCCACGCTTTCTACTCACGCTACTGATGCGTTCAGGTTGGAAAAAGGCGGCGCATATTTGTAAGCGATCGTTAAGGATCGGTAACAAATTGTTGCTGGCAGCGGGCAATGGGAAGCGTGGCACCCGGGGCGGGCGCGCGAACGCCACGGGCAGGACAAGCCGGGAGGGTCCTGGGCCGGGGCCTGCGGGGGTCGGTCTTGCGGGGGCCGGGCTTGCCGGCGCTTTTCGTCTTTCGGGGGAATTTTCAGAAGGATCTGGCGGAGGGAGAGGACTGTTCGACAAACTTGCTCGAAGTATGCCCCACATCGCGCCAGCACGCCTTCGTATTCGCAAGTGAATCCTCGCCACCGCAGAATTTCTCTGTTCAAGACAAGGCAGCGCAGCGCCCGGCGTTTGGCGCTCCGGCCAGTATTACCTTGATAGTATTTTCCGCTCACGCCTTCGTTGTGTCGCATTCCAACCAACCAGAACGAAAGGAAACGGAAATGAAGGCGACATGCATAAACCAAATCCAATTGGCCGCGCGTTGGGGGATTAGCCATCGTACGCTTGAACGGTGGCGCTGGACCGGCGAGGGACCGAAGTTTGTGAAACTCGGCGGGCGGGTCGTCTACCGCTTGTCTGACATCGAGGAATACGAACAAGCAATGATCCGGTCGAGCACCTCGGACCACGTTCATACCGAGCAAGCGGGCGCGTGACCATAGCTCCAGGGTGGCGGTTGGCCGACGCGCAGCCGCCACCCCCGCCCTCTCCCTTGCTTGGAGCTCCTACCACTTTCGATTGAACCAACATCGCTTCTCAGTTATCTTGATCAAAAATCCAGAAACTAGGCTGGTCTAGTTTCAAGACGGATCATGTCACTGGGAGTGCATGGTGGGAACAGAGAAGGCTGATCTTCGGTGGGGCGTCGAGCGACGGCTCGAATTCATCGAGTTCCGCCTGTTTTGGGAGGGGCATGTGAATCGGGGCGACCTGATGGAAGCGTTCGGCGTGTCGGTGAACCAGGCGTCCACCGACCTGAATCGCTACATCGGCATGGCTTCGGACAACATGGTCTATGACAAGAGCGCCCGGACCTATATCCGAGGCAGCAAGTTCGCCCCCCTGTTTCTGAAGCCCGACGCCAGTCGTTACCTCTCTCAACTTCGTTCCGTCGCCGACGGCATCCTCGACCGGGCTGATGCCTGGATTGGCCAGTTCCCGCCCTACGATGCGGCGCCTACCCCGGTGCGAGGCGTCAATGCCAAGACACTGCGTTCGGTGCTCGCCGCCATCCGCCAATCAGAAGCCATCGAGGTCAAGTATCAGTCTTTGTCCCGGCCGGAGCCGCGCTGGCGCTGGATTGCGCCACACGCCATCGCGTTCGACGGCTTTCGCTGGCATGCGCGGGCCTTCTGTCTTGCCGATCAGAGCTTCAAGGATTTCCTGCTTTCGCGGATCATAGAGACCCGCGGCACCAAGCCGAGCGCGGTCGGTGCCGATGACGATACCGACTGGAACGAACAGGTCACTTTGGAGATCGGACCGCACCCAGAGCTGTCCGAGACGCAGCAGAAAGTCATTGCTCTCGATTACGGGATGCGTAGCGGCCGGGCGAAGATCCCCGTGCGCAAGGCGCTTCTTTATTACGCGCTCAAGCGGCTGGGACTGGACACCGACCCCACAGCGCGGCGCCCCCAAGACCAGCAAATTGTCCTTATGAACCGTACAGAGATCATCTCTGGCCTTCACGCAGGCGATTCGCCGGAGGCGAAGAAATGAGGGAGCTATCCCGCAACAGCGAGATCCGCAGCCGCACGCCGGCGAAATTGTTCAAGGAGGGCGAGATTGGGTAAACAAGCGGCCTTCAAAACCAACCCCGTAAGCCTTGAAGAGCTTCTCCGGCATTGTGGGAATGGCAAGATCCAACTGCCCGACTTCCAGCGCAGCTGGGTATGGGACGAGGAACGTATCAAAGGGCTGGTTGCGTCGATCTCACAGGCCTTCCCGGTTGGCGCGTTGATGACGCTCGAGGTCAAGCCGGGCGCGGCCGATACGTTTGCACGCCGGCCAATCCAGGGAGCTGAAGCAGCCGCTGGAGTTGGCGACCCCGAGCAGCTTCTGCTCGACGGCCAACAGCGCATGACTTCGCTCTACCAAACCTGCCTGCGTCGCGAGGTTGTTCAGACTGTGACGCCGCGCCTCAAGCTCGTGAAACGTTGGTTCTACATCGACATCCGAAAGGCCATGAATCCAGCCGAGGACCGGGAGAATGCCATCGTCTCGGTGCCGGAGGATCGGCGGATCAAGTCAGACTTTGACCGGAAGATCGACCTCGACCTATCTACGCCGGAGCTCGAATACCAGAACCTCATGTTCCCGCTGAACCAGGTGTTCGACTGGGACGAATGGCAGGATGGGTTCAACGAGTATTGGCTGGAGAACGATCCGGAGACACGCAAGCTGTTCAAACCGTTCAAGGATGAGGTCCTTCAAAACTTCAAATCCTACCAGTTGCCCGTGATCGCGCTGAGCCCGGACACCTCGCATGAAGCAGTCTGTCTGGTTTTCGAGAAGGTGAACACCGGTGGCAAGCCGCTCGACGCCTTCGAGCTTGTCACGGCGATGTACGCGGCCCGTGGCCACCGCTTACGCGACGACTGGCTCGGCGCCGACGGCCAGCCGGGGCTGCAGACCCGGCTTCAGCTCTACGGCCGCGCAGCGGAGCAGAAGTTCGGCGTTCTGGAAAAGGTCGCGGCAACCGACGTGCTGCAGGCCATTGCCCTCCTGCACGGCGTCGAGAAGCGCGCGGCTGAGATCGCCGACGGGCGCAAGGGGTCAGAACTGTCCGCCGTCCGTGCCACGCGCCAGTCGCTGCTCGACCTGCCGCTCGAGGCTTATCTGAAACACCGCGCCGCGGTCGAGGAAGGGTTCAAGACAGCGGCCCGATTCCTCCGGCAGAACCACATCTACCGCGTCATCGACCTACCGTATCAGGGCCAGCTTGTCCCCTTCGCCGCGATTCTCGCGATGATCGGGCCCAAGTTTGATCATGCAGCAGTGCGCGATCTGCTCGCACGCTGGTTCTGGTGCGGCATCTTCGGTGAGCTCTACGGCTCGGCTATCGAGTCGCGCTTTGCCAAGGATGTGCTCGAGGTTCCCGCTTGGCTCGATGGTGGGCCAGAACCGAGCACGATCACGGAAGGGCGTTTTCGCCCTGAACGGTTGCGCACCCTGCGCACGCGCCTCTCAGCAGCTTACAAGGGTATCCATGCGCTGCTGATGGCTGAGGGCGCAATAGACTTCCGCTCCGGCCAACCTTTCGGCCAAACTGTATTCTTCGACGAATACGTCGATATCCACCATATTTTCCCTCAAGACTGGTGCAAGAAGCAGAAGATCGAGCCCAAGGTCTTCGATACCGTCATCAACAAGACCCCGCTCAGCTATAAGACCAACCGCATCCTCGGGGGCGTCGCGCCGTCGGTGTATCTGGAGCGGCTGGAGACGGGCGGGAAGGACACGCCGCCGATCGCCCGCGACGCTCTCGATGAATACCTTGCCTCGCATGCGATGGATCCCGTCCTGCTGCGCGCCGACGATTTCGCTGGCTTCATGGCGGATCGGGAAGCCCGCCTCCTTGCCATGATCTCGCGAGCCACCGGCCACGCCATCACCCGTTCCGACGTGGAACCCGAGGAGGGTGAGGATGTCCCGCAGGATGACGAAGGCTTCGACCTGCCCGACCCGGATGCCGAGGAGGCCGTCTGAATGGACGACATTCACATTCGCCACGGCCTTCGCGACCATCGGCTAGAAACCTCGCCGCTAACAAAGTTCGGTGAGGTGTCGTCGTGACCAAGCTCGAAGACATCAGGAACGGAGCGTCGATCGCCGGCGTGGTCCCGAACCAGACCGTTGAAGCGGTGTCGGTCGAATGGATCGGTGACCAGGCGATCAACCTAGTGTACCGGGTGCCGGGCGGCAGCGTTTCGGAGACCACGCTCTATCGCGATGATGAACATCGCCTTGCGGTCGAGCAGCGCGGAAGAGCGTGGTCCTTCGATGCCGACGGGAGTCTTCTGCGGCTGGTCACCGAAGCGAACCGGATCAAACTCGCACACTACTTCGATCCGTATCTGGCGATCCACACGAGCCTCGTCGATCCGCTTCCGCATCAGATCACGGCCGTCTACGGTGAAATGCTACCAAGGCAGCCGCTCCGCTTCCTGCTTGCCGACGACCCGGGAGCAGGCAAGACGATCATGGCAGGCCTGCTGATCAAGGAGCTCATCGCACGCAGTGATCTTGAGCGCTGTCTGGTCGTCGCGCCGGGCAGTCTCGTCGAGCAGTGGCAGGACGAACTCGGGGAGAAATTCTCGCTTGAGTTCGACATTCTTTCCCGCGACATGATCGAGACCTCGCGCTCCGGTAACGTCTTCAATGACCGAAACCGGCTGATCGCTCGCCTCGACGTTCTGGCGCGGAACGAGGATCTCCAGCAGAAGCTCGCATCGTCTACGGAATGGGACCTGATCATCTGCGATGAAGCGCATCGCATGTCGGCGAGCTACTTCGGTGGCGAAGTCAAATATACGAAGAGATACCAGTTGGGTCAGCAACTTGGTCAAATTTGTCGTCACTTTCTGCTGATGTCTGCTACGCCACACAACGGCAAGGAGGAAGATTTTCAGCTGTTCATGGCGCTTCTGGACGGCGACCGGTTTGAGGGTCGCTTTCGCGACGGCGTTCACTATGCGGACAGCGCCGACATGATGCGCCGCCTGACCAAGGAAGAACTGCTGAGGTTCGATGGGAGACCGCTGTTCCCTGAGCGACGGGCCTACACGGTCAAATACGAGCTCTCTCCGGAAGAAGCCGCTCTTTACAGCGCTGTCACTGAATACGTTCGAACTGAAATGAACCGCGTGCAGCGCTTCGCCGAGCAGGACGGCAAAAAACGAAACAATGTCGGTTTTGCGCTCCAGATCCTCCAGCGTCGTCTCGCCTCATCGCCGGCTGCCATCTATCAGTCGTTGAAACGGAGGCGCGAGCGGCTGGAGGCGGAGCTCGCTGAAGCACGTCTTGCGCGCAATGGTGGCCGCGCTTCCTTCAACATTCCGGGCGTTTCGGACGAAGTGTTGAAGAACATCGACGAATACGCCCAGGACGAAATTGACGAGATCGAGGATCTGGTCTCAACCGGTGCGACGACGGCCGAGACGGTCGAGCAACTCGAAATCGAGGTCCAGACCCTCAAAGGGCTGGAGATCATGGCTCTTGATGTCCTGCGCTCGGGCAAGGACACCAAATGGACCCAGCTCGACCGCATCCTCGATGATGAGCTGATGATCGATAGCGAGGGCAATCGCCGCAAGCTCATCATCTTCACCGAGCCCAAGGACACCCTGCACTACCTCCTCAAGAAGATCCGCGCGCGGCTCGGCAAACCGGACGCTGTCGAGGTCATTCACGGCGGCGTGACACGAGAGGAACGTCGCAAGGTCGTTGAACGCTTCATGCAGGATCGCGACATGTTGGTCCTGATTGCAAACGATGCTGCTGGCGAAGGTGTGAACCTTCAGCGCGGCCATCTGATGGTCAACTACGATCTGCCGTGGAACCCCAACAAGATCGAGCAGCGGTTCGGCCGGATTCACAGAATTGGCCAGACCGAGGTCTGCCATCTCTGGAATCTCGTAGCCGCGGACACACGTGAAGGTGAGGTCTATGCGCGGCTACTCGAGAAGCTTGAAGCAGCAAGGGAAGCCCTCGGCGGTCGCGTGTATGACGTGCTGGGCGAGCTGTTCGAAGGAACGGCCCTGCGCGATCTGCTCGTGCAGGCCATCCAGTACGGTGAGCAGGAAGAGGTCAGGGCGAAGCTGTTCCAGGCCGTTGACGGCGCGGTTGATCAACAACATCTTCTGGATCTGCTTCAACGCCGGCAATTGACCAATGATACGATGCCCGCTGCCCGCGTACACGAATTGCGCATTGAGATGGAGCGGGCCGAGGCGCAACGCCTTCAGCCCCATCACATCCAGAGCTTCTTTGTCGAGGCGTTCAGACATCTCGGCGGCCAGATCAAGCGCCGTGAGGAGGGGCGCTGGGAAATCACCCATGTTCCACTCAGCATCCGTGAACGTGACCGGCAGATCGGCAGCGGCGTGCCGGTTCAGAAGAAGTATGAGCGGATCTGCTTTGAGAAGAGCAAGATCAACCAGCAACCTGTCGCTGCTTTCGTCTGCCCTGGGCATCCTTTGCTCGAGGCCGTGATCAGCCTCATCCGTGAACAATATGATTACCTGATGAAGCGCGGTGCGATCCTGGTCGATGACACGGATGCAGGTGAGGAAATTACTGCGCTCTTCCTGCTTGAGCACAGCGTCCAGGACGGCCGCCCCACCGCGACGGGCAAACCGCACATCATCTCGGAGCGTTTACAGTTCGCCGCGATCGACCGGAGCGGCGCGGCGACGAATGCCGGCATTGCGCCCCATCTGAACCTTCGCCCGGCTCGCCCCGAAGAGATCGCATGCGTCGAGGACCTGCTGCAGGCGGATTGGCTGCGGGACGACCTGGAAAAAACCGCGATGCGCTTCGCCACCGTCGAGCTCGCCCAAAGCCATGTCGCCGAGGTCAAGGCTCGCCGCATCCCGGAGATCGACAAGGTTGAGCAGGAGGTGAAGGCGCGGCTCAAGAAGGAGATCAACTATTGGGATGCGCGCGCTTTCGAGCTGCAGGAGGAAGAGCGTGCCGGCAAGAAGACCCGGCTCAACTGGCAGAACGCGCAGCGTCGGGCCGAAGAGCTGGCGGAGCGCCTCAAGCGTCGGCTGGAGGCACTCGACCAGGAGCGCTTCATTTCGGCGCTGCCTCCCCGCGTGCGTGGTGGCATGATCGTCATCCCGCGCGGGCTGCTCGCCTCAAGGATGCCGGCCGGAGAGAATCCCGGAGCGCTTACGGGCTTCTCCGAGGACCCCATTGCCCGGCGCGAAATCGAGATTGCGGCGATGGAGGCGGTCATGGCCGCCGAGCGTGCGCTCGGCAACACGCCGACCGACGTCTCTGCGCAGAAGGTCGGCTACGACATCGCCTCCTACGATCCGAGGGCAGATCATCTCCGATTCATCGAGGTTAAGGGCCGGATTGACGGGGCCGATACGGTGATGATCACGCGACAGGAGGTCATCACCTCATTGCATGAGCCAGACAAGTTCATTTTGGCTATCGTTCAGGTCGAGAACGGTTTTGCCCGCGAACCGCGCTATGTTCGCGGTGCACTTGACACACGCGAGCCGCCGTTTGAGCACAACGCCATCCAGTTCAGCATCAAAAGCCTGCTCGAGCGGGCGGAGGTTCCGCGATGAAGGATTTCGCTATTCTGGCCCCTGTACCTCTGGAGCATCTCGAGTCCGGTCGAGGCGTCGCGGCTGAAAAAGGTTTCGTCGCGTTCGGCTCTCGAAAATTCGAACTCTTTCGCGACATCGACCAGCGCCGCGAGGGCGAACCGGTGCCGGTCATGATCTATCCCTCGCACGAGGACGACCCCGCCAAGGTTACATCGATGGTGTCTTGGGTTGGTTGGTATGTCGGCAGCGAGGAAACGCACAACGGCCGGCATTCGCTGGGGATGGAGCATCGCCCGCCGACCACGGGCCGTTATACCACAGACAACAAGGGCCACTGGGCCGTATTCTGGCACGTCAGGCAGCTCACGCCACTCGCTGCTCCTGATCGTTTTCCAATCTCGAAACTGCAAACCATCAAGGGTGGTTGGCGAAAGAATGCCCCGCCGCGCGGGCCCGAACTTGTTGCCGTGCCCGAGTTCATCGAATTCCCGGAGTAAGCAGCAGTGTCCCAGAACTACAAGAAGAAACTCATCGAAGTCGCCATCCCGCTCGAGGCCATCAATGCAGCGTCGGCGCGGGAGAAATCGATTCGGCATGGGCATCCCTCCACCCTGCACCTGTGGTGGGCGCGGCGGCCGCTCGCTGCCTGTCGGGCGGTGTTGTTTGCGCAGCTGGTGGACGACCCGTCATCGCGGGTCGACGAGTTGATGGCCGACCCGAAGCTGCGCGCGCAGGCGGAGGCGGAACTGCCGGCGCGGGTGGCAGCCTGGGAGAAGAGCAAGGCCTCAGCCCAGGGCGCGGCGGCCAATGCGCCGGAGCCTACGCTCGAGGATGTGGCGGTCGAGATCGAGCGCAAGCGGCTCTTTGCCATTATCGAGGACCTGGTGAAATGGGAGAACTCGACCAACGAGGAGGTGCTGGAACGCGCGCGGGCGGAGATCAGGAAAAGCTGCGGTGGCGAGCTGCCCCCCGTCTATGACCCGTTCTCGGGCGGCGGGTCGATCCCGCTCGAGGCGCAGCGGTTGGGCCTGCCGGCCTATGGGTCGGACCTGAACCCGGTGGCGGTGATGATCGGCAAGGCGATGATCGAGATTCCGCCGAAGTTCAAGGACATGCCCCCCATCCACCCCGGCATCAAGGAGCGGTCGTTCTACCGCAACGCCGAGGGACTGGCCGAGGACGTGAAATACTACGGCGAATGGATGCGCGAGAAGGCGTGGGAGCGCATCGGGCACCTCTACCCGCAGGTGGACCTGCCGAAGGAGTATGGGGGTGGCAAGGCGACGGTGATCGCCTGGATCTGGGCGCGGACGGTGCCGAGCCCGGACCCGGCCTTTTCGGATGTGCAGGTGCCGATTGCTTCCAGCTTCTTGCTCAGTTCCAAGGCAGGAAAAGAGGCCTGGATCGAACCTATTGTGGATCGGCAAGCCAAGACCATCGCCTATCGCATCCGGCAGGGCGGGACCAAGGCCGAGTTGGCGGCGGCGAAAGAGGGAACGAAGGCCGGGCGCGGTGCGAATTTCCGCTGCCTGATCTCGGATACGGCGATCACGCCGAAGCATATCACTTCGGCGGGCAAAGCGGGTCAGATGGGGCAAACCCTCATTGCCATCGTTTGCGAGGGTAAAGGCGGCCGGGTCTATGTTACGCCGACTGCCGAGCAAGAGGCACTCGCCAAATCGGCCAAGCCGACATGGAAACCCGATCAGCGCCAGCCGGACAACCCGCGCTGGTTCTCGCCGCCAGCTTACGGCATGGAGACCTTCGGCGACCTGTTCACCGACCGACAGCTTGTCGCGCTGAACACGTTCAGCGATCTGGTGCATGAGGCGCGGGCGCAGGTCGAGGCGGATGCGCTGGCCTCTGGCATGAACCCCGACGACACTCCCCTCCGCGACGGCGGCAGGGGCGCCAAGGCTTATGCCGAAGCTGTTAGTGTTTACCTTGCCTTTGCTATCACTCGTTTGGCCGACCGCGGCAGTACCATCTGTGGTTGGGATTCAGGGTTCACAAAGATACGAAACACGTTTGGCAGGCAAGCAATTCCAATGACTTGGGATTTTGCCGAAGGTAACCCGTTTTCAGACTCCACTGGCAACTGGAGCTCATGTGTCACTTGGATCTGGAAGGTGTTGGAAGCGCTTGTTCCTTCGGCACCTGGTTTCGAGGTTCAGCACGATGCGCAAACCGCGCGTTTTCCTGAGCAAGTCGTAATTTCTACAGACCCTCCATATTATGACAATATTGGGTATGCGGATTTGTCCGACTTCTTCTTTTGCTGGATGAAACCCGTAATTAGGCCGGTCTATCCTGATCTCTTTAGCGTCTTGGCAACGCCAAAAGCTGATGAGCTTGTTGCCACTCCGTATCGACATGGAGGCAAAGATGCTGCCGAGGCATTTTTTCTTGATGGCATGCGGCGAGCAATCAAGAACATGGCGGATCAATCGTCAGAGGAGGTGCCTGCGACGATCTACTATGCGTTTAAGCAAAGTGAGGTTGCCCAAGAAGGCATAAGCTCAACCGGGTGGGCAACTTTTCTTCAGGCAGTGGTGGAGGCTGGTTTTGCCGTCGCCGGAACTTGGCCAATGCGCACTGAAATGGCGAACCGCATGATAGCCTCAGGCACTAACGCCCTCGCCAACTCAGTCGTCCTCGTCTGCCGCAAGAAGGAAGCTACCGCCGACACGATCACCCGCGCCGAGTTCATTCGAGCGCTGAAGCGCGAACTGCCCCCGGCCATCGCCGAGCTGCAGGCCGCCAACATCGCCCCGGCCGACATGCCGCAATCGGCCATCGGCCCCGGCATGGGCGTCTACTCGCGTTACAAGGCCGTGCTCGAGGCCGACGACAGCCCGATGACGGTCAAGACCGCACTGCAGCTGATCAATGCCGAGCTCGATGAGTATCTCGGTGGCATCCAGGGCGAATTCGACGCCGACACTCGCTTCGCCATCACCTGGTTCGAGCAGCACGGCATGGGCAAAGGCGACTATGGCGTGGCCGACAATCTCGCCCGCGCCCGCGGCATCTCGGTCGACAGCGTGAAGCATGCCGGAATCATTGAGGCCGCGGCGGGCAAGGTGCGGCTCTTGAGGCGCGACGAGCTCGACCCCGACTGGGTGCCCGAGGAGGACGGGCATCTGACCGTGTGGGAATGCCTGCAACACCTCGTGCGCTTGCATGAAAATGAGGGCCTGTCACACGACACTGCGATAATGCTCAAACGTTTCGGGCCTCGGGCGGAGGCAGTGAAGGATCTGGCCTACTGCCTCTACGACATCGCCGCCAACAAGCGGCGCGAGGCGTCCGAGGCCACGGTCTATAACGCCCTGATCGCCGACTGGTCCGAGCTGAGCCAGATGGCCGCCACGGTTTCGCCGGAAGGGCGGGACCGGCAGATGCATCTCGAGATCTAGGGGAGGAGAGATTGGCGAAATCCACGCGTCAGTATGTATTCGAGGGAATGGAACTGCTGCCTGGGGCGCTGATTCCCTTCGTTGAGAAGCGGCTGGAAAGCTCGTTCACAGGTCACTGGCAGCTGCAGGTGGTGGAGAGGCTGCCGAGCCTGCGCCCGGACGCGAATGGCAGGATCGAGTGGGACCAGGCCGCGCTCCTGAACGCAATGGACCGGTTCTGGATGGATGCGTTCAAACAGGTGCTGGGCCGCGCTGAACGATCGATCGTCAACGAGCTGGCCGACGTTCGCAACAAGCTCTCGCACAACGGCACCTTTACCTATGACGACGCCGAACGCGCGCTCGACAGCATGCGTCGGCTGATGGAGGCAATCAGCGCTGGCGAGGTCGCGGCCGAACTGGGCAAGATGCGCGACACGATCCTGCGGACGAAGTTCACCGAGCTTGTGCGGAACGAGGAACGGCGCAAGACCGCCCGCCTCGATATTTCGGTCGAGACCGTGGGCGGTCTTTTGCCGTGGCGCGAGGTGGTGGAGCCGCATCAGGATGTTGCGACAGGCGAGTTCCAGCAAGCTGAGTTCGCCGCCGACCTCGCCAAGGTCCACAATGGCAGCGCGCCGTCCGAATACCGCAACCCACGCGAATTCTTCGCCCGAACCTATCTGACGGATGGTTTGAGCACATTGCTGATCAGCGCGGCAAAGCGGCTGAGCGGGAGCGGCGGTGATCCTGTCGTCGAGTTGCAGACCAATTTCGGCGGCGGCAAGACCCACTCGATGCTGGCGCTCTACCACATGGTGGGGGGCACTCCGGTCGAAGACCTGCCGGGGCTTGACCAACTGATGTCGAGAAACGGGTTGAAGGTGCCGGACAAGGTGAACCGGGCGGTGCTGGTCGGCACGTCGCGGGGACCGCAGGACGTGATTTCGCTGGAGGGGGGCCGGAAGATCCGCACCACCTGGGGCGAACTGGCGTGGCAGTTGGGCGGCGCCGCGGCTTTTGAAATACTGGCCGAGAACGACGAGCGTGGGATCGCACCGGGATCAAACCTGTTGGAGGCGCTGTTCAAGAAGTACGCGCCGGCGCTGATCCTGATCGACGAGTGGGTTGCATATCTGCGACAGATCTACAAGGTCGATGGGCTGCCGTCAGGATCGTTCGATGCCAATCTATCCTTCGTCCAATCGCTGACCGAGGCGGTGAAGGCCAGTCCCGGCGTTCTACTGGTGGCCTCGCTGCCCGCCTCGCAGATCGAGGTTGGCGGCGAAGGCGGACAGGAGGCGTTGGCGCGCCTGAAGCAGACCTTCAGCCGTGTGGAGTCGTCCTGGCGGCCTGCCAGCCAGGAGGAAAGCTACGAGATCGTTCGCCGCCGGCTGTTCAAGGAAATCCCCGGCGACAAGTTCCATCACCGCGACAACACGCTGAAGCAGTTCGCCAAGCTCTACCGGGAGAATGCGAACGACTTCCCGCAAGGCTGCGCGGATGAGGATTACCGGAGAAAGCTGGAAAAGGCGTATCCGATCCACCCGGAGTTGTTCGACCAACTCTATACCAGCTGGGGCTCGCTCGAGAAATTCCAACGCACGCGCGGCGTGCTGCGCCTGATGGCACAGGTCATCCACGAATTGTGGATGGGTAACGATCCATCGGTGATGATCATGCCGGGAAGCGTGGCGGTCAGCTCGGCGCGCGTCGAGCCGGAACTGCTGCACTACCTTGACCCTAGTTGGCAATCGATCATCGCAGGGGACGTCGATGGCGTGACTTCGACGCCGTACAGGATCGACCAATCCGCCCCGAACCTGAATCGCTACTCAGCGACGCGCCGTGTTGCGCGAGCCGTGTTCATGGGGACCGCGCCGACGCATGGTCAGGAAAACAAAGGGCTCGATGACAAGCAGATCAACCTCGGTGTCGTTCAGCCTGGTGAGCGCCCCGCCATCTTCGGCGACGCGTTGCGCCGGCTGGCAAACCAGGCCAAGTTCATGCACAGCGACCTTGGTCGGTATTGGTACTCAATGTCTGCCAGCCTCAACCGGCTGGCCGCCGATCGCGCTGCGCAATTCGAGGAAGCGCTGGTCCTTCATGAGATCGACAAGGCGCTCAGCGATTACATCAATGGCCTCTCGGATCGCGGGCATTTCGATACTGTTCAGGTAGCCCCAGGAAGCTCGGCTGATATTCCGGACGAGCCCGGCGGTGTGCGAGCCGTGGTTCTCGGAGTCGCGCATCCCCACACTGGTCGGGATGGGTCCGAGGCTCTCGTGGAGGCCAAAGACATCATGATGCAGCGCGGCAACACACCGCGCGTCTACCGCAACATGCTCGTCTTCCTTGCAGCCGAGCAGCGGCAACTGGACAATTTGAAGGCGGCCCAGCGTGCGGCGCTGGCATGGGCCGAGATCGTTCGGGAGACCAAGCGTCTCAACCTGACGCAGAGCGACAGCGCTCTCGCCGAAGCCAAGCTGAAAGAGGCAAGCGAGACGCTGAAAACGCGGATGAAGGAAGCCTGGTGCTATCTGATCTATCCGGTCCAGGAGAGCGCGCAATCGGACGTGGAGTGGATGTCGGCCAAGGTGCCGGCACAGGACGGGCTGCTCGCCCGGGCCAGCAAGAAGCTCGTGAGCGATCAAGGGATCTGGCCCGAGCTTGGCCCGGATAACCTTAATCGTCAGCTTGAGAAGTACATCTGGAATGGCAAGCCGCATCTGTTTCTCAAGGATCTCTGGGAGTACTTGAATCGCTATACCTATTTGCCTCGAGTGAAGAACAGAGCCGTTCTGATAAAGTCAGTGCAAACCGCTATCAGCGGAATGCTTCCAGGCCCCTTCGCCTATGCCGAACGTTGGGACGAGGCAAAAGAAACCTATTCCGGCCTCGCAATTTCCGGAGCATCGGGCACGCAAGTCGTCATCGATAATGAATCGGTCATAATCAAGCCGGATGTGGCGGAACGATACCGGCAGAAGCAAACACCAGCTGCTCCTGCAGAAAGCCAATCACCCACCGTAGCTCAGGGCGTGCAGACATTACAGGAGTCTGTTTCTGAGACACCGACGGTTTCACCGATCGAACAGAAGCCTACGCGTTTTCATGGTGCGGTCATGATATCGCCCGAACGGCCAGCGCGTGAGATTCATCAAATTTTTGAGGCGATTATTGAGCAACTAACGTCGCTGCCGGGTGCCGATGTTTCGATCAAGCTCGAAATCGATGCTGAGGTGCCGTCTGGTCTTGACAGGGCCAAGGTGAGGACGCTGGTCGAAAACGCTACAACCCTCGGCTTCATCGACAAATTGGTGAAGTGATGGCGAATTTGAAGCATAGCGGACCCACGATGACAACAGAGCCTTCGACTTGGAGAGACGATATCTGTCGTGCCCTTGAGGAAATTGGGTGCCCTGCAACAACTTCAGAGATATTTGAAGTAGTTCGAAAAAATCGAATTGAGGCGGGTCGCTCCTTAACAACGCACTCAAGGCATGGTGTCCGCAGGATACTAAATGATAATTTCGTTATTGCCGCGCGCCCAAACCACGTCCGCTCAGAGGAGCATGGGCCATTTTTATGGATCCCATAGCTACAATGAAACATGTCGTTCACAGGTGGGTTGATATCTATCTCGTCAGTGCTAATAGCGGTATTATCTGCACACCATTGCTTGCCTCCGGATGACGCTGTAGTCGGCGAGCATTTCGGCGAGAGCCGACCCCTCCGGCAGCAGATCGAGCTCGTCGGCGGCGCGCGCCTGAAACTCGCGGCTATACTCGACAACGGGTGGGCAGATGGTCGTGATGCGAAGATCAGAAGCGACCGTCGCGCAGCCGGTCACCGAGATCGTCGCGATCGCGAGGGCGGCGAGCCGCCGCATCGAGCATCTGGCGTTGGACGTCATTGGTCTTCTCCGAGGTTTCGAGGCGTTCTGCCAGGCGGCCAGCACGCTCGCCGGAGCGCCGCAGCGTGAGCAGGAACAGGAACACCGCGAGTGCGATGGCGCCGTAGCGCAGGGCCGCCCGCAACCACGGGGCGGCGGCCTTCCCGGTGAACAGAGCAGCGATCATCGACGCCCCCGCTTCCAGTCGTCGATCCGCGGGTAGATCGTCACGGCAACGCCGGCGAGCGCCACCGCGATGAACACCCAGCGCAAGGTGTCGAGATAGGGCACGAGCGGCAGGATCGCGGTCTGTGTCTCCGTCAGAACGCTCTGCGCCACCTCGACACCCGCTGCGCCCAGCGTAGCCACGCCAGCTGCGCCGCTGCCCTTCATCGTGCGGCTGTCTGCCAGGACCTCCCGCACGGGCGCCGTTTCCGCGGCGAACGCCGTCGCCCGCACCGGGAAACGCTCGCCCCATTGCCGAGCCGGGCCGAGATCGATGTGCATGAAGCCCGAGCGCGGATAGTAGCCGAAG
>Ga0207867_1001271_pt1 | contig 19438 bp, 19 predicted proteins | sample HigsolmetaAR206D_FD_184838 | JGI IMG/M metagenome (GOLD analysis project Ga0207867, IMG submission 184838) | Ionic liquid and high solid enriched microbial communities from the Joint BioEnergy Institute, USA - AR20-6-D (SPAdes) (version 2) ...
CATAGGCAGAGCCTTTATTACCCTTCGGCTGACCCGAAAATGTAGACAGAGCCTAAAAGCCCTTATGCTGGGCTGAGAAACCACCTACTTTCTGACCAACACAAATAAACGCCGGCAACATGCCGACGTTTATTTTTCCTCAAGGACGCGTTGGTCTTTCGTGATGGCTTCCGTGACCCGTTCTGAGATCGTCTTTGAAATATATTGCAGCAAATCGTTGACCTCTTTTTGGGATTGTTTAAACTCTTTGACTAACGGGATGGCATCCAATTCATCCATCAGTTGGTCAATTTTGTTTTCGTTTTCCCGCAAAGCCTCAAATTTTTGATAATGTTGTAGGTTGACGGATTCTTTTTGCAAGCGTTTAATATCCTGGATCAACTTTTGCACTTTTTCATTTTTATTGATTTGCGCTTCTGCTTTTTTAAAAAAGGCGACTTCTTCGGTTTCGGCGAGCATTTTGGCAAGCTCATTGGCTTTCGCTAAAATTTCGTCACGCGTATACACGGTCATTGAGTGACAGCCTCCGCTTCTTCAACGAGCTCCCCATCCAGCGTCCATGTTTTTGCGCGTGTGATGCGGACATTAACGAGTTGGCCAATCAATGATTGCGGACCGCGGAAATTGACCACTTTATTCGTGCGAGTATGTCCCGATAAAACCGCATCGTTTTTCTTGCTGACACCTTCTACGAGCACTTCGACGATTTGGTCTTGATATTTCTCGTTGCTTTTTCTAGCTAATTCATCAACGAGCTTATTCAAGCGCAGGAGGCGTTCTTTTTTCACTTCCATGGAAACATTGTCTTCCATCCGTGCTGCCGGTGTTCCCGGGCGCGGGGAATAGATAAATGTATAAGCACCGTCAAATTGGCATTCTTCAACGAGTGATAATGTATCTTGGAATTGTTCTTCGGTTTCGTTCGGGTACCCGACAATAATATCCGTTGTAAAAGATGCATGAGGAATAGCCTTTTTCAACTTATGAAAAAGTTCGAGATACAATTCTCTCGTGTAATTTCTACCCATAATTTTGAGAATGGCATTATTGCCGGATTGCACCGGTAAGTGAATATGTTCGACAAGATTGCCGCCTTTCGCCAAAACCTCAATTAAATCATCAGTAAAGTCCCAAGGATGGCTCGTCGTAAACCGCACGCGGGGAATGTCAATTTTGCGGATTTCATCCATGAGATGGCTTAACCGATACGAGCCGTCACCGAGATCCTTGCCGTAAGCATTGACGTTTTGACCGAGAAGCGTGATTTCCTTATAACCTTGGCGGGCAAGGTCGCGCACTTCTTGTATGATGTCTTTTGGCAAGCGACTCCGCTCTTTTCCCCTTGTATAAGGCACGATGCAGTAAGTGCAGAATTTGTCGCAGCCATACATGATGTTCACCCATGCGCGAATGCGGCCTTTCCGGGCTTTCGGCAAGTTTTCGATGATGTCGCCCTCTTTAGACCAGACTTCCATCACCATTTCCTTGCTGAACATGGCCTCGTTCAATAGTTGTGGCAAGCGGTGAATATTGTGCGTGCCAAAGATCAAATCCACATGTTGATGTTTTTGTAAGATGCGATTGACGACGGCTTCCTCTTGCGCCATGCAGCCGCAAACACCCAAAATAAGGTCAGGCTTTTCCAATTTCAGCGCCTTTAAGTTACCGATTTCACCAAACACTTTATTTTCGGCGTTTTCACGGACGGCACATGTGTTTAACAGAATAATATCCGCCTCTTCTTCCCGTTCCGTGGCCGTATAACCGAGTTCTTCCAGAATACCAGCCATGACTTCCGTGTCATGTTCATTCATTTGGCAGCCGTATGTGCGGATCAAAAACCGTTTTCCCTTACCAATGCCAATGAGGTTTTCGGGGATCGAAAAATCATTTAAATATTGCGTGGTATTGCGCCGCCTTCTGCGCGCTTCTTTTAAATTTGGCGCTTGGTAGGTGTGTTGGAAATATTTCGCGAAATCTTCAGGTTTCTTATTTAAAATCCGCTCTAAATTTTTATCTTTCGTTATATTTTTAGGCTCAACAGCCTGATCATGCATTTTTCTGTGCTTTTCGTCCATGACTGTACCCCTTTCGATCAAGGTCACTTGGTTAAATCTATACCTTATAACAGTATAAAGGCTTTTGAGAAATTAAACAATCCAGAAGCCCACAGAGAAAAAGTGAAAGACAAGGTTTCCCATCATTTAAAAAGCTATGAACATATCATAGAAAAATCTGTCATCGAATTCCGGGGCCGTGTGAAAACAGAAAAGCTGACCCTCGGTAAACATCCGGAGAGTCAGCTTTTTTAGAGTTATATGATGCCGATTTCTTTTCCGGCTTTTTCAAATGCGTTGAGCGCTTCTTGCAGCTCTTCTTGGGTATGCTGAGCAGTCACAATGGTGCGGACTCTTGCCGTTCCCTTCGGCACGGTTGGATAAACGATACCTTGAGCGAAAACACCGTATTCAAAAAGCTTATCGGAAAAGGCGAGCGCTTTAGCTTCATCGCCAATGATAACCGGTGTGATCGGCGTTTCACTCTTTCCGGTGTTAAAGCCGAGCGCTTTCAAGCCATTTTTGAAGAACGCGGTGTTATCCCAAAGCTTCACGATGAGTTCCGGCTCCTCAAGAAGAACATCGATGGCTGCTGAACAAGCCGCTGTAACGGCCGGCGGATGTGAAGTGCTGAACAAGAACGGACGTCCCTTATGTATGAGATAATCGCGCAATGTATTGGTGCTTGCGACATACCCGCCGAGCACGCCGATCGCTTTACTCAATGTGCCGACTTGAATGTGGACGCGACCATCCAATCCAAAATGATTGACCGTACCGCGGCCGTTCTTCCCTAACACCCCACTTGCATGGGCATCATCCACCATGACCATCGCGTTGTATTTTTCTGCCAGCTCAACGATTTCAGGGAGTTTCGCGATGTCGCCGTCCATCGAAAACACACCATCTGTCACGATGAGGCGAGCGCGATAGCCATCAGACTCTTTTAATGCCGCTTCCAAGGAATCCATGTCTGAATGCTTATAAATTTTGCGATCCGCCTTCGTTAAACGAATCCCATCGATGATAGAAGCGTGATTGAGTTCGTCGGAGATCACGACATCTTGTTCCGCTAGAATCGCTGATAATACCCCTTGGTTGGTCGTGAAGCCGGATTGGAAGACAAGTGCTGCCTCAGTATGCTTAAAATCGGCCAACTTCTCCTCCAGAGCGTTATGCATGTCCATCGTCCCAGCGATGGTCCGGACAGATCCCGTTCCAGCACCAAATTTTTCAATCGCTTCAATGGCGGCTTGTTTCAAGCGGGGATGGTCGGTTAAACCGAGATAGTTGTTCGATGACAATTGGATGACATCTTTCCCTTTAATCTTTACGCGTGAGCCTTGTTTTGAAGCAAGCGGAATTAAAGGGCGAAACGTTTGATTCTCCTTCATTTGATCTAATTCTTCTTGTAAATATTGAAAGGCTTCTTTCATTTTTTGGCCTCCTTTGTCATGCAAAAGGGTCCCGCACAGTGGAACCCTTTTCATTCATTAGTCTTATTGTAACACCTTATTTTAAAGGAAGACAATACTAGGGCATTTATAATGGCATCGCGCGGTAAAAGTTTTCGAATAAGAGGCCTTTCACCATATCTTCCGAATAATGTTTCAACAATTCATTGATTAAAACGGGATAGTCTCCGTAATTGGTCAGTTCCCTCGGGGTTGTTTCAATCCCGTCGAAATCGGAACCAAAGCCGAGATGGTTGGCACCGCCGAGGCTTGCGGCATAATCAATGTGCTTTAAAATGTCTGCGATTTGCGCCTTGCCGCTTTCGTTTAAAAAAGAAGGCACAAAGGTGATGCCCATGACACCGCCTTTATCAAAGAGAGCTTTCATTTGCTCATCCGTTAAATTACGCGGATGGTTGCAGAGCGCTTTGACATTGGAATGAGAAGCAATGGGAAACTCGGCCTCCTCGAGGACATCCCAAAAGCCTTTCTCCGAGATATGCGACACATCCGTCCAAACCTTAAATCGGTTGTTTTCGCGAACGATGCGTCGCCCGAAGTCTGACAAGCCGGCTTTCCGGGATTCCAGCGCACCGTCGCACGCGGCATTCGCGTTGTTCCATGTCATGCCCACCGAACGCACGCCAAGTCGAAACAGCGTTCGCAGCTTGACAAGATCGATATCGATGGCATCAACGCCCTCTAATGTCAGCATAATGCCCACTTCATCCTCGCCAAGCGCATCAATGTCCTGTCGTGTTCGTATGAGGTGAATATCGCTATGACGGTCCAGAATCTCTTGATGTAAAAGGTCGATCATGTCCAGGGCGGTTTTAAATTTGATTTCCTGGGGCAATGTGTCTGGTACAAAAAGGGCAAAGCATTGGACTTTCGCTTTCGCTTGCTTTAAGTATTCATAAGTAATATGTAAACCGTTCGCTTGGTCAAAACGCAATTGGTTATCATGGTGCATCCGATATAAAACATCACAGTGCGCATCAAAGATCGCCATTTGTATCCCTTCCGTTTCTGTATTTAGTCAAATATGGTGGTCAACCCCCACATAATGATCGCAACGACAGGAACGAGCACCCATACCGCCGACCCCAAGGACGGGCGCTTTTGAACGAGCCGTTCCAAATTCTCTACTTTTTCCTTAAGCGCCTTGATTTCGTTTTCTAACTGCTCCCAAGGCGCATGATTTGGATCCATTTGTTAACCTCCTTCCTCTTATCTTCTTTCGCCATAAAAGCCGTCATTCCTTCTCACATTTTCGAATTTCTCTAAAAATGAAAAACCTGTTTGCGAGTTGGCAAACAGGCATAGAAGGCGTCAGCGCGGCTCCACAATTAACTTTATGGCTGTTCGTTCTTCCCCATCGATCAAAATATCCGTAAAAGCGGGAATACATATGAGGTCGACGCCACTCGGTGCAACAAACCCTCTTGCAATCGCTACCGCCTTCACCGCTTGATTTAAGGCACCGGCACCTATCGCTTGAATTTCAGCGGTTCCGCGTTCCCGAAGAACACCCGCTAACGCACCGGCTACGGAGTTAGGGTTCGATTTTGCTGAAACTTTTAATACGTCCACTCCTGTCCCTCCTCTTGAATGGTCATCCCATTAAATCTATATTCCCCATTGAGAAGCGGTATTCCTGCTCGTGAAAAGTAATTTTCCAATTTTTCTAAAAAGCCTTGGCGTTAAACATGTTATACATTAAAAGGATGATCGTCATTAATCAGCCGTCGGGAAATGGCCGTTGCCCTCCCGGTTGCCTCATCGATATCAATGACGACGGCCGAAAGCTGACCGCGTCCGGTAGCACTCTCGAAACGAACAGGAAGTGCTGTTAAGAATTTGCGAATGACGGCTTCCCGCTCAACGCCAATGACCCCGTCATAAGGACCCGTCATCCCTGCATCCGTTAAGTAGGCCGTGCCTTGAGGCAAAATGCGCTCATCGGCCGTTTGCACATGCGTGTGCGTACCGATCACAGCAGAAACTTTGCCGTCCAAATACCAGCCCATCGCGACCTTTTCACTCGTCGTTTCCGCATGAAAATCGACAAAAATGATAGGCGTTCGCAAACGGGCTTCGGCGATCAACGCATCGGCCGTGCGGAAAGGGTCATCAATAGCGGGTAAAAAGGTGCGCCCTTGCAAATTGATGATGGCGACCTCCACACCATTGCGATTCAAAAAGAGCATGCCCACTCCGGGCGTTCCGTCAGGGTAATTAGCCGGTCGAATCAATTTCGGTGCACGGTCAATGAACTCGAAGATTTCTTTGTTATCAAATGTGTGATTGCCCATTGTCACCGCATCGGCGCCGCATTCCATCAGCATCCGATAAATTTTTTCGGTGAGACCTTTCCCGCCAGCGCTGTTTTCGCCATTGACAATCGTAAAAGTCGGTTTATAATAATTTTTTAATTTTTGAAGGTAATCCTCTACCATCTTTCGTCCAACTTTGCCATAGATGTCGCCAATAAAAAGCAATCGCATGTTTTTTCTCCTTCTCTTGATGAACGATTTAAAGCGTATACCCTTATTTTAACAGAAAAAGCGACCGTTCGGCCGCTTTTTCTATTTGGCGTATTCAATGGCGCGCGTTTCCCGGATGACCGTGATTTTAATGTGTCCCGGGTAATCCAGTTCGTTTTCGATTTTCTTCGTGATTTCCTTCGCCAGTTGATAGGACTTCGCATCATCAACAATATCGGGTTGAACGATGATGCGAACTTCCCTCCCTGCTTGAATCGCATACGATTTTTCCACGCCTTCAAAGGACTCGGAAATCTCTTCTAGCTTCTCCAGGCGGCGGATATACGTCTCAAGCGTCTCTCTTCTGGCACCAGGCCTTGCTGCTGATAAAGCATCGGCCGCGGCAACCAAGACGGCAATGACCGATGTCGCTTCGGTATCACCATGGTGTGAGGCGATGCTGTTGACGACCACTGGATGTTCTCCGTATTTCGTCGCCAGCTCAACCCCAATTTCAACATGGCTGCCTTCCACTTCATGGTCAATCGCTTTCCCAATATCGTGCAATAGACCAGCTCTTCGGGCAAGCATGACATCTTCTCCGAGTTCAGCTGCCATCAATCCCGTCAGGAAAGCAACTTCCATAGAGTGTTTGAGCACGTTTTGCCCATAACTGGTACGGAAACGCAAGCGCCCGAGAATTTTGATCAAATCTGGATGCAATCCGTGAATACCGACCTCAAACGTCGTTTGTTCGCCGTATTCGCGAATCATTTCATCCACTTCTCGCCGTGATTTTTCCACCATTTCCTCAATGCGCGCCGGATGAATGCGCCCATCTTGAACGAGTTTTTCCAAAGCGATTCTCGCAATTTCACGGCGTATGGGATCAAACCCGGATAAAATGACGGCTTCGGGCGTATCATCGATGATGAGGTCTATGCCTGTTAGCGTCTCTAGCGTGCGAATATTACGGCCCTCACGGCCAATGATCCGACCTTTCATCTCATCATTTGGCAGAGACACAACGGAGACAGTCGTTTCGGCAACATGGTCGGCGGCACATCGTTGGATGGCAAGAGAAAGAATGTTTTTCGCCTTTTTGTCGGCTTCTTCTTTCGCCCGGTTCTCGATGTCCTTCGCCATCTGCGCAGCTTCATGAATGGCTTCCTGCTTGACTTGGTTCAAAATAAAATCACGCGCTTCTTCCCTTGTCAAACCGGAAATCCGTTCAAGCTCCGTTTGTTGCTCTTGGAGTAATACCTCCACTTTGCTTTCCATCTCTTTAATTTGTCGTTGTTGTTTCTCGAGAGAATCCTCCCTTTTCTCAAGTGATTCCTCTTTTTTATCAAGCATTTCACTTTTCCGATCTAGGAGATCTTCCTTTTGGACAAGTCGATTTTCTTGTCTTTGGAGTTCACTGCGTCTTTCGCGAATCTCGCTTTCGGCCGCTGTTCGTAAGGCGTGGATTTCATCTTTTGCCTCAAGAAGCGCCTCTTTTTTTGTGGCTTCGGCATCCCGCTTGGCTTCTTCGATAATTTGCCTTGCTTGATTTTCAGCGGATTGAATCCTCGCCTCAGCGATCGATTTACGCACAAAATAACCGACAAATAACCCAACGACTACAGAGATAAGCGCAATGGAGATGATGATGAGTGTCGTTCCCATACGTTTCACCTCCTCGCTATCAACAGTCGTTATGCATCGACGTGCTGAAGCCATACTGCTCTCGGCACACAATTTTCTTAAATTTTCAGCCTATCAATATAAAAAAATATAAAGAGACAATTTCATTGTATAATTGGAAAAATTAGTTGTCAACCTAGGCGGGTGAAATTCAAGTCAGAGGGCATAAAAGAAAGGACACCCGCTTTAGCGTCGCGGGTGCCTTAATGACTATAATAATTCACTTTGTTCGAGTGTTTCGTTGTTTGTCTCCACATTGAGGCCAAAATGGCTGCGGATTGCCTTTTCGATTTCATTGCGGATGGCTTCATTTTCTTGTAAAAAGAGTTTGGCATTCTCACGGCCTTGACCCAGTCGCTCATCATTAAAGGAATACCATGCACCGCTCTTTTGAACGATATCCAATTCCGACCCGATGTCGAGAATTTCCCCCTCTTTAGAAATGCCTTTGCCGTACATAATGTCCACTTCCGCCTGTTTGAATGGCGGGGCTACTTTATTTTTGACAACTTTAATCTTCGTACGGCTTCCAACCATATCGTTTCCTTGCTTCAGCGTTTCTGCCCGGCGAATCTCAAGTCGGATGGAGGAATAAAACTTTAAAGCGCGCCCACCGGGAGTCGTTTCGGGGTTTCCGAACATGACGCCAACTTTTTCACGAATCTGGTTGATGAAGATCGCAATCGTTTTGGATTTGTTAATGGCTCCTGATAATTTGCGCAAGGCTTGTGACATTAAACGCGCCTGCAAGCCAACGTGAGAATCGCCCATTTCGCCTTCGATTTCGGCCTTGGGAACCAGTGCGGCGACAGAGTCGATGACGATAATGTCAATCGCCCCGCTTCGGACAAGTGCCTCGGCTATTTCCAAAGCCTGTTCACCGGTATCGGGCTGCGACAACAGCAATTCATCAATATTGACGCCAAGATTCTCGGCATATACAGGATCAAGGGCATGCTCAGCATCGATGAAAGCCGCTTGTCCACCCGCTCTTTGGGCTTCGGCGATGGCATGCAACGCAACGGTCGTTTTCCCGCCTGATTCCGGGCCGTAAACTTCGATAATCCGTCCGCGCGGATAGCCACCGACACCCATAGCTATATCCAGCGCCAAGGATCCGCTGGAGATGGTAGATACACGGGTTTCAGCTTGTTCCCCGAGCCTCATGATGGAGCCTTTACCAAATTGCTTTTCTATTTGTTTCAACGCCATATCTAAAGCCGCTTTGCGTTCATTCAAAGTTAATCTCTCCTTATTTTCACCTAGTATATCTTTATCATAGCCGTTTCCAAACGATTTGCCAACCATTTTCTCGAACATTTATTCGTTTTTTTGCCCAAACGGCTCTGCGTTTAAAAGGAAGCGTCGAATGAGATCAAAACCCGTTAAAACCGTGCGATGACGGATTTGCTCGCGCGTTCCGTTAAATCGATAGGAAAAGGATCGGGTTTCTCGACCGTCGGCGAAACCGATAAAAACCGTTCCGGGTGTTTTTCCTTCACTTGAGTTGGGACCTGCGACCCCCGTAAAACTAATGCCGAGATCACTTCCCGTCATCACCCGCACCGCGCAAGCCATCTTTTCCGCACAAATTGCGCTCACGGCGCCTTCGGTTTGCAGGACATCGACCGGTACGTTCAAAACTTGTTCTTTCACCGCGTTGACATAAGAAACGACACCGCCGAGAAAGACATCGGAAGCGCCTGGGACATCCGTGATTTGTTTGGCGAATAATCCCCCTGTCAGGCTTTCCGCTGACGAAACGGTCAGATGATGCTCCCTTAATAGATGGGAGGCGACTTCCGCCAACGTCGTCTGGTCCCCATAACCATAGAGGGTATCGCCGGTTCGTTCGCGGATGCGTTGTTCGGTTTCATCAAGTAATTTTTTGGCGGCGAGGGGATCAGAGTGAGCGGCCGTTAACCGAATGGTGACTTCCCCGTCTTTGGCTAACGGAGCGATCGTGGGATTGGTTTGATTTTCAATTAAATCCAAGATCTTCGTTTCCAAAGCCGATTCGCCTATACCGAAAAACCGAAGCACTCTTGAGACGAGTCGTTTTCCACTTGCGGAGGCTAAGGCGGGAAGCACTTGGTCAAGGAACATGCCTTTCATTTCTGAGGGGACGCCGGGCATGAGGACATAAGTCGTTGACCCTTCCGTCAATATCATTCCTGGAGCTAAACCGTTATGGTTTTCTAAAACGCGAGACCCTTCAATGACCAAGGCTTGTTTGCGATTGTTATCCGTCATCTTCCGCCCTGTTTTGGCAAAATGATCTTCAATCTTCTTCAACGCCTGTTGATCGGTAACGAGCCGCTTACCAAGGCAGGAAGCGATCACTTCTTTCGTTAAATCGTCTTTGGTCGGACCAAGTCCCCCAGTCACGATGACAAGGTCAGATCGGTCGCGCGCGGTTTCAAACACATGTTTTAACCGATCGGGATTGTCGCCGACAACGCTATGAAAGTAAACGTTGACACCCACATCTGCCAAACGCTCGGAGATCCATTGCGCATTCGTATTTGCGATTTGGCCGAGCAAAAGCTCCGTACCGACAGCAACAATTTCTGCGTTCATTTTTCAACACCCTTTAGACCATGCGAAATTCTCCAGCATTTCACCGTATTACCCCACTTTATTAATTAGCCAAATGCTGCGAAATTCCTTCTAAATTAAGGAAAAAACCGCAATTTTCTTCATTTCGATTTGAGAATGATCGCGCGATTTTTATAAAAATATTCCCAACCACTGACGATCGTCATAACTACAGCTACCCACATGAAGATCATGGCGAGAGGAAATCCGTCGCGTCCAAAAGGAATATTATCAAAAAGAAATAAAATGGTAGCGACCATTTGCGACGTCGTTTTCCATTTGGCCATCGTGCTTGCCGCAAGAACAACCCCTTCATCGGCAGCAATCGTCCGCAACCCAGTGACTGCAAATTCACGCGCTAAAATGATGATGACCATCCAGGCCGGAATGAGCTTGACCCCAACAAATGCCACAAGGGCACTCATGACGAGCAATTTATCGGCTAGTGGATCGAAAAATTTTCCAAAATTCGTGACTAAATGGTATTTTCTCGCTAACCGACCATCAATAAAATCAGTCATTGATGCAACAATAAATACGATGGCCGCGATGAACCGACTGACAGGAATAACCGATTGACCAATGGTCAGTTCTCCCATCTCCATCGGCACAAGATAAAAGACAAGAAAAATCGGGATCATAATGACCCGTGATACAGTAAATTTATTTGCAATATTCATCGTTGACCTCCGTTTAAAAACCCTCTTATGTACTGTGTTCATTATAATCCTATAGAAAAAACGTGTCATCCATTTCCCATTGAACATCAACATTCCGAATGTCGCTTCACTCTTATTGAACAACCTGTAAATATTAATGCCACCGTCATCGCTCGCCCATTGCCACTATTGGACAGCATGCATAAAAAGAGAGTCATCCTTCGATGACTCCGCTAGTCAAGAGGCTTTGTTAAAAGTGATGTACAGTTCCTGGACCGTATTGTCGTTTGGAAATGTGAAATCTTGACCGTTAATTTGAATGCGCGTATTGGGGGCACTGCCAATTTTAATATAAATGGTCTTAACATCTGAAACATCTTGATGGAATTTCGCATCCTTCGTACCGTTTACCCCGTTTGACACCATGCTGTAGAAAAGCCGTTCACCTTTCGGACTATCTTTGGAAACTTGGATCCATGAATTTCCACCTTGTTTAGCCGTGATTTCCAAATCAAAATGCGTGGTTCCCGTTAAGGTGTAATGGGAGACGTGACCGCTTGTTTCCTCCAATTTCAATTGTTGGGCGGCTTCGGCATCGGACTTGTTAGAAGTTTGTCCGGCTAACTCATCTCCTTTTGATTGTTTTTGGTCGCTTGTCTCTTTTGCCGAAGATTTTGAAGCCTTTCCGTTACCAAGATCTGCACCTTTTTTAATCGCGACATGATTCGCACTGTCAGCTCCCGTTTGACTATCCTCATTCGATGTAATTTTTTGCATGAATACCCAAATGCCGACTAATATGAGCACAATCACGAAAACGGCAAGAATTTTGGGCATGGCGTTGACCCATTTGGACGACTTTGCCGAGACCTCATGGGCTTCCGTGCGAGAGGGGACGGTATCCACACCATTTTCCAATCGCGGCAAATCCTTGGCATATTCGGAGAATAACTGTTTCGGATCCATTCCAACAGCCTCGGCATAGCTTTTCATAAAAGCTCTTGTATAAAAATTGCCGGGAAGTTTATCGTATTCACCGTTTTCAATGGCCAAAAGATACCGTTTCTGTATTTTCGTGAGATCTTGGATATCGTCAAGCGTCATGCCACGCGCCATTCGTGCTTCTTTCAAAGCTTGACCCAACTCACTCAATCCAAACACCTTCCCGTTCAATTAATATCATCAAATGGGGTGATATCCTGATCGACCGCATCATAGGTAATTTCTTCATTCTGATGGTTGCGCAGCTCGATAATATAATCAAAGTCATCCATACGATACTCTGTGTTTCTCACAAAAATATCCGGATGTTCGATGATTTTTGTGACCGGCATGCGCATCACTGTTCGTAATAATTCCATATGCCTTTCAGAGGAGCGCCGCGTTGAGACGATCCCATCAATTATAAAAATATGGTCATCGGAAAACTCATCATCGGCAAGCTGATTGCGAATCGTTTGCTTTAATAAAGTGGAAGAGAGGAATACCCATCTTTTATTGGCGCAAACACTGGCGGCGACGACGGATTCTGTTTTGCCAACGCGGGGCATCCCGCGAATCCCAATCAGCCGATGACCTTCTTTTTTAAATAATTCCGCCATAAAGTCGACCAATAACCCAATCTCATCGCGGACAAAGCGGAAAGTTTTTTTATCATCTGCATCCCTTTGGATATATCGGCCATGCCGTACGGCTAAGCGATCACTAAGTTTCGGTTCACGAAATTTTGTAATTTTAATACTGTTCATGGATTCGGCCATTGTCATCAGTTGACGGATTTGGGTTTCGTCCTCTGTGACTAAAAGCATGCCACGGCGGCTATCGTCTACGCCATTGATTGTTAAGATATTGATGCCAAGCATCCCAAGTAGAGAGGCGACATCCCCAAGTAAACCAGGGCGATTTCTATGTATTTCATATTCGAGATACCATTCTTTCCGACCCATTTTCCTCTCCACCCCTTGGTCTGATCCATGAAAATAGTCATACACATTTATCATAAATCAAAAATCATATGAAGAAAAGAGGAAAGGGAAAATTCAAGCCGATTTGCTGCCTTTCATCCATGCCAAAAAGGGATGCCCCCGGGGACACCCCTTTTTTATTTATTGCGTTTTACCTGTACCATTATTTTGTACGAGCTTAATCATCATATTGGCGATCGCCCGTTGCTCATCTTTGTTTGCGACGCTCCAAAGGTCGGATAGCACGCGTTGTTGCTCATTTTTTGGATCAACTTTATCGGCAAGGTAATCGCCAATCTCAGTGGCAAAATTCGCAATGGTTTCATCACTGATGCCTTTGGCTTGTGCTTGATGAAGGCGATCGGCTAAAAAGTTTTTCCAATCATCCCAGCTTTCTAATACTGACATCCCTTTATCCTCCTTCAATTGTTCTACAAGGGTTAGGATGCCAATACCTTCCGTAAATTATGCGCCATTAACCATACCAAGCGCCGTTTACGGAAATAATTTGACCATTAATGTAAGAGGCGGCTTCGGACGATAAAAATCGGACAAGAGCAGCCACCTCTTCAGGCTGCCCCAATCTGCCGGCAGGAATGTCATCTTCCAGAAGACGCAAATCTTCCTCCGAAAAGACATCCAGCATGGCGGTGCGAATGGCACCCGGTGCGACACCGTTTACCGTAATTCCGCTTGGAGCCAGTTCCTTGGCCAATGCTTTAACGAGGCTGTTTTGACCGCCTTTAACCATCGAATATAAAACTTCGGTCGCAGCTCCCGTTTTTCCCCAGACCGAGGTTACAAAAATCATTTTTCCACGCTTTTTACGAACCATTGATGGCGTGAGCGCCTGCACGAGACGAAACGGCGAGATCAATTGCATTTGAATCAGCGCATCCACCACGTCGGGGGGTGTATCCTGAACCAAACCGACGTAACTCTTTCCGCTGTTTTGAACAAAACAATCGATCGGGTGGACAACCCCTTGAAGTAGTGTTTCCACCCCATTTTGGTCGCTTAAATCCGCTTGGACGATCTCAAAAGTTTGGTGAGGAAATTTTGCACCAAGTTCTTCCAGCAGAATAGCGAGGGGCTGTCGGTTCTGATTATAATGAGCATAAATCGAATACCCTTCTTCCGCCAATGCTTGAACGATGGCGCGCCCTATTCCGCCGCTGGCTCCGGTCACTAATGCCCATTTTTCACCATGCACTTATTTTTTCACCACTTTACACTGACTAAAGGCTTCTTCTTTGAAATGGTCATTTAAAACCGTCACAAGGTCATCTGCCGTTAATTTTTCCAAGGCACTGACGGTATCAAAGAGATTCATCTTATTAAAAAAGTAGCGCGTATATTGGTTGGCGATAAACTCAGGCGAATTCAGCGCTTTTAAAAAGGAGCCAATTTTTTTCTTGCGAACGCGATGAAGGCTTTCTTCATCCAGTGCCCCGCTTTTAGCCGCGCGAACGATTTCTAGCAACCGTTCGGATAGCCGATCGGGGTCTTCGGTATTTCCGCCGACTGCAGAAAACCCGAACTCATGCTCCTCGGTATATTCAAAGGAAAAACTATCATCAATCAACCCTTCATCAACAAGCGCTTGATAATTTTCCGAGCTCTTTCCAAACATGACTTCCAATAGAATTTGAACCGCTAATTCATGGCGAAGAAGATCGCCACCTTCCCGATGTACCCGGCCTTCTTTAAATCCGATCATGCATTTTGGCGTTTGCACAGCCATTTTGAGGACAGATTCTTTCTGGTACGCTGTCTTGGGTTCATCGGGATAACGGCGCTCGATGGGCGGTGCATCATCGTAGTTTTTCGCTTGCTGGTTAGCTTCCACAAGGGCGATGATTTTTTCAGGATCGACAGGGCCGACAACAAAAAGCACCATGTTACTCGGATGATAAAAAGTTTGGTAACAATCTAAAAGCAAGTCTTTTGTAATATGCGAAATGGACGATATCGTTCCGGCAATATCCACTCGAACGGGATGGGTGTGATAGAGGTTTTCAATCAGGCCGAAGTAAACCCGCCAATCTGGATTGTCATTATACATGCGGATTTCTTGGCCAATAATCCCTTTTTCTTTTTCGACACTTTGCTCCGTAAACCCGGGCTCCTGTACAAAATTTAACAGCGTCTCGATATTCTTTTCCACGTGTGATGTGCTGGAAAATAGGTACGAGGTTCGGGTAAATGTGGTAAACGCATTCGACTCTGCACCTTGTCTGCTGAATACCTGAAAAACATCGGTCCCATCGGGCTGTTCAAACATTTTATGCTCCAAAAAATGGGCGATGCCATCCGGCACTTGTAGCCAATGTTCGCTGTAAAACGGTTTAAAGTGATTATCAATCGATCCATATTGGGTGGTAAAGGTCGCATAGGTCTTATGAAACCCTTTTTTCGGCAACACACAGACCGTTAAGCCATTGTCGAGCACATGTCGATAAACGGTTTCTTGAAGCCTCTCAAAATATTCGGTTTTCATGCTCATACCTCCGAAAAAGAATTCAATCCTCTTGTCCTTGTAAAAAATAAATGGTATCCAATGCCGTCATCCCAGCCACTTGTTTGACCTCATCAGGTGTCACCTTTTCAATGCCGTTCAGCCAAGCGGTGAGATCCCCACTGTCTTTAATAAGGACTTTTCGGTACAACTGTTCGATGAGACTGAAGGGGTTGTCTAATGCTTCCAAAACTGCATTTTTCAAAAGGGCTTTCGTTTGATCAAGCTCTGTGACCGTAAACGCACCATCCTGTAAGCTTTGAAATTGCTCTTTAATAATGGCAACGGCTTTCTCGTAATTGGCACATTCAATGCCGCTCATCACGATGATGATGCCTTTATAGCTATCGTAACGCGAGGCAGCATAATAAGCGAGCGATGCTTTTTCGCGGACATTCATAAATAGTTTTGAATGGGGGAATCCGCCGAAAAGGCCATTGAAAACCTGTGCCGCATAAAAGAGCGGGTCATTGGCAACGATATTCGTTCGATAACCAAGGTTTAATTTGCCTTGTTCCACATCTTGACGCTCTTTAACCACTTTCGGTGCCGTGACGTGAACAGGCTCAAAGAGAAAATCATGGACGAGACGGCTTCGTCCTTGAAATGAGAAGACCCTTTCAATGATGGAGAGGATGTGATCACGGTCGATATCGCCAACAATGTAAAGGTCAATCTCGTCTTCTTTTAAAGCTTGCTGAAAATAATCATAAAGCGCCTTAGGTGTGAGACTGTCAATGTCTTCGGTATAGCCATAGGCATGTAAGGCATATGGTTCATCTTTACACATTTCATCGATGAGTCGTTCATTTGCATAGAGCATTTTATCATCAAACGTTGCCTCAATGCGTTTTCTTAATGTGCGTTTCTCTTTATTTACTGTCTTTTCATCGAATGCACCATCTATAGCATGGGGTTGAAATAGCGTTTCGGCTAAAAGCCGGATGCTTTCTTCGGTTAATGACGAAGTTCCAGACAGGAAGCGGTCATTTGCCGTATGTACAAATAAGGAAATAAGGTGGTCATTGCCGCGCTTTTGCACCTGTGATGATAAAGTCGTCCCGTATAAATCATCCAACCGGTTTTGCAATGCTTTGGTGGACGGGGATTTTGCCGTTGCGCTTTTTAAAACATACGCTAAAAGCGCTCGTTTCGTAACAGTATCTCGCTTGAGAGGCGCTCGCATTTGCAAGACGAGCGTTAACGTCTTAAATTGATCGGTTTTGACGGTATGAACGGTAATGCCATTAATTGGATGAATCTTTTCATCAATATAATCCAAATTCTATCCCGCCTTCCTTATATTTCATCTCCCATTTTAACTTAAAGCAAGCTCATTGAATATCATTTTTAACCTAAATTCATTCATCCTATTCCAAAAAGGCTGTGAAAATCCCAAGGGCATTTTGTCCATCCTCACAAGCCATAAAAAATAAAAAGCCGCCTCGAGCGTCCCAAAAGGACATCGAGGCGACGACGGACTTTATCGCCTTCCTTTAATATACGGAATACCGATGGCTTTCGGAGCTTCCGCACGTCCGACAAAGCCAGCCAAAGCTAAAATCGTGAGGACGTACGGAGCGATAAGCAAATACACGCTCGGTACCTCTTTTAGAAGCGGGATGGATTCCCCGGTGATACTTAGGGATTGGGCAAAACCAAAAAACAATGCGGCACCCAAAGCCCCAATCGGATTCCATTTACCAAAAATCATCGCCGCGAGCGCCAAAAACCCTTGACCGGAAATGGTCGTTGGGCCAAAGTTGGTGGCAATGGTGACGACGTAAACAGCACCGCCAATGCCACCAAACGCCCCGCTGAGGACAACGCCAATATAGCGCATCCGTGAAACGTTAATCCCAAGCGTGTCAGCAGCCATCGGATGCTCACCAACCGAACGGAGACGCAAGCCAAATGGCGTTTTATAAATGACATACCAAACTAAAAAGCTAAAGATGATCGCCACATAAGACGTATACGCAATATGCGAGAAGAACAGCGGCCCGATAATCGGGATATCATGTAAAAGCGGTACGTTGGCCTTATCGATGCGGTAATCAATAAACGGTGTTTGACCGCTTCCTTGAAACAGTTTCTTAACAAGAAACACCGTTAAGCCAAGTGCTAAAAAGTTAATCGCAACGCCGCTAACCGTTTGGTCGGCGCGAAACGTCACACAAGCGAGCGCATGAAGCAAGGAAAAGAGGCCTCCGCAAATCGCAGCAACGACAAGCGATAACCAGGGCGATGCGGCACCTAGGCCGAGATGCTCAAACCAAATCGTAAATACCGCTCCGACAAATGCGCCGATGATCATCAACCCTTCAAGACCAATATTGACGACACCGGATCGCTCACTGAAGACACCGCCCAAGGCTGTAAAAATAAGAGGTGTTGCCGAAAGAACGGCACTCGGAATGATGATTTCAAGGATTTGCATCAGACTCACGATACCTCTCCCCCTTTCTTCAAGCGAGCCATCGCCCATTTAATAATATAACTAGATGCGACAAAGAAAATAATTAACGCGATAATAACTTGAACGAGATCATTCGGTATGCCGAGCGATTGCATGCTGATGCCGCCCGTCTCAAGCGCGGCAAATAAATACGCCGCGAGAACGACGCCAAAGGATGTGTTTAATCCGAGCAGAGCAACGGCAATGCCATCAAAACCGATTCCGGTAAAATCACCGTTAATTGTCATAAAATGATAAGTGCCAAGCCCTAATGTTGAGCCAGCAGCACCGGCAAAAGCACCGGCGATGACGAGTGAGATAATAATATTTCGATTGACGTTCATGCCTGCATACCTGGACGCATCGGGATTATAGCCGACTGCACGCAGTTCAAATCCTTTTGTTGTCCGCCAAAGCAAAAACCACATGACAAAAGCTCCAATCAAGGACACAATAATACCCCAATGCAGCCTCGAACCTGTCGTCAAATCCGTCAAAAACTGTGAGGATAGTGACGCATTATCAGGAATGACCGGTGTATGTTCCCCTTTTGCAAAAAGAAAATTTCGGATAATAGCATTCGTCATATGAAGGGCAATATAGTTCATCATGATGGTGGTAATGACTTCGTGAACATGAAAGCGCGCTTTTAACAAGCCGGGAATAAATCCCCAAAGTCCGCCAGCTACTGCAGCCACTAGAATACAAAAAGGAATCGCCAAAATCTTCGGCAAATCCGGAACAGCTAGGGCCGCAGCAACCGAGGCGAGCCAACCAACCAAAAGCTGACCTTCGACACCGATGTTAAATAACCCCGTGCGGAATGCAAAGGCGACGGATAACCCGGACAAGATCAGCGGAATCATTGTCACAAACGTCTCACCGGCATAGTATGGATCCATAAAGACCATTTGAAAAATCGACCAATAGGCAGAAGCCGGGTTATAGCCACTGATCACCATGATGACAGCGCCGGCGATGAGCCCAAGCAAAACGGAGATAACAGGGATGAGCGCATTGGATAATTTATTGCTTTTCATGAGATTCCGCATGATGAGTCCCCCCCGTCAGTTTGTGGCCGGCCATCAGCAACCCGATTTCTTCTTCATTCGTTTCGCGAGGATTTAAGATATCAATGATCTTACCATCATAAATCACGGCGATGCGGTCGCTGATATTCATGATTTCATCCAACTCCAACGATACGAGAAGCACGGCCTTTCCTTTTTTACGCTGCTCAATTAAGCGCTTATGAATAAATTCAATCGCACCGACGTCCAAGCCCCGCGTCGGCTGACTCGCGATCAACAAATCTGGGTCCCTGTCCACTTCGCGGGCAATAATCGCTTTCTGCTGGTTACCGCCGGATAAAGCCCGCGCTGGCGTATCAACGCTCGGTGTGCGCACATCAAATTCCTTAATCAGCCGTTGTGCATGCTTTTTGATTTCATCGAAACGCATCAGTCCGCCGCGAGCAAAAGGCTTTTGATAATAGGTTTCGAGTACCATATTATCCCCAATGGAAAAATCCAAAACGAGGCCATGCTTATGGCGGTCT
>Ga0207867_1001273_pt1 | contig 19421 bp, 18 predicted proteins | sample HigsolmetaAR206D_FD_184838 | JGI IMG/M metagenome (GOLD analysis project Ga0207867, IMG submission 184838) | Ionic liquid and high solid enriched microbial communities from the Joint BioEnergy Institute, USA - AR20-6-D (SPAdes) (version 2) ...
TCGAGGGCCGCACCCCCGCCGACCTGCTGGCCAGGGTGCGCGAAGTCCAGGCGTGCCACCGGCCCGGGGGGACGCGATGACCGCGGCCAACTCCCTCGACGGGCCTGAGCTGTTCCCATGGGAAGTCCGTAGCGAGGACGGGGAGACCCACGAAAGCGGAGTGTCGGACGACTGGGCGGCGGCGGCCCGGGCGGCGGCCCGGGCACTGGAGACCCGGCCGGCGGGCTGGACGGCCCGTGTCTGGTCGGCCCGCCTCACCCCCCTCAATCCCCTGGAGTACGACTACCGGAAAGTGATCGGCCGGGGGGAGCGGCAAGCAGGATCGGCCGGAGTCATCTGGAGGACCGGCGGGTGAGACGGGGGCGGCCGGCATGGAGAGGCGCGGCCCCGCGCCGGCCGCCCCCATCCAGCGCGGGCGGGCACCGTAATGTCCGAGGTGGAGGTCGGCCCGACCGGTGCCCGCCCGCCCACTGTCCCGGAGGTCAGTCTTCAGTTGCCCCGGCAGCAGGCTCGGTGAATGGAGGGCGCGGTGGGAAGGAGTCCCGCTTGCCCGCGGCGTACTCGATGCACATGTTCAGGTACTCGTCCATGGTGATGCCGAGTTGTTGCAGCGCTTCCTTGGCGCGCTCATAGGCCGCGAGGTCCTTCGGCCGGAACGTCCGCGTCGTGTACTTGTGCTTGCTCGGCATCGCGGCGATGGTCCCATACGACCCCGCTGCGGTCTGCCAACCGAGCAGGCGAGTCTGGTTCGGGGAGCGAGTTGGATCGGGTGGCTTTCCACCTCCTTCGGGATCGCCCCTATGTCGTCGCGACCGGTACGCCGACAAGTGGTTCGAGCGGGCTGGTCAGGGCGCGGCATGACCACCAGGAAGAGCGCCCCGAAGAAGTAGCGCCAACACGGCAAAGCCCCGCCCGGTGTCGCGACCACCAGGCGGGGCGAAGGAACCCGCCAGAGAAAGGAAACGGTTCCGATGGCAAACGTACTGCAGCAGGGTCGGCAAACGTCGTGGACGGCGCCGCCCCGTGACTACGGCATTGAACCGGCGAAGGTCCGCGCCGAGTACGACGCCCTACTCAAGCGGGAACTCGCCCGGCAAAACAGCAGTACTCGCAAGTGACTGCACGACAGCTCCGGCGCGTCAAAGCCGTCGCCCCACCCCTGGCGCCGCAGGCCTCGCTGAAGGCGCTGCCGGACCGGGCCGGACGGTGGCGTGATAGCGCCCCGGGTCAGGAACTGGTTGAGATCATCTCCGGCATCGACTGACCCTGGAGGTGCCGATGGCCCCGACCCCCCTCACCGACGAGGAGATCGCCGCCGAGCTGGCCGCACTGCCCGGCTGGGAGCGCGACGGCGACACGATCACCCGCACGTTCGCGCACACCTACCACGAGTGCGTGCACCTGGCGATGTACGTGGCCGCCAAGGCTCGCGAGATCGGCCACCATCCCGACATCCACATCACCTGGCAGCGGATCCGTTTCGCCATCACCACCCACGACGCCGGCAACCGCCTCACCCGCAAGGACTTCGAACTCGCCCGGCACATCGACGCCATCGCCGCCGGACACGGAGCCAAGCCGGCCTGAAAACCGCATGACTGTCTGACAGCGGACGAAACTCCGCCCGGCATGCGACCAAGACGTGCAGCCAGGCAGAGCACCTGACCGGCATCGGCGCCCCGCCTCTTGTAGGCGGGGCGCTCGTCGTTTCCGGTCGGCGCCGGGATGTCGGGTCGTGTCGGTGGATGTCCGTGGCTGCCGACTGGATCGGTCGGGGCGCGCAGGGCTTCACTGAAAGCGATCGCTCTTTTGCGGAGCGGATCGTTCACTGCGGTGGGCCGACCGTGCCCAGGAGGATCCAGGGGGAGCCGATGACCATTACGGCAGTGCTGCGCCGTGAGGGCCGACTGTTCCCGAGTCACTGCCTTCCTTGCTCGGAAGGACGTTGATGCGCGCCCAAAGGACGTGCTCGGCGGCCACCGCGCGTCCCGGCCGTCCGGCTTGCAGGCAGGTCGTCGGCCGGGCGGCATGGCGCAGCGAGGAATGCGAGCGCCGAACCGTCCGGCTCGCCATTGACCCGCCACGGCAGGAACACCAAAGGCCGCCCCGAACCGCGGCGGCCCGCACGTATCGAGAGAGGACAACGTCTTGAGCGCCAAGCCCGCGAGCAGCGAGGTCCTGCGGAACGCGATGGTCGACCGGCTGGCCGCCGATCACGCGGCGAAAGGGCTCACGCTGCACCCGGAGGTGGAGGCGGCGATGCGGGCCGTTCCCCGCGAGCTGTATGTGCCGGGCGTTCCGCTGGAGGAGGCCTACGAGAACACCGCGGTCATCACCAAGCGGCTCCCCAGCGGGGAGAACGTCAGCTCGGTGTCGGCGCCGTTCCTGATCGCGGAGATGCTGGGCCAGGCGATGGGCGCGCTCGGCGGCCTGAAGGGCCGGCATGTGCTGGAGATCGGCAGCGGCGGCTATAACGCGTCCCTGCTGGCCGAACTCGTCGGAACGGCCGGATCGGTCACGACCGTCGACATCGATCCCGAGGTGGCCGACCGGGCCGCCGCCTGCCTGAAAACGGCGGGCTACCACGACGTCACCGTGGTCTGCGCGGACGCCGAGCACCCGATCGAACCGGGCCGCGGCTACGACCTGATCATCGTCACGGCCGGGGCCTGGGACGTCCCACCCGCCTGGCGTGAGCAGCTCACCGAGGGCGGCGTGCTGGTCGTGCCGTTGCGGACGTTCGGGACGACCAGGTCATGGGCGCTGCGGCGGGTGGGCGACCGGCTGGTCAGCCACAGCCATCGCCAGTGCGGGTTCGTTCCCGTGCAGGGCGCCGGCGCCCACCAGATCCGCTGCATCGACCTCGCCGAGGGCGTTCACCTGCGCCTCGACGAAGGCGAGCAGATCGACGCCGACGCCGTCAAAGGCGTCCTGGAGCAGCCGAGGCGGGAGGCGTGGGCCGGGCTGAGCCTGCCGCCCGCCACCCGGTTGCATGACCTGAGCCTGTGGCACGCGACCCGCCTGCGCGAGCACGCCGTGGTCTTGACCGCGCAGGAAGAGGCCATCGCTTCCGGGATCGTCGCCCCGTCCTGGCAGCACGGCACCTCCGCCACCGTGCACAACGGCACGCTCGCCTACCGGACTCTTCGCTGGACCGACCGGCGTTTCGACCTCGGCGCCTACGCGCATGGGCCCGACGCACAGGCGGCCGCCGAGCGGATGGTCGAGAACATGCGCGCCTGGGTGGAGGCCGGCTGTCCCACCCCGGCCCTGGAGGTCTTGCCCGCCTGCACCCCAGACGGCGATCTGCCGGACGGGACCGTCCTGGACAAGCGGCACAGCCGCCTCGTCGTGTCCTTCATCCCCGGTTGACCTCCACCCCTCGCCCGAAGGCGAGGACTTCCCTTGGAGGTCTCGGTCAGGGACGAAGCCCTGAAACGGTCATTCCTGCTTGCGGAAGGGAGAAGGCTTGACGGTGCGTGAAGACAGCCGTCGGCGACAGCGTTCCCTGAGCATGGCATCGATGAGATGACCTGGCCGGACAGCCATCGATAGAAGCCAAACTCATTACGTATCGTAACGAAAATCCAGAAGGGACCTCTCCGCCCCTAGTCCGGGATCCCACTCCCCGCCATCCGTGCCAACCATGAAAAGGCCAGGACGCCTGCCACCGCGGGAACGCAGAGTCCTGCGGAGCTTGTCGCTGGGTGGCCCGTGATGCAACCCTTGCCGGGAAACTCTGTGACTGGTCGCCGACCCCGGTGGGAGTGCGTCATGTCGACCTTCGCCACGGTAGGCGTTCCGCTGCTGACGGTGGCGGCCACCTTGGCTGGTGGCTGGTTCGTCACCACCCGGATCACCGACCATTGGGACCAGATCAAAAAGCACCGCGAGATGGATCTGGCCGCGGCCGAGCATTTCCAGCGGCTCTACGGCGAGTTCATCGTGGTCTGGAAAACCTGGAACGCGCTGGAGGGCAAGCACACCGCCGCCTGCCCCGCTCCCGAAGAGGCCCGCTGGGACTGCCTGCAGCGAATGATCGAGGTCGAAGGCGAAGTCGAAGCACTGGTGGCGAAGCTGGCCACCGAACGCGTCCTGACCGAGACCGAGATCGACATGCTCGGCAGTGTCCGGCAGGCCTTCAAATTCGTCCGCCGGACCATCAGGAAGGGCCGGCCTTTGAACTGGACCTCTGATGAGGTCGAACCCTATGCCGCGTTCAAGGCGCTGGTGGCCGCTCTCTCCCACATGGTGATGAACTCCCCCGGCCCTCAGCACCGGCCTTCCTCCGCCGTGGCGGCCCGTAATTTCCTGCAGATCACCGACAACCGTCACGAGATCACCTGGGTGGCCACCGGTCTGCGCCTGGCCGACACACCGATCCCCGAACAACCTGCCCGTCGGCGGAGGCTCCTGCTCTCGCCGCGGAGGTAAGAGGGCTGCGCTGGGTCCTCAACTGACGGCGCCGACTGGGACACGCCCAGTGAAACCGGTCGGCGATTGCTCCGGCGCTCCCTGGTGCGATAGCAATGATGCCTTCGTCCTTGAGGCCGGTCAGGCCATGAACAGAGAGGTCTGGTCGGCAAGCCGTGTCCACAGGCTGTGGAAACTTCTGCGCTCTTTGTCATGGACGCCGGCCGGGCCGACGCTCAGGAACCGCTCGGTGGTGGGGAAACGCTCCGGGTCGGGGGTGCACAGTTGCGCGCGCATGATGGCGAAATCATCGGCTTGCGCTTCGGTTCCGTGGGCGCGTGCCCGGCGGTGAAGTTCGGCGATCATCTGCTGCCGGGACCCTTCGGAAAGAGTCTTTACGCTCCGCCACGCCGTGCCCTTCTTCGTCGGGATGCGCCGTCCGGTTTTCTTGTCGACCGCCGCATGGTAGATGCGCCGCACGTCATACAGGGCCCAGGTCTCCCGCCGCAGGGCCTCCTCCGCCAGGGCCAGGACCCGATATAGGCGGTGGTCGATGGCGAACTGCACGGCGCTGGTCCGGGAGAAGAGCGTGGCCCGGGGGTTCAGCGCCATCGCTCGTCTCTCCATGAGCAGGGCCAAGACAGCGCCCTTTGGTTCTCTGCGCCACCGGTCGGCCAGATGCTCGGCATCTGATGCGGCGAAGGGACAGTAGACGCAGCAGCTCCTCGGCCAGGTCGTGCCGAAGACCTCATGGAGGTAGCCGAGGGTGTCGGCGCGCGTCCAGCCCCATTCCGCCAGCGGGAACCGGGCGTGGCGGGAGGCGGAGGTGTAGGTGGAGTCTTTGAGGATGCGGTGACCCTCTTCGGCGGAGAAGCCGAGGATGTGCTGATAGGTGAGGCCGGCCAGGTGGTCTTCTTTCCACCACTCCAGCGGGTCGGCCTTGCTTTTGACCGAGCAGATGCGTTTGCCGTGGGCGAATTGCGGGACGGTGCCGTTGCCGAGCTGTTCATCACGTAGCCGCCAAGGGCCGACCATGTGCATGCGCTTCGGCTGCCGGGAGTCGTCTAAAACCGCGTATCGGGACGATGCGAGCGGGCCGCCCCGGGAAAGCTGGACGTAGCGGACGGAGAACTTGCGCATCAGCGGGAGTATGAACCGCTCCATGTGCTCGGCGGTTTCGGTGAACTCATCTCCGGTCATGGCCGTCATCACGATCAGGTCGTCCAGCTTGAAGTCCCGGGTTTCTGGTTCGAGCAGGAACCGGGTGAGCACTCCCACCGAATCCACTCCCATGCCCAGCGGCAAAACGACTTTGTCCACGCCTGTTCCTTCCTTTGGTGAGGGACGGGGAAAGCGAAGGCCGCAGCCGATTCCCTCGGCTGCGGCCTTCAAAGAAAAAGGAGATGGTTAAAAGGGTGGTTCTGTGGTGCCTGCACCGGCTGTGGTGGGCACGGCGGTATCCGCCCACGGGTCAGAAGGTGAGGCTGCTTCTGCCTGGGGTGCTGAGAGGGGGCCGTTTCGCGGGACGGCGGGTGGGGCGGCAAGGCGCTGGGCCTTGGCGATCCTGGCCGTGGCGTTCTGCAGGGAGGGGCCGATGTGCTCGACGTCGATCTCCATGACCGTGCGGCGCCGGCCGTCTGCGGTTTCGTAGGAGCGCTGCTTGAGCCGCCCACGGACGATCACCTTGTGGCCGCGCTGGAGGCTTTCGGTGACGTTCTCCGCTTGGCGGCCCCAGACGTTGCAGGTGATGAACAAGGGGGCGGCGTCCTTCCACTCGGCGGTGGACGCATCTCGATACCGCGGGGTCGAGGCCACGCGGACGTTGGCGACGGCGCGTCCGGAAGGAAGGAACTTCAAGATGGGGTCGGCGACGAGGTTGCCGACCACGGTGATGGTGGTGTCGTTGCTCATGTCCGTTCCTTGGGGTGCAGGTGGCCTGCTGCCGGTGAGGTGACGGCGGCTCGGAAAGGCCAGGGACATCCCTGGAAGGGGGCGAGGCTCCCTGGTGGTGCGGCCGGTGACGGACCCCGACCGTCTGTTCACGAGCGACCTGGGCGATGTCGCTGGACGTTCGGTGCCGTAGACCTGGTGCGCTGGGCGCTGTCCGTGCTGAGGTGCATCGTGGAGGTCGCGCGCAGATCACCTCGTGCGGGGAGCGGCCTGGCCCGAGCCACAGCGCGGTGGTTCTGGAAGGCGGCCTCGTTCGCATATCTCCGAAAGACCCGGCGGCATGCCGCCGACCTGCCGTCGGCTCAAGACCAAGTGGTGATCACCTAGTTGCGGCCGTTCAGAGCACAAGTGCCGCACGGCAGCCCCAGCACTGAGGCGACCTGGTGAGAAGGAAACCGCTCTCGCCCTGCCGCCGCCGGACGTCGGCGTTGACCTCAGGCATGCGGTGAGGCGGTTTCGATCACTGGCCTCGCCCCTCGCCGGTCTCCGGCCGCTCCCGGCCGGCCGTCCGCCGCCTCGCTTGGTGATCTCGATGGCAGGAGCGGTGGGCGTGGGGAGCCCACGCGCCCAGGTCCGAGCAGAGGCGGCCGATCGATGGCCCGGGGTCGATGACCACCACTTCGGCTCGGCTGACCGGGCCATGGCAGTACACGCAGGCGGGCATCGGGACGCGTCCGCTGCTGGTGGGCTCACTCGGCCATTCGCCCCAGCCCGGCATCTGGCCGTCCAGCATGAACCGATCAGCCCGCTGAAACGGCACCGAACCGCAGGTGCCGAGAGGGTAGAAGGCATCCAGCCACTCGGCGCCGCTGGAATGGTCATAAATCCGCAGGCGGCTTGTGTGCAGGCCGTCCGACAGCGACCAGACCTCTGCTCGCCAGCGTTCGTGGAACTTAAGGTGCATCCCCAGCTCTGGGACGAACCACCAGCCGCTGGTCGCCTCGCTATCTGGGGCCCTGCGCATGGCGTGCCCCTTGTAGGTGCTCTTGCCGGTCAGCATCCGCCGCCCCCATTCCCCTGGGCGGGATCGGGCGCGATGGGGCAGGAGTGCCCGGTGGCGGCTTCTACCAGGACGTGGAGCAGATCAGCGGGTTCGGCAGGCACACGGCCCTGACAGCGCAAGCAGATCAACTCCAGATGGTCGGGCGGCGAACCCGCCGATGCGGCCACCCGGAACTGGGCGGGATCCAGCGCCAGCAACCGTGCCGGTGCGTTGTCGAGCAGGAACCGAAGACGCCGTTGGGCTGCGTCGGTGCGCCGATGGACGTCGATCACCACCGGTCCCGCACCGGTGCCACCGCCGGCCTGCGGGCTGTCGCCGGCGGCCTGGCCGATATAGATGAACGCCACCACATCGGCGGCGTTGAGATAGATGATCGGTGCGCCGTCGGCGCGTTCGAGCCGTTCGACCGTGATCTGCTCATCCCCCGGCCGAGCACGGGCCAGCACCCGGCAGACGAACGCCTCGTCCCCCGGCTCGGCAGAACGATCCCCGGCGGCGGCCCCACCGGGACTCGAAGAAGAATCCGGAACGATCTTGAGGTAGCGCGGCATCGGCCGCTCCTTCCTGGCCAAAGGCCGGTCATAAAACGGCTCCGCCCCGAACAGCCGCCCGGGGCGGAGCCAGAAACAGGCAGGGAATCAGGCGTGCGCGGCCAACTGCAGCACCTGCAGGGCCCGCGATTCCATCTCGTGCGCGGCGTCGGCGTCAGGCAAAGTCCGGGCGACGGAGGTGACCGCGTGCATCACCCCGCCCGCGGTCAGATCCCCGCTCTTGATGAAATGCCCCAAGATCGCGTCCTGCTGCTCGGTGGAGAACCGCAGCTGCTGAGAGATGACCTGGATGGTCTCCACCGGACGCTCGACGGGCACACCGGCCTTGGCCTCCATCACGGCCACGACCTTCTGCACGTAGGCCGGGGTGAGGAACCGCCGGACCGCATCGGTGGTCTTGGCCGTGATCAGCTCCAGGTTCTTCCGGTGCGTCGTGCCGCTCCAGTCGATGACCCCTTCCTCGAGCTTGCCGCCCAGATGCACGGCCCGATGCGCATCGGCGGTGATGGTGTAGCCGTTGTCGCAGACCTGGAACACGATCCGCGGAGTGATCGCGGCGGCCCCGCACCCGGTCTCGCTGTTGGTGATCACGAACCCGCCCCACACCACCGGGTTGTCCGTCCCCTCCGCCCCGGTGAACGGAGACCGGTACCCCTCCAGCAGCCGAGGCGCCAGCACCTCGACCGCCGGCGAGTAGAGGCGCACGTACATGCGCTGCTCGGTCAGATCACAGCCCTGAATGGTGATCGGAACCCCGGCCCGCTCCACCCCATCCAGGGCGGCGGTCAGCACGTCCAGATGATCGACCCGCTTGTAGGAGTCCGACAGCAGCGCCCGCGCCACCCCCTCCCCGCGTGCTCCACGGAACCCCCGGATGAGGAACTTGGTCTCCGGCGCGCGCCTCAGCCAGCCGTTGACATTGGCGTCCCACAACTCGATCGCCTCATGACGGCACCTGCGCAGATACGGCAGGTTGATCTTCAGCTTCTCGGCGATGCCCCTCTCACAGGTCGCCGTCGGCCGGTAGACGCCATCGGTGCGAGTGACCCCACTGGGCGACAGCACCGGTTCGGTACCCGAGATCAGCAGCCGCCCTCCCTCGGCCCGCAGCGCCGAGGCGGAGGCGACGATGTCGACCTTGCGGCCCTGCTGCTCCCGCAGCAACGCCACCAGATCCCCCAGCTCAGCGTGCCGAGTCACCAGCTCCCCGGCCACCGCAGGTGCGTTCATGAACGTGGTCCTTCCACTTCGGGGGAGGGCCAAGGGCCTGCCCTCCCGGAGGAAAGACCACCTGCGACGGCCGCCCGCGGAGGGCAAGGCGGCGGTCCGGCCGGACAAGATCTTTCCGACGAAGGAGGAAAGATCTCTGCCCCAGGCCGGAACGAGCACAGCGAGAGCCGCCTTTCCCTCCGCCAGGCCGTCGCAACCCTAAAACCCCGGGAGGGCAAGGCCCACTATCCCGAAGAGACAACGCCGCGCGAAGAACTGACCGTCGCCAATCACGCTAAGGAGCCACGGTCACAGTCCCTCCAGGGGTGATGAGCGACTGGCCAAAGCCCGTGAGCGCATGCTGCACTTCGGGTTGCGATCCCTCCAGGGGTGATGAGCGACTTCCCCTTGGTCCTGCCAGGCCGAGTCCGGCTCGGAGTTGCGATCCCTCCAGGGGTGATGAGCGACCGGGTCGTCGGCCTGGACAGGGACAGGACGAAGTGGATGTTGCGATCCCTCCAGGGGTGATGAGCGACAAGAATGGCAGTTTTGCCGGATAACGCACTTAACCCGGGTTGCGATCCCTCCAGGGGTGATGAGCGACGCGTGACCTATACGACAAGCTCACCCTTGCGGCCGAGTTGCGATCCCTCCAGGGGTGATGAGCGACGCGTAGCGCGCTGCCGACCTTCGCCGCCCCGCCAGGTTGCGATCCCTCCAGGGGTGATGAGCGACCTCCCCGCATTCAGATTCAACAACCGTCCGGATGTTGCGATCCCTCCAGGGGTGATGAGCGACGTGCCAGGACTGGGTGCTCTCCCTGCCCGACCGGGCGTTGCGATCCCTCCAGGGGTGATGAGCGACCCGAGAGTAAAGTCCCAGCTCAGAGGCGTCCTGAAGGCGGGTTGAGCGAGGGGTTTTGCAGCGGTCCGGCGGTAGTGCAGCGCCGCAGGTCAGAAGGGGTGCGATGGTGATCGTGTTGCTGTGACACCTGTTCTTCGTCTCCGCAGGCATTCCGGTCGTCGCTCTTCACCTGGTCAGGCTACGGCCTGCTGTGGGTCGTGACATGGTGGGCATGCGGATGTATGCCGACATGTTGTCTTCTGGTATGTGGACAGCCTTGAGGTCTGTGGGGTCCATGCTTGGTTGACGGCCGAAGAGAGCCCGGACGGTGGCATGGGGCCAACTGGGGGACTGGTTCAGGGGACGACTCGGTACGGCTACGAAGCCGCCGACATGGGGAGCCCTGGGGTGCGCTGACTCGGGTGATCTTGTTCGGTGAAACGGGGGCCATCTCAACCGCTCTGATGGACGGTCTTGGGGCGCCAGTCCACTGGTGGCATGTTGGTATTGCCGCACGGTTTGTGAGCAACGTAGATTCCTCTGGCTCCATGACCTCCGCTGTGGAGAGTGGTATCGAGAGAAGAGGTCAGGGCCGAGTCATGGTGCCATGGCCATGCGGGAGCTCTCCTAACGTTTGTTGCAAGTAACTAGGACTATGCAACTATGTTCAAGTTTGTCTGGGTTGTCGCTTGAGTCCTTTATTTGAAGTGAGCGGCTGTGTGTGGCGCAAATCCCGTATTGTCCGTTATTGCGCTTGTGCCTCTCCTGGGATGCGAGGTTCTTAGAGCAGGCTAACCGGAAACCTGCATCAGCGGTGTTCCAAAACTCCCTTAAGGGTCAGTCCTCCAAGAGGGTTGAGGAGGCGAGATGTCATCTGCGGGCATGAAGTCTTGCGGATCGGCATCGTAGCGCCCTCTCCGGAGGCGACCGCTGGCCGTCCATGGATGATCGGCGGCGCCTCAAAGGGGAATCCCCTGAAGATCTCGGCGAAGGTAATGGCTGCCTGCCCGCATGCTGACGGTGGGCGGACAGAAGCGTGATCACCTGTGGCCCTCTTGGGGTGTATACCAGTCGATCGTGGTGTTACGGGCGAGTATCTGTGCATTGGCCGTAACGGGCCACGAAGGTGTTGATCTTTGGAGTGCCCCGTTTTTGTCGGATGCGGCTGCTAAGACTTCTCCAGGCAGCTCAAAGGGCTAGTCAGGAGGGCCTCTAAGGTGCGGTTTCGGTTGGACGTTGCAGCCGACAGACCCGAGTTGGCCTGGCGCGATGTTCACGGGCCGGCTCGGGGAGTGGTGTACGGGCTGTTGAAGTCGCAAGACCCGGAGCTGTCTCAGCAACTGCACGACGTGGGATGGCAGGGGCATGCGCTTCGGCCGCTGGCGATCTCACCGCCGATCTTTTCGGGGGCCAAAAAGCGCAAGGGCGCGTATGCGACCTCTTCGAAGGGTTCGGTGTGGATCGGGTCGCCGGTTCCCCGGATCGCCGGCTGCCTGCTGGCCGCCCTGGCCGGCCGGCAGCACCTGCGGTGGGGTGAGGCGACCTTGCAGATCAAGGGAGTGGAGGTGGAGAACACACCGGACCACTCCTCGGGCGAGGCCGTGTTCGAGACCGTCTCCCCGGTGATCCTCAAGCACGAGGGGCGCTACCTGCTTCCCGGCGATGCGGCCTATGAGGAACGCCTGGTGCACAACCTCCGGCACAAGGCCGACGTGCTGGGCCTGCCGTCGGACGTGCGGGTGGAGGTGCTGGCAGCCGGGCCCCGGCGGCGCTTCGACGTCCAGGGCGCGATGCGGATCGGCGCGACGGTCAAGCTGAGCATCACCGCCGCGCCCAGGCTCTTGGACGCCATCTACGACTGGGGGCTGGGATTGGTGTCCATCCAGGGATTCGGGTGGATCCGGTGACCTCCGCGACGGTCGCCGAACCGGTGCTGACGCCCTCGGGCCATCCGCTGCAGCGCTGCGGCGTGTGGGCGGTGACGCTGCTGGCGGGAGGTGACCGTCCTGAGACGGTCACCGAAGACGACATGGAACGTGTCGTCGAGCGGCTGGTCGAAGACATCGTCACGGCGGCGACCGCCCCCAAGGACAGCGTCTCCTACGACTGGTGGAAGGTGCTGTTCGCGCTGTATCCCAACTCCAAACCCACCCATGCCAAACGGTCCCGGGACCGGGCCGTGCTGTATCCGCAGGTCGCGGAGCTGTTCGCGCCCGACCCGATGGGAGCGCCCCTGCTGCCCTGCACGTTCTGCGCGCGTCCCAGCGGCACGGTGTGGACCAAGACGAACCTGCCGATGTTCGAGTCCGAACGCGCGCTCAACACCCTGCCTCCCGGCGTGCCGGGCTGGCCGGTGTGCCGGGCGTGCCGGGTGGCGCTGTGGGCCATGCCTTATGGCGCGTGGGTGACCCAAGGGTCGGCGACCGTGCTGACGTGCGATGACACGGCCGTGGAGCAGGAGTTCGCAACCCGCAACCTGGTGCGGGCCGGCCGGATCCGTCAGCTCGGGTTCGCCGGGCTGAAGGCGGGGGCGGGCCCCGAGGCGGTCGTGGTGCGGGCGTTGCGGGAGCACGCCGCCGACTCCGGCGGGGCCTGCACGCTGTGGACGTTCAAAAACGACAACCAGGAGCCGTGGCTTCGGGTCACCGAGACCCGGCAGGGCATCGCCCGCTTCCTGCGGGCGATGCGGGCCGATGCGGACTGCCGGCACGGCTGGGCGGCCCTGCAGAGATCCATGCACCGCCGGGACCGGTCCGGCGCGGTGACCGTGGACGGCGCCACGGCCGCCGCCCGCACGCTGTTCGATCCCGTCGACGACGAGGAGCGCGACCGCCTGCCGCTGGAGCTGATGCGGCGCGCCCGCGACCCCGATGCCCTCAACCAGCGAACCTTGCGCGGCTGGCGCGCCTTGTGCCGGCTCTACCAGGAGGTGATGTACGACATGGACCCCGGTCGGCTCGACAGGGCCACCGTGATGCTGGCCGACTGGATCGCCCAAGACGGCACGCGAGGCCGCTTCAACGAGTTCCGCCGCGCCGTCAACAGCGCCTATGACCTGCAGAAGCTGCTGATGAAGGCCAGCGCGCGGCTGTTTTTGGACGGCAGCGACAGGGTGCGGATCAACGACCTGATCCCGCTCCTGCAGGCCGAGGGCAACCAGGGCTGGCGGGTGCGCGGGCAGCTGTACTTCGACGTCCTGGACGAGCTGATCCGCCGCGGAGTGCGGATCGGCAAGAGCGACGACGAGGACGACCCGGCCAGTGAGGACGGCGAATACGACGACGGTGACGAAGGGGAGGAGTACGCCTGATGAGCTACCTGGCCGGGAAGATCGTGCTCGCGGTCACCGCGGGCGCGCCCAACAACGACAAGGGCGAGTCAACGACCGCGCCGGTCAAGAAGGCCCGCATCCGCGGCGAGTGGTATCCCTACATCTCGGCGCAGGCGTTCCGGCGCTGGCTGCGCGAGACGATGACCGCGCTGGGATCGGTCCCCTCTCCCACCGAGCGTGTCGGCAAGGCGCAGGGAAAGGCGCAAAAGGCCACCACCGCGGGCGACCCGATCACCTATATCGACGATGACCTCTTCGGCTACATGAAGGCCGGCCCCAAAGGGGACGACAAGGGCACCACGCTTCGCGACAGCCCGTTCATGGTGGGCACGTTCCTGTCGGTCGAGCCGGCCAAGCCCACCACCGACTTCGGGGTGATGTCCCGCGGCATCGACGAGCCCGTGCTGCACTCCCACGAGTTCTACACCGCCGACCTGGCCGCGCCGTTCCTGCTGGACCTGCCCCGGGTGGGCACCTTCACCCTCCCGGAGAAGAACGGTGTGGGACGTCCGAACTACCTGAGCGAGCAGGAAGCGCTGGCGGTGGCCGGAGCGGTCCAGATGGGCGCCGTGCCGGTGAAGTTCCGCGGCCAGCAGGCGGTGCGGCTGCCGCTGGAGATACGCCGGGAGCGGGTCGCGCTGCTGCTGGAGGCGTTGGCCGAACTGGTCGGGGGCGCCAAGAAGGCGATCCACTACGGTGACCGCACTCCCGCCCTGGTGGCGCTGGTCCCGATGGCCGGCGGGGTGAACCCGCTGGGATTCGTAGTGGACGGCGCCGAGGACGGCAGCGGGCTGCAAGTGCGGGCCGAGGTGCTCAAGCAGGAACTGGACGCCTGGCAGGGGGAGTGGGAGGCCCCCGTCCGCTTCGGCTGGCGGCCGGGCTTTCGGGAGCTGGTCCGCAAGGAGTTCGAAACGGACGCGGCCGACCTGATCGAGGCGGAGAAGGTCACCATCGGCCACCCCAGGGTGATGCTGCGGGAACTGGCCGCGGAGATCCGCGACGGCCGGCACGACGCCTGGTTCGACGACCCCGCGCGGTGAAAGAGCCCCGCATGGCGGCGGACATCGACCACATCACCGCACCCCATCGCGCTCTCAGACCCTGCCGGCATATGACCGGACGCGCCGCGCGCGGGCCGGGAAGAGGAGGACGCCATGCCGGATGAACGCAGGCCGATCGAGGCCGTCCGCGTGCAGCTGTATGCGCCCGTGGCCTCTTTCCGCGACCCGATGTTCCCCGGGGTGACCCGCTGCCTGCCGGTCCCTCCGCCTTCGACGCTGCGGGGGATGCTGGCCGCGGCCACCGGCCGTCCCGCCGAACCGGTCGTGCTGGGGGTGTGCGCCTACGCCGAGGGACGCGGCGTGGACACCGAGACCTACCACCCGATCGCGGCCGACGGCTCCAACCCCGCGATCGGCGGACGCGTCAGGCCGGGCAAGGGCGGCATGACGATCCGGGAGCGTCCATTCCTGACCGGAGTGCACATCACTTTGTGGGTGCCGATGCCCGACGGGGAACGGATCGCCACGGCGCTGCGGCGACCGACCTGGGGCCTGCGGCTGGGACGCTCCCAAGACCTGGTGCACGTCCGCTCGATCACCCGGGTCGAGCTGGTGCCCACCGACCGGGCCCGCATCGGCCACGCGCTGGCTCCCCGCGGCGGACATCAGGCGCCGCAGGCGAACCTGCTGCGGCTGGCCGACCACGTCAGCACCGACCGGCTGCGCACCGACTACGGCGACTACCTGTGGTGCGCCGAACCGCCGACCGATGTCCGCCCGGTGGCCGGCGCCTACCGGGACGGCGATCAAGCGGTCTGGCTGCAGGCGCCGCCAGCGCCGGAGACCGGCGACGACGGTGAGCTCGCCGGAGTTTTCGGCAAGTCCAAGGCCGCATCCAAGCTGGGACGTCCCGAGCTGCTGATCGAGCACAGCGTCACCGTGCGAAGCGCCGCCCAGGCGGTGGCCGAACGCATCGGCTCACCGGGAATCCTGGCCGACCGCCCGGGATTTTGGACCCAGGTGGAGATCGCCGCCCTGCTGCACGATGCGGGCAAAGTAGCCGAAGGCTTCCAAAACCAGTTGCGCCCCGGCGGCGAGCCCTGGGGGGAGCGGCACGAGGTGCTCTCCCTGGCCTACGCCGACCTGCTGACCCGGCACCTGCCCGAATCCGACCGCACCATGATCGCAGCCGGGGTGGCCTTCCACCACCGGCCCCTGATCTCGGCGAGCGGACGGGACCTGCGGGAGATGTATCCGCCCGAGGCGGCCTGGGAACGCAAGTTCGGCCGCGATCCGGACGCTCCCCCCACGCGCCCCCGCGTCCAGGTCACCCCGGCCCGCCACGCCGCGCTGCTGCGCTGGCTGGCCGCCCAGCTCGGCATCCCGCCCCCGGAACCGGACGGACGGCGGCTATGGGAGCTGGCCCGCGACGCCTTCGCCCGTCTGCACGCCGCCTGGCGCGGCCGGGTCCCTCCCGAAGACGGGCTGGTCGCGGTGCTGCTGCAAGGAGCGGTCACCCTGGCCGATCGGTCCGGCTCCGCGCACGTGCCCCTGCAGACCCACATGCCGTTGCCGCGCCGGTACATCACCACCCTCCCCGCCCCCTACCCCCACCAGCGGGCCGCCGCCGAGACGACCGGGCACCTGGTGCTGTGCGCCCCCACCGGCAGCGGCAAGACCGAGGCCGGGCTGGCCTGGGCCTCCCGGCAGCTCGACGACATGCCCGGCCATCCCCGGCTGCTGTGGGTCCTGCCGTACCGGGCCTCCATCGACGCCGCCCGCGACCGGTTCATCAAAAGCCTGCTGCCGGCTCCCGGCCAGAAGAAGCCCGACATCGGCGTCCTGCACGCGACCGCCGCCCGGACCCTGCTGGCGCGGGCCACCACCGACGATTGCCCGCCCGGCCCGCGCCAGGCGCGCAAGGCACGCGACCAGGCCGCCGCCATGCGGCTGTTCGCGCAACGCATCCGGGTCGCCACCCCCTACCAGCTGCTGCGCGGCGCCATCGCCGGGCCGAGCCACTCCAGCGTGCTGCTGGAGCAGGCCAACGCGCTCATCGCACTGGATGAGCTGCACGCCTACGACCCGGCCACGTTCGGACGATTGTGCGCGGCCATGCGGCTGTGGCAGATGCTCGGCAGCCGGGTGGCCGTCTTGTCGGCCACCCTCGCCCCACCCATGATCGACCTGCTCAAGGACACCCTCGACCAGGTGACCGTGCATCGGGCGCCGCCGGGCACCGCCCCCGACCGGCACCGCCTGGTGCTGGACGACCAGCCGATCACCGCACCGCAGAGCCTGGACCGCATCCGCCGCTGGCTGACCGAAGGCCACAGCGTGCTGGTCGTGGCCAACACCGTCGCCACCGCCCAGCGCCTGTACCGCGAACTGGCAGGTCACGCCAGAGCCGTCCTGCCCGACGACCCGGACGCGGCGATCCTGCTGCACTCGCGGTTCCGGGCCGAGGACCGCGCCGCCATCGAACGGCGGATCAGCACGCGCCACCCCGAACGCGCCGTCGGCGAAAACACCCGCCGCGGCGGGCTGGTGGTGGCCACCCAGGTGCTGGAGGTGTCGCTGTGCCTGGACTTCGACCGCGGGGTCAGTGAACTGGCGCCGATCGAGGCGGTCGCCCAGCGCGCCGGCCGGGTCAACCGGCGCGGACGCCATCCCGACGGCGTGGTGGAGTTCCGCGTCCACATGCCCGAATCCGCCCTGCCCTACGAGGAGGGCGCGCTGGATGCGGCCCTGTCGGCGCTGCGGAACACGCCCAGCCCGGTGATCTCCGAACAGACCGTGGAAACCTGGCTCCGCCACGCCTACGACACCGAGTGGGGACGGCAGTGGGCGAGCCAGGCCGAGCGTCACCGCAAGGAGTTCTTCGAATCCTTCCTCACCTTCTGCGACCCCTTCCACGACCGCACCGAACACGCGACCGGCCTGGACGAGGCGTTCGACAGCATCGAGGTCCTGCTGGAAAGCGACGCCGAAGAGTACAGCCTGCGCTCCAGCGGCCCCCATGGAGACCCGCTTCAAGCCGCCGGGCTGCTCATCCCGCTGCGCAAGGCCCAAATCCACCGCCTCCACCGCAACGGACGGGCACACCTGGACCGGGAGCGGGCACGCCGCGAACGACGCCCGCCCCTGTGGCTGATCAACGCCCCCTACAGCGAAGAAACCGGCCTGGACCTCAGCGCCGAGGCCACGTCCCCGCGGCAACCGGAGACCATCCTGTGAAGTCGCTTCCCCGCCCGGACGCCATAGGCGGAGTGCACATCAAGTACCTGCTGCACTGCCCCAGACAGCTATGGCTGTACTCACGCGGCTACCGTCCCGAGCAGCGCAGCGACGCCGTCGCCTTCGGGGAGGCCGTGGACGAGACCACCTACACCCGCCGCCGCGACATCGACCTCGGCGAAGCCAAGATCGACTGGGTCACCACCGGCGCGATCGTCCACGAGACCAAAACCTCCCGCCGGCCCTCCGACCAGCATCGCGCCCAGGTCCGCCACTACTGCCTGCTGCTGGAACGCCGCGGCGTCAACGTCCGCGGCGGCGTCATCCACTACCCCCTCATCCGCCGCAAGATCGACGTCCCCTGGGACGCCACCGCCCGTACCGAAGCCGAAACCACCGAACAACAGGCCCAAGAAGTGATCGCGGCTTTGCACATACCGCCCCGCCTGCCCCGCAGCCGGTGCCGTGGCTGCGCCTACAACGACTACTGCTGGGCGGAGGCATGAGCTCCGCCGCCCGCACCTACTGGCTCACCGAGCCCTGCCGGATCCGCCGCGAAGCAGGCAGCATCCGCATAGAACGCTCCGACCGCAGCCCCGTCCGCATCCCCATCACCGATATCCGGGACCTGGTCGCCTTCGACCACATCGACATCAACACCTCAGCGGTCTCCCTGCTGAGTCGGCACGGCGTGATCGTCCACATCCTCGACCACTACGGCAACTACGCCGGCGCCATCACCCCGGCCGAGGACTCTTCTTCCGCCCTCGTCCTGCGACGCCAGGTCGCCCTCACCGCTGACGACGCCACCCGCCTGTCCATCGGCCGCGCCCTGGTGGCGGCGGCCGCGGCCAACGTCGCCTGGGCCTTGGACACCGACCTGCTCGATGCGCCACTGGCCCGGCTGCCCGAACAACTGGACGGCTGCCGCGACACCGAGCAGCTCATGGGAATCGAAGGCAACTTCCGTCGTACCGCCTGGGAGACCCTGGATACCTTCCTGCCCCCATGGCTCCGCCTGCAAGGCCGCACCCGCCGCCCACCGGCCAACGCGGGCAACGCCTTCATCAGCTACCTCAACTCCATCACCTACGCCCGCGTCCTCACCGCTTTGCGCTGCACGCCTCTCCACCCGGCCCTGGGCTTCATGCACGCCGACACCGACCGCCGCCGCAACACCCTCGCCCTCGACCTGGCCGAACCGTTCAAGCCCTTGTTCGCCGAACGGCTCCTCCGCCGCGCCGCCGCCCAGAAAACACTCACCCCTGCGGACTTCAAAAGCGACGTCAACCACGCATCCCTCAGCAAGTCCGGCCGCAAGAAAGTCGCAGAGCTCATCCGAACCGAGCTCGCCACCACCGTCCACCACCGAGCCCTCAAGCGAAAGGTCTCCTACGAAGAGCTCCTCCACCTGGAGGCCCTCAAAATCGTCCGACTCTGCCTGGAAGGCACTCCCTACAAGCCGTTCCGCCCCTGGTGGTGACCGATGTTCGTCATCGTCGTCTACGACACCCTCGCCGAACGCAACCCCCGCGTCCTACGCACTTGCCGCCGTTACCTGCACTGGGTACAGCGCAGCGTCTTCCAAGGCGAACTCTCCGCAGCCCAGCACCGAACCTTCATCTCCGAGATCAAGCAACACATCGACCCCGGATACGACAGCGTCCTGATCTACCGGACCAGGACACCCCACCACATCGAAACCCAAACCCTCGGCCAGACCCTTGGCAACACCGACCCCGTCCTGTAAGAAGAACCTTCTGACCTGCACATCTGCACTACCGCCGGACCGCTGCAAAAACGCCCGACCAACCTCCCTGCGAGATGCCTCTGAGCTGCGACTTTACTCTCGGGTCGCTCATCACCCCTGGAGGGATCGCAAC
>Ga0207867_1001303_pt1 | contig 18980 bp, 33 predicted proteins | sample HigsolmetaAR206D_FD_184838 | JGI IMG/M metagenome (GOLD analysis project Ga0207867, IMG submission 184838) | Ionic liquid and high solid enriched microbial communities from the Joint BioEnergy Institute, USA - AR20-6-D (SPAdes) (version 2) ...
AACGCTTCAATTCTTTTTTGCTCAATGGAATTCGCTCCTGTTTCATACTGACATTTTCACTGAAGCGTTACAATATGACAATATCACAGACGAACAACAGTGACCTTGAAAAAAGCTTGCACTCGGGTCGTGCATTTTATATAATAAGAAATGTTGGTTTTAGCGATGATGCGGAAGGTTGCGGACACACCCGGCCCCTTTGCCATGGCGGGGTGGTCCGGAAATTTTCGCGGAGTCAGTCTGTTTTTTAAAAATGGGCGCAAAGGAGGGACTAAGTAATGGCAAAGCAAAAAATTCGCATTCGTTTAAAAGCGTATGACCATCGGATTTTGGATCAATCCGCCGAAAAAATCGTGGAAACGGCCAAGCGTTCAGGCGCTAAAGTATCCGGACCGATCCCGCTTCCCACTGAAAAATCGGTGATCACCATTCTCAGAGCGGTCCACAAATATAAAGATTCCCGCGAACAATTCGAAATGCGGACTCATAAGCGACTGATCGACATCATCAATCCGACGCCGCAAACGGTCGACTCGCTGATGCGTTTAGACTTGCCGTCGGGTGTCGACATTGAAATTAAACTGTAATCGGATGAAAAGAATGTAGGAGGTGTTACGGATGACCAAAGGAATCTTGGGTAAAAAAATCGGTATGACCCAGATTTTCAGCGAATCGGGCGACGTGATTCCGGTCACGGTTGTCGAAGTTCAGCCGAACGTCGTTTTGCAGAAAAAAACCCTTGAAAACGACGGCTATGAAGCGATTCAACTCGGTTTGGAAGATAAGCCCGTATCGCGCAGCAACAAACCGGAAATCGGGCATGCCGCTAAAGCCAATACGGCGCCTAAGCGCTTCATTAGGGAAATCCGTGGTGTCAACTTAGACGAATATGAAGTCGGTCAAGAAGTAAAAGTTGATATTTTTAAAGAAGGGGACATTGTCGACGTCACCGGCACGTCGAAAGGCAAAGGTTTCCAAGGCTCCATCAAGCGGCACAATCAGTCGCGCGGACCGATGAGCCACGGTTCTCACTATCACCGCGTTTCCGGTTCCATGGGCTCGATCAACCCGATGCGCGTCTTTAAAGGCAAAAAACTTCCGGGACGCATGGGCGGCCAACGCGTGACGATCCAAAACCTCGAAATCGTCAAAGTGGATGCGGAACGCAATCTGCTCTTGATCAAAGGCAATGTGCCCGGACCGAAGAAAAGTTATCTGACTATCAAAAGTGCGGTCAAAGTAGCCGGAGCAAAATAAGGAAAGGGGGATGCTTCCATGCCAACCGTTAAGATGTTTGATGTAACCGGAAAAGAAGTCGGAGAAGTTGAATTGAAAGATTCCGTGTTCGGCATCGAACCGAACGAACACGTCGTTCATGAAGCGGTCGTCATGTATCTGGCCTCGCTCCGTCAGGGTACGCATGCGACGAAAAACCGTTCGGCGGTCAGCGGCGGCGGCAGAAAACCGTGGCGCCAAAAAGGTACCGGCCGTGCGCGTCAAGGCTCCATCCGTGCGCCGCAATGGGTAGGCGGTGGCGTCGTGTTCGGACCGACTCCGCGCAGCTACAAATATAAATTGCCGAAAAAAGTTCGCCGCCTGGCGATCAAATCGGCGCTGTCCGCGAAAGTTCGCGACAACGAAACGATCGTTTTGGATCAACTCACCATGGAGCGTCCGAAAACGAAAGCTTTTGTTGAAGTGTTGAAAAATCTGTCCGTAAACGACGATAAAGCGCTCGTCGTCATCGACGGTGAAAACGAAGCGGTGGCTCTTTCCGCTCGGAACATTCCGACGGTGAAGCTCGTCACCACCGACAAGGTCAACGTGTACGACGTCGTCAACCATAACAAGTTGATCTTGACGAAAGACGCCGCCGATAAGTTAGGGGAGGTGCTTGGATAATGAAAGACGCACGCGATATCATTAAGCGCCCCGTAATCACCGAACGATCGACGGAATTAATGGAGCAAAAAAAATATACGTTCATCGTCGACCGCCGCGCGAATAAGTCTGAAATCAAGCGCGCCGTCGAAGAAATTTTCGGCGTGAAGGTCGCCAAAGTCAACACGATGAACTACGACGGAAAACCGAAGCGCTTCGGCCGTTTCACCGGTTATACGCCCAAGCGCAAAAAAGCCATTGTCACGCTGACGCCTGACAGCAAAGACTTGGATTTCTATGAAGGGGTATAAGTGTTAGAAGCGAAGGAGGGAAATCGTCATGGCGATCAAAAAGTATAAACCGACGTCCAACGGCCGCCGCAACATGACGTCGTTGGATTTCAGCGAAATCACGACGGATAAACCGGAAAAATCCTTGCTTGAGCCGCTGCCGAAAAAAGCGGGTCGCAACAATCAAGGTAAATTGACCGTTCGCCATAAAGGCGGCGGACACAAACGCAGATATCGCATCATCGACTTCAAGCGCGATAAAGATGGTATACCCGGACGCGTTGCTACCATCGAATACGATCCCAACCGTTCGGCTAACATTGCCCTCATCCATTACCGGGATGGTGAAAAACGCTACATCATTGCTCCGAAAGGCCTTGAAGTCGGCATGGAAATCATGTCCGGGCCCGACGCGGACATTAAAGTCGGCAACGCGCTCCCGCTCAAAAACATCCCTGTCGGCACGACCATTCATAACATCGAGCTGAAACCGGGCCACGGGGGACAACTCGTCCGCAGCGCGGGGGCTGAAGCGCAAGTTCTCGGTAAAGAAGGCAAATACGTGCTCGTCCGACTCGCCTCCGGTGAAGTGCGCATGATTCTCGAAACATGCCGCGCCACGGTTGGTCAAGTCGGCAACCTGGAACACGAACTCGTCAAAATCGGTAAAGCGGGTCGCGCCCGTTGGAAAGGCATTCGTCCCACGGTTCGCGGTTCCGTCATGAACCCGAGCGATCACCCGCACGGCGGTGGTGAAGGCCGCGCGCCGATCGGCCGGAAATCTCCGGTCACGCCTTGGGGCAAACCGACGCTTGGTTACAAAACGCGCAAGCGCAATAAACCTTCGGATAAATTCATCGTACGTCGCCGTAAAAAATAACGGGTTCGAGACGCGAAATTCGCAGAAACGGAAGGAGGTTGACCCATGGGTCGCAGCCTGAAAAAAGGACCGTTTGTCGATGACCACCTGATGAAAAAAGTGGTTGCGCTGAACGAGAAGAACGAAAAAAAAGTGATTAAAACGTGGTCGAGGCGCTCAACAATTTTCCCGGAATTCGTCGGACATACGATCGCGGTTTACGACGGTCGCAAACACGTGCCGGTCTACATTACGGAGGACATGGTCGGCCATAAGCTCGGAGAATTTGCACCGACCCGCACCTATCGCGGTCATTCCAAAGACGACAAAAAAACCGGTCGTTAAGTTTGTTACCCGAGAGGAGGTTGAATCATGCAAGCCAAAGCAGTTGCTCGACAAGTTCGCGTTGCTCCTCGGAAAGCCCGCCTTGTCGTTGACCTGATCCGCGGCAAAGAAGTCGGCGAAGCCTTTGCCATCCTGCGGAACACGCCGAAGGCCGCGTCGCCCATTGTGGAAAAGGTGCTGAAATCCGCTGTCGCCAATGCGGAACACAACTATGAAATGGATCCCGATTCGTTGATCGTCGAAAAAGCCTATGTCGACGAAGGTATGACGCTGAAACGCTTCCGCCCGCGTGCGCGTGGACGCGCTGATCGCATTAATAAACGTACGAGCCATATCACGATCATCGTTTCAGATAAGAAGGAGGGATAAGGCGTGGGTCAAAAAGTCAACCCGATCGGCCTTCGAATCGGCATCATTCGCGACTGGGAATCCAAATGGTATGCCGATAAGAAACACTATGCCGAATATCTGCATGAAGATCTTAAAATCCGCGAATACATCCAAAAGCGTTTGAAAGATGCCGCGGTGTCTTCGATCGAACTGGAACGGGCCGCAAACCGCATCAACGTCACGATCAAAACGGCGAAGCCGGGCATGGTCATTGGTAAAGGCGGCTCTGAAGTTGAAGCGCTGCGCAAATCGCTGACCGCTTTGACCGGCAAAAAGGTTCACGTCAACATCTATGAAATCAAACAAGCGGACCTTGACGCGCGACTCGTCGCCGAAAACATCGCCCGTCAATTGGAAAATCGCATTTCTTGGCGCCGCGCGCAAAAACAAGCGATCACCCGAGCGATGCGAGCCGGCGCGAAAGGAATTAAAACCAAAGTATCCGGCCGTCTTGGCGGCGCGGACATCGCCCGTTCGGAGGATTACAGCGAAGGGACGGTTCCGCTCCACACGCTGCGCGCCGACATCGATTACGGCACCGCCGAAGCCGATACGACGTACGGGAAAATCGGCGTAAAAGTGTGGATCTATCGCGGTGAAGTCCTTCCGAAAAAAGGTGCGAACAAGAAGGAAGGAGGCAACTAATCATGTTGATGCCAAAACGCGTGAAATACCGCAGACAACATCGCGGAAGAATGCGCGGGCGTGCAAAAGGCGGCACTGAAGTGGCATTCGGCCAATACGGATTGCAAGCGACGACGGCTGCCTGGATCACGAGCCGTCAAATCGAAGCCGCCCGTATCGCGATGACCCGTTACATGAAACGCGGCGGGAAAGTATGGATCAAAATCTTCCCGCAAAAACCATATACGAAAAAGCCGCTTGAGGTCCGGATGGGTTCCGGTAAAGGTGCTCCCGAAGGCTGGGTTGCCGTTGTCAAACCCGGCAAAGTCATGTTTGAAGTGGCCGGGGTGTCCGAAGAAGTGGCTCGCGAAGCGCTTCGTCTAGCCTCCCATAAGCTTCCGGTGAAGACGAAGTTCGTAAAACGCGAAGAAGTGGGTGGTGATGTCAATGAAAGCAAGTGAAATTCGCAACATGACCACTGCCGAAGTCGAACAAAAAATTAAAGCTTTGAAAGAAGAGCTTTTTAACTTGCGTTTTCAATTGGCGACCGGGCAACTGGAAAACCCGGCCCGCATCCGCCAAGTGCGCAAAGACATCGCGCGCGCCAAAACCATTTTGCGCGAACGGGAATTGAAAATTAACAACAGCTAATTGAAAGGAGGTTCCTTGAATGGCTGAGGAACGCGGCACCCGTAAAACCTATGTCGGTCGAGTCGTCTCCGACAAAATGGATAAGACGATCACCGTGCTCGTCGAAACGTACAAAAAAGACCCGAAATACGGCAAACGCGTGAGATATTCCAAGAAATACAAAGCCCATGATGAAGAAAACAAAGCCAAAGTCGGCGATATCGTTCGCATCATGGAAACGCGCCCGCTGTCGAAAGAAAAACGCTTCCGTCTCGTAGAAATCATTGAAGAAGCCGTCATTGTCTGACGCATGTATCGATCCGTCAATCCGAAGGGAGGTCTTTTGAATGATTCAACAAGAAACGCGTTTGAAAGTTGCGGACAACTCCGGCGCCCGTGAAATCTTGACCATTAAAGTGCTCGGCGGTTCCGGTCGTAAAACCGCCAACATCGGCGACATCATCGTGGCCACCGTCAAACAAGCAACACCTGGGGGCGTTGTTAAGAAAGGCGACGTCGTCAAAGCGGTTGTCGTTCGTACGCGTCGCGGCGTGCGCCGTCCCGACGGTTCGTACATCCGTTTTGACGAAAACGCGGCCGTCATCATCCGTGAAGACAAAAGCCCGCGCGGCACGCGGATCTTTGGACCGGTCGCTCGCGAGCTGCGCGATAAACAATTTATGAAAATCGTTTCGCTTGCTCCCGAAGTTTTATAATCGTGCTTGTAACCAAAGGAGGTGCGTCAAAGATGGCTCGCATGCACGTGAAAAAAGGTGACAAGGTTCAAGTCATCTCCGGCAAAGACAAAGGCAAGCAAGGCGTCATTCTTGCGGCTTATCCGAAAAAACAACGCGTCTTGGTCGAAGGCGTCAACATCGTGAAAAAACATTCCAAACCGACGCAAGCCAATCCGCAAGGCGGCATTATCGAACAGGAAGCGCCGATTCACGTTTCCAACGTCATGCCCCTCGATCCGAAGACGAACGAACCGACCCGCGTCGGTTATAAAGTGGTGGACGGTAAAAAAATTCGCATTGCGAAAAAATCGGGAGAACCTTTGGATAAATAAAGGTTACCGCTTGAAAGGAGGTCACCCGTTTGAATCGTCTGAGAGAAAAATACTTGAACGAAGTCGTTCCGGCTTTAATAGAGAAATTCCAATACAAAAACAAAATGGAAGTCCCGGCGATTGAAAAGATCGTCATCAACATGGGCGTCGGTGACGCGATCCAAAATCCGAAGCTCCTTGACGCCGCCGTTGAAGATCTCGCGGCCATTTCCGGTCAAAAGCCGGTCATTACCCGCGCGAAAAAATCCATCGCCGGTTTTAAACTGCGCGCAGGCATGCCGATCGGTGCGAAAGTCACGTTGCGCAAAGAGCGCATGTACGATTTCCTCGACAAATTGTTCACGATTGCCCTGCCGCGCGTGCGCGACTTCCGCGGCGTTTCCCCGAAAGCCTTTGACGGCCGCGGCAACTACACCTTGGGTATCCGCGAACAACTGATCTTCCCGGAAGTCGACTATGACAAAGTCGTCAAAGTCCGCGGCATGGATATCGTCATCGTGACGACGGCGAAAACGGACGAAGAAGCTCGGGAACTGTTGGCCTTGCTCGGAATGCCGTTTAGAAAATAATAGCCAAAGGAGGGTAAGCATGGCTAAAAAATCGATGATTGCCAAAGCGAACCGTCCGCAAAAATTTAAGGTTCGCGAATACACGCGCTGCAAACGGTGCGGCCGCCCGCATGCCGTTTTGCGCAAGTTCCAACTCTGCCGTATTTGTTTCCGCGAATTGGCTTATAAAGGCCAAATTCCGGGTGTGAAAAAAGCCAGCTGGTAAACCCCTGTTTGAGGGAAGGAGGTCATTGGAATGGTTATGACAGACCCGATTGCAGATATGCTGACTCGCATCAGAAATGCGAACAACGTGCGCCACGAATCGCTTGAAGTGCCGGGTTCTAGGGTCAAAAGGGAAATCGCCGAAATCCTGAAGCGCGAAGGCTTCATTAAAGACTATGAATACATCGAAGACAATAAGCAGGGCATTATTCGCATTTTCCTGAAATACGGGCCGAATAAAGAACGCGTCATTACGGGCTTGAAACGGATCAGCAAACCGGGCCTGCGGGTATACGCAAAAGCGGACGAGCTTCCTCGCGTTCTCGGAGGACTCGGCATCGCGATTGTGTCCACTTCCAAAGGCATTTTGACGGATAAAGAAGCGAGAGCTCAAAAAGTGGGCGGCGAAGTCATCGCATACGTTTGGTAATACTTGACATGGAATGGAGGTGTCACGATGTCTCGAGTTGGCTTAAAACCCACAGTGATCCCGAATGATGTTACGGTTACGATCGAAGAAAACAACAAGGTGACCGTCAAGGGCCCCAAAGGGGAACTGACCTACACCTTTCATCCGGACATGAAGATTATCTTGGAGGACAATGTCGTCCGAGTCGAACGCCCGAGCGATTCCAAACTGCACCGCTCGCTGCACGGAACGACGTCGAGCCTGATCAAAAACATGGTCGAAGGCGTGACGAAAGGCTATGAAAAACGCCTCGAGCTCGTCGGCGTCGGCTACCGCGCGCAAAAGTCGGGCAATAAATTGGTCTTGAACGTGGGCTATTCTCATCCGGTTGAAATCGTTCCGGAAGACGGCATCGAAATCGACGTGGAAGGCAACAACAAAGTGATCGTCAAAGGCATCAACAAAGAACGCGTCGGTGCGGTGGCCGCCAACATTCGCTCCGTGCGTCCTCCGGAACCCTATAAGGGTAAAGGCATACGCTACGAAGGCGAAAACGTCCGCCGCAAGGAAGGCAAGACCGGTAAGTAATGCTCGCGGAAAGGAGTGAATCGCATTGATCACCAAACCGGATAAAAACGCCATTCGCAAAAAACGGCATAAACACGTGCGCCGTCGCGTTTTCGGCACGCCGGAACGCCCGCGCCTGAACGTGTTCCGTTCGAATAAACACATTTACGCCCAATTGATCGACGATGAAAAAGGCGTGACGCTCGCGTCGGCCTCCAGCCTCGACAAATCCCTCGGTCTGGAAAAAGGCAGCGACGTAGAAGCCGCGAAAAAAGTCGGCGCGGCGATTGCTGAGCGCGCCCTGGAAAAAGGTTTTACCAAAGTCGTTTTTGACCGCGGCGGTTATCTCTACCACGGCCGAGTGAAGGCGCTCGCCGATGCCGCCCGTGAAAAAGGACTGGAATTCTAATATAAGGAGGGGAACTCATTGCAACACCGTGAGCGAAATAAATCCGAATTAGAAGAACGCCTTGTTTCCATCAACCGCGTCGCTAAAGTTGTCAAAGGCGGCCGTCGCTTCCGTTTCGCCGCCCTCGTCGTCGTCGGCGACAAAAAAGGCAACGTCGGTTTCGGCACCGGCAAAGCCCAAGAAGTGCCGGAAGCGATCCGCAAAGCCGTTGAAGACGCGAAGAAAAACATGATCAACGTTCCGATCGTCAACACGACCATTCCGCATGAAGTGATCGGCAAATACGGCGCCGGCAAAGTTTTGCTGAAACCCGCTTCGGAAGGTACGGGTATCATCGCCGGAGGTCCCGTTCGTGCCGTGCTTGAACTCGCGGGAGTCGGCGACATCCTGTCGAAATCTTTAGGTTCGAACAACCCGATCAACATGGTGCGCGCAACGGTTGAAGGATTGAAAAGCTTGAAGCGTGCCGAAGATGTGGCTCGGTTGCGTGGAAAAACGATCGAAGAACTGTTAGGATAAGGGAGGGATAGCCATGGCTAAAAAACTGGAGATCACCCTCACCCGCAGTGTGATCGGTTGCCCGAAAAGCCAACGCGTGACCGTGAGGACGCTTGGCTTGCGCAAACCGCATCACACCGTAGTCCAAAACGACAACCCCGCCATACGCGGCATGATTAAGAAAGTACAGCACCTCGTCAAAGTGAGAGAAATCGACGAGTAACACCGGGGGACGAAGGCGAGAGTCCCGCCGATATATAAGAACGGTCTATTGGCAAGGAAAACGGAAAAACAGGGCGAATTATATAGAGAAGCGCCCAATCTAAGTTAAACGGCCAAGATCGCCTTTCGCTTTTCGCCGCGCTTTCATGTTTTCGGACGGCGTCCTTAAGCCGCTCCGGGTGCGAGGCGGATTGATGCACGGCGGTCACTGGTGAGAAATCTGAACCATTAGGAGGTGCCGACATGAAACTGCATGAATTGAAGCCTGCGGAAGGCGCGCGTAAAGAGCGGAAACGCGTGGGTCGGGGAAGCGGCTCCGGGCTCGGCAAAACATCCGGCCGTGGCCAAAAAGGTCAAAAAGCGCGTTCGGGCGGCGGCGTGCGTCCGGGCTTTGAAGGCGGACAAATGCCGTTGATCCAACGGTTGCCGAAACGCGGATTTAAAAATCCGACCCGTAAAGAATACGCCATTGTTAATCTCGAAACGTTGAATCGCTTTGCTGACGGAACGGAAATTACTCCGGAACTCTTGCTTCAAGAGCGCGTCATCCGCAAGGTGAAAGACGGCGTTAAAATCCTTGGCGAAGGCCAATTGGAGCGCAAACTGACGGTTAAAGCGCACAAGTTCTCGGCGAAAGCCAAGGAAGCGATTGAAGCCGCAGGCGGTCAAGCCGAGGTGATCTGATGTTCGAGACAATCTCCAATATTTTGCGCGTGGGTGACATTCGTCGCAAGGTGCTCTTCACCCTGCTCATGTTCGTCGTTTTCCGCATCGGTACGTTCATCCCTGTGCCGGGCGTGAACAGCGACGTCATCAATTTCAGCAATAACCAGGTTTTCGGCTTTTTGAATACTTTCGGCGGCGGGGCGCTGCAAAACTTCTCCATCCTCTCCATGGGGGTCATGCCGTACATCACGGCGTCCATCATCGTCCAACTGTTGCAGATGGATGTCGTGCCGAAGTTTACGGAATGGTCGAAACAAGGGGAGATGGGAAGGAGAAAGCTCGCCCAAGTCACCCGTTACGGGACGATCATCCTGGGATTCATCGAAGCGATCGGGATTTCCTACGGATTTAACCGACAATTTCCCGGGTTGATTGAAGATCCGAGCATATCGACTTACTTGCTCATCGCGCTCGTGTTGACCGCCGGCACGGCCTTCCTCATGTGGCTCGGTGAACAAATCACGGCCTACGGGGTCGGCAACGGCATTTCCGTCATCATTTTCGCCGGCATCATCGCGCGAATCCCGACCCAACTCAACCAGGTTTATGCGCAAAAAGTCGAAAATGCCGACAACCTCTTTCTCGTGTTTGTCTACTTTTTGGTCGTTCTCGCCGTCATCGTTGCGATTATCGTCGTCACGATCTACGTCCAGCAGGCCGTACGGCGCATTCCGATTCAATACGCGAAACGGGTCACGGTTGGACGTCAAGTCATCGGTGGTGAATCGACGCACTTGCCGATCAAGGTCAATGCCGCAGGGGTTATTCCGGTCATCTTTGCGATTTCGTTGATCGTCACCCCGCAGACCATTGCCAGCTTTTTTCATGAAAACGCGGTGACGAGATGGATCATCAGAACCTTTGACTACACGACCGCGACCGGCATGGTGATCTATGCGCTGTTGATCATCGCTTTTACGTACTTCTATACGTTCGTACAGGTCAATCCGGAAAAAATGGCCGATAACCTTAAGAAACAAGGCGGTTACATTCCGGGCATTCGACCGGGCAAGAACACGGAAAAATATATTACTAAGATTCTGTACCGGTTGACTTTCGTCGGCTCCATCTTTTTGGCGATCATTGCGATCTTGCCGATGTTGTTCGTCGATATCGGCAATCTGCCGGCGAACATCCGCATCGGGGGCACCAGCCTACTCATTGTCACCGGTGTGGCACTCGATATCATGAAACGCATCGAAAGCCAGTTGGTGAAACGGCATTACCGCGGCTTTATCAGACGGTAACGCGAAAGCTTCCGCAAAGCCTTTAAAGGCGAGACGGGATGTTACCGCAGAAGAATTCGGATGGTGCCGGCTTGGCCAGATTTGTTTCATGGAATATGGAGGGTTATGATGAACCTCATTTTAATGGGACTGCCGGGCGCCGGAAAAGGTACGCAGGCTGAACGGATCGTTGCAAAATACGGATTGCCGCACATCTCGACGGGCGACATGTTTCGCTCGGCCATCAAAGAAGGCACGGAACTCGGGAAGCAGGCAAAATCGTATATAGATGCCGGTGAACTCGTCCCGGATCATGTGACAGTCGGTATTGTCCGCGAACGGTTGGGCAAAGCAGATTGCCGTGGCGGCTTCCTGCTTGACGGCTTTCCGAGAACGACGGCCCAAGCGGAAGCACTCGACGATCTTTTGGCTGAAACGGATCGCCGGATCGATGCGGTCCTTTATATAAATGTTGACCGCGACCGCCTCATGGAACGTTTAACGGGCCGGCGGGTGTGCGGTCAATGCGGAGCGACTTATCACATTAAACTAAACCCGCCAAAACAAGAAGGCGTTTGTGACAAGTGCGGCGGCGAACTTACGCACAGAAAAGACGACCGGCCGGAAACGGTCAAAACGCGATTGGAAGTCAACGAACAACAACAACAACCGCTCTTGGACTTTTACAAGGCGAAAGGTTGTTTGAAAGAAATCGACGGGAATCAGCCCATCGATGACGTGTTCGCTTCCATCGAGAACATTCTCGGGAGTCTGTCCGCGTGATCATACGGAAGACGCAGCGTGAACTCGAAGCGATGAGGGAAGCCGGTCGAATCGTCGCTTTGACTCTCCGGGAATTGCAAAAGGTCATTGAGCCGGGCGTGACAACCGCAGAACTTGACAGCATGGCCGAACGACTGATACGCAGCATGGGCGCCGTCCCCTCTTTTAAAGGCTATGACGGCTTTACGGCCAGCATCTGTACGTCGGTGTCCGAAGAAGTCGTCCACGGCATCCCCGGAAAACGGGTTTTGCAAGAGGGCGATGTGATCAGCATTGACATCGGTGCCCAGTACAACGGCTATCACGCCGACTCGGCATGGACTTACCCCGTCGGACAAATCTCCGATGAAGCGAAAAGGTTGCTCGCGGTCACCGAAAAGGCGCTGTATGTCGGATTGGAGCAAATCCGACCCGATGCGCGGCTGTCAAACATTTCTCACGCCATCCAAACATGTGTCGAAAGCGCGGGTTTTTCCGTGATCCGCGAAATGGTCGGTCACGGCATCGGCCGCCATTTGCACGAAGATCCGGACGTGCCCAATTATGGACCGCCCGGTAAAGGGCCCCGGCTGAAGCCCGGCATGGTCCTTGCGGTCGAACCGATGACGACCGCCGGATCGAGGCACATCGTCCTTTTGGATGACGGCTGGACGGTCCGCACGGCGGACGGAAAGCTCTCCGCGCATTTCGAGCATACGGTGGCGGTCACCGAAGACGGTTATGAAATTTTAACGAAGCCTTAAGCGAAGGTGATGATTGATTGGACAGTCAATCCGACCGGGTACCTATACCCGGGCAGATCGCCCGTGTATTAAAGGGTAGGGATGCTGGAAAGTACTGTGTCATTGTAAGAGTGTTGGACAGTCGGTTTGTTGAAGTCGCCGACGGTGACAAGCGAAAATTTGACCGGCCAAAGAAGAAAAATATTCATCACCTGGAACTTCAACCTTACGTATCGACTGAAGTCAAGAACAGTCTCGCCGAGACCGGTAAAGTCACAAACGGCAAACTCCGCTTTGCGATCGCAAAGTTTCTGGAAGAACAAGTCAATGGCCTGAAGGAGGGTGATTCGATCGATGGCTAAAGAAGACGTCATTGAAGTGGAAGGTACCGTCGTCGAGCCGTTGCCGAACGCGATGTTCCGCGTCGAATTGGAAAATGGCCACAAGATTTTGGCCCATGTATCCGGTAAAATTCGAATGCACTACATTCGCATTTTACCCGGCGATAAAGTGACGGTGGAATTGTCTCCGTATGACTTAACACGCGGGCGCATCACTTATCGGCACAAGTGAGCGGACGCGCCTCGCACAAGGAGGTTTTACAAATGAAAGTGAGACCATCGGTTAAACCGATTTGCGAAAAATGCAAAGTCGTTCGCCGAAAAGGCACGGTCATGGTGATTTGCGAAAACCCGAAACATAAGCAAAAACAAGGTTAATCTACAAGGAGGTGCACTCAATTGGCACGCATTGCAGGCATTGATATCCCGCGGGACAAACGCGTTGTCATCTCGTTGACCTATATTTACGGCATCGGCAAATCGACGGCACAAAAAATCTTGAAGGATGCAGGCGTTTCTGAAGATACGAGAGTCCGTGATCTCACGGAAGAAGAACTCGGCCGCATTCGCGAACAAGTTGATAAATATAAAGTCGAAGGCGACCTGCGCCGCGAAGTTTCCCTCAACATCAAACGCTTGATCGAGATCGGCTGCTATCGTGGCATCCGTCACCGCCGCGGTCTTCCGGTTCGTGGACAAAACACGAAGAACAATGCGCGCACGAGAAAAGGCCCGCGCCGTACGATTGCGAACAAGAAAAAATAAAGGAGGTTCTGTGTGTAGATGGCTAAAGCGAAAGATACCCGCGGCCGCAAACGCCGCGTGAAAAAGCACATTGAGAGCGGCATCGCGCACATCCGCTCGACGTTCAACAACACGATCGTCACGATTACTGACCCTCAAGGCAATGCGATTACATGGGCGAGCGCTGGGGCGCTGGGCTTTAAAGGTTCCCGTAAATCGACTCCTTATGCCGCGCAAACGGCAGCTGAAGCGGCCGGAAAAGCCGCGATGGAACACGGCATGAAAACCGTTGAAGTGGAGGTAAAAGGTCCGGGCGCCGGACGTGAAGCCGCCATCCGAGCCCTCCAAGCGGTCGGTTTGGAAGTGACGGCGATCCGCGACGTCACCCCTGTTCCCCACAACGGATGCCGTCCTCCGAAACGTCGCCGCGTGTAAGGTTAAAAACCGTCGCACTTGTCCATAATGGGTATTATATGCGAAGGAATGAAACAGCTTTTTCATGAAGCTCATACCGCCCACCCATTAGCATTGCGGGAAATCCCCCGCGGTCTCGCGCCGGGATTTCGACGTTAGAAGGAGGGTTTAGTTGAATGATTGAAATCGAAAAGCCGAGGATCGAAACGGTTGAAATCAGCGACGATGCAACGTACGGCAAATTTGTTGTCGAACCGTTGGAACGCGGATACGGGACGACCTTGGGCAATTCCCTGCGCCGTATTCTGCTCTCTTCCCTCCCGGGTGCCGCTGTGACATCTGTCCAAATCGATAACGTGCTTCACGAATTCACGACGATCGATGGGGTCGTTGAGGATGTGACGGCGATCATCCTCAACATTAAAAACCTCGCGATGAAAATATATTCCGACGAAGAGAAGACGTTGGAAATCGATGTTCAAAGGGAAGGGGTCGTCACTGCAGCGGACATCATACATGACAGTGACGTGGAAATTTTGAATCCGGATCTCGTCATCGCGACGCTTTCGGGCGACACGCGTCTCCACATCAGGATGACCGCCAGAAAAGGCCGCGGCTATGTGCCGGCCGAAGCTAATAAACGGGACGACATGCCGATCGGCGTCATCCCGATCGATTCGATCTACACGCCGGTCTCCAAGGTCAATTATCAAGTGGAAAACACGCGTGTCGGTCAAGTGACCAATTATGATAAATTAACCCTCGATGTTTGGACTGACGGGAGCATCAGACCGGAAGAAGCTGTTTCATTGGGTGCGAAAATCCTTACCGAACATCTCAACATTTTCGTCGGTTTGACGGATCAAGCTCAGAATGCGGAAATCATGGTCGAAAAAGAAGAAGACCAAAAAGAAAAAGTGCTCGAAATGACGATCGAAGAGCTCGATCTTTCCGTGCGCTCCTACAACTGTTTGAAACGGTCCGGAATCAATACCGTTCAAGAATTGACGCAGAAAACCGAAGAAGACATGATGAAAGTCCGGAATCTCGGGCGCAAATCGCTTGAGGAAGTTCAAGAAAAACTCGCCGAACTTGGCCTCAGCCTTAAAAAAGAAGAGTAATCACCCACCCGACTTTCTTTTTTGCGCAAAAAAGAAATTCAGACTTCAAGAAGGAGGGTTCAAGCGATGGCATACGCGAAGTTGGGCCGTAATACGGCCGCTCGTAAAGCGTTATTCCGCGACTTGGCGACCGATCTCATCATCAATGAAAGAATCGTAACGACGCATGCGAAGGCGAAAGAGCTTCGCCCGATCGTTGAAAAACTCGTTACGTTGGCTAAACGCGGCGATTTGCATGCCCGTCGCCAAGCGGCTCGATTCGTCCGCAATGAAGTCGCCGATGCCGAAACGGGCAAAAAAGCGTTGCAAAAGCTGTTCGATGAAGTCGGACCGCGTTATGCGGAACGCCAAGGCGGTTACACCCGTATTTTAAAATTGGGTACGCGCCGCGGCGACAATGCGGAACGGGCCATCATCGAATTTGTATAAAGAGAAATAAAGAAAAAAAGGGCAAAGCGGGTTACGAGCCTAGGCTTCTATGCCCTTTTTTTTGCATGTTGGCTCCGTTTTGCCGAGAGGAGAGAGATGAGGCGAGAAGAGATCGAGTGATATGCCGCAGTGGGGGAGAGGAGAAGAGATGAGGAAAGAAAAGATCATCGAAGTTCGCGGCCTATCGTTCCGCTATTCCGATGATTCCGATTGGGCGCTCGAAAACGTGAACTTGGACGTCTACGCCGGGGAATGGCTGGCGATCATCGGGCACAATGGCTCGGGCAAATCGACGCTCGCCAAATGTTTGAACGGCTTATACATTCCCCAAGAAGGATCGGTCAAGGTGGCCGGCCGCGATACGTCCGACGGCGAGGCATTATGGGAAATCAGGCGCCTTGTCGGGATGGTGTTCCAAAACCCGGATAACCAATTTGTCGGAACGACCGTGCGCGACGATGTCGCCTTCGGCATGGAGAATCACGGCATTCCCCGCGATGAGATGATCGTCCGCATGGAAGAAGCGCTGGCGCTCGTCGGCATGTCCGACAGCGCCGATCGTGAACCGCATCGTTTGTCGGGGGGCCAAAAGCAGCGCGTGGCGATCGCCGGTATCATCGCGTTGCAGCCCGCCATCATCGTTTTGGACGAGGCGACGTCCATGTTGGATCCGAAGGGGCGAAGCGATGTCCTCGCCGTCATGCGCCGTTTAAAACAAGAAAAGGATATTACGGTAATCTCGATTACCCATGATCTCGAAGAAGTCGCGGGCGCCGACCGCATCATCGTCATGGAGCGGGGCAGCGTCGTCCAAGCCGGCGCGCCGCGGGAGATTTTCAAACATCCGAAAGTGTTGTTGGATTTGGGCTTGGATTTGCCGTTTGCCGTCAACTTGCGGGAACATCTTGTTCAAAAAGGCATCCCTTTGCCGGGCGATGTCTTTTTGCAAGAGGAATTGGTGGAGGAACTGTGGAAATTAAAGTCCGTCACTTGACGCATATTTACCAACCGAATACGCCGTTTGAACGCTTGGCGTTGGATGACGTTGATTTCACGATTCCATCCGGCGCTTTCGTCTCGATCATCGGCCATACGGGTTCAGGCAAATCCACGTTAATCCAACACTTCAACGGTTTGTTGAAACCGACCAAAGGCGAGGTCATCGTCGGCGATATCACCATCGCCGCGGGCGCAAAAAACAAGGATTTGAAGGCTTTGAGACAACGGGTCGGCATGGTTTTCCAATATCCTGAACATCAATTGTTCGAGGAGACGGTGGAAAAAGACATCTGTTTCGGCCCGCTCAATTTCGGTGTGCCGTTGGAAGAAGCGAAAGCGCGCGCCCGGGAAGCCTTGGAGCTCGTCGGTTTGCCGCTTTCTTTTCTGAGCCGCTCTCCCTTTGATTTGAGCGGGGGACAGATGCGGCGCGTCGCGATCGCCGGCGTCCTGGCGCTTCACCCCGAAGTCATCATATTGGATGAACCGACGGCCGGGCTCGACCCTCGGGCGCGGCGGGACATCTTAAACTTGTTCGCCCGGCTCCACAGGGAAAAAGGGATCACCACGGTGATGGTGACCCACAGCATGGATGATGCCGCCCGGCTCTCCGATGAGATCATCGTCATGGATCACGGCCGAATGGCGATGAAGGACCGGCCGGAAGCGGTCTTTACCCGCACAGACCTCCTGAGGTCGCTGGGGCTGGACATTCCCGAACCGATGCGCTTCCTCCAACGCCTCGGCGCCCGCTCGGGAGAAGTTCTGTCCGAACCCGCGTTCACGGTCGAGCAAACGGCCGAGATCGTGACCCGCTTTTTAAACAGGGAGGGGGGGCCGTCATGGAGCTGATCATCGGTCAATACGTGCCGAGATCGTCCGTCATCCACCGCCTGGACCCGCGGGCGAAGCTCATCGGCGTGTTTCTTTACGTCATCATCGTGTTTTTGGCGAACAATTGGCCGACGTACGCGTTGCTCGCCGTCTTCACCGCCAGCGGCGTCGCGTTGTCGAACGTGCCGTTGCGCTACATCGTCCGGGGGCTCAAGCCGGTGCTGTTTCTCATCGTCTTCACTTTCGTGCTCAACGCGCTTTTTACCCATCAAGGCCCGGCCCTTTTCAAATTCGGATGGCTGGAGCTGACGTCCGCCGGTTTCATTCAAGCGGTGTTTATTTCCATCCGCCTTTTGGTTCTCATCGTCGCCACGACGTTGTTGACCTTGACGACGACGCCGATCGACATCACCGACGGGCTGGAACAACTGCTTTCGCCGCTGAAAAAATTGCGGTTTCCCGTCCATGAATTTGCCTTGATGATGGCGATCGCGCTTCGCTTCATTCCGACGCTCGTCGAGGAGACCGAAAAAATCATGAAGGCACAAACGGCCCGGGGCGCGGATTTTTCGTCCGGTTCGCTCGTGAAGCGGGCGAAAGCGATCGTGCCGCTTTTGGTACCGCTTTTTGTCGGCGCTTTTAAGCGGGCTGAAGAACTCGCCATGGCGATGGAAGCCCGCGGATACAGGGGCGACGTCGGCCGCACGAAATGGCGGCTTCTGCAATGGCAAACCCGCGACACCGTCTTGTTGGCAAGCATTGCCCTGTTGACCGCCGCGCTCGTGTTCTTAAGGGGGTGATGCCGTGCCGCGTTTGAAAGTGACGATCAGTTACGACGGGACGGCGTTTTCCGGGTTTCAAATCCAGCCGAACGGACGGACCGTTCAAGGCGAAATCGAGCGGTGCCTGTCGAAAATGCACAAGGGCCAAAGCGTCCGCGTCACGCCGTCGGGGCGGACCGATGCGGGCGTGCATGCCGTCGGCCAGGTCATTCATTTTGACAGCCCGCTGACCATCCCCGAAACCAATTGGACGAAAGCCTTGAACGCCTTGCTGCCCGATGATGTGCGCGCCGTTAAAGCGGAAATCGTGCCGGCGAATTTTCATGCCCGGTACGACGTGAAAAGAAAGGAGTACCGCTACCGCCTGTTGCATCGCGAAACCCCCGATCTGTTTCGGCGCCATTACACTTGGCACGTTCCGGAGGCGCTCGATCTCGACGCGATGCGGCGGGGGGCGGCGTATCTCGTCGGCACCCATGATTTTTCTTCTTTTTGTGCGGCGGGATCGAACGTCAAGAATAAAGTCCGGACCATTTATGAGCTTGAAATCCTGAGGGACGCGGATGAAGTCGTCGTGCGCATCGTCGGGAACGGCTTTCTTTACAACATGGTGCGGATTATCGTCGGCAATTTATTGGAAGTCGGCAAAGGTCACGTGCCCCCCGAGGAGATCCGTGCGATTCTTGAGGCCCGCGACCGCCGTAGAGCCTTCGAAACCGCTCCGGCGCATGGCCTGTATTTGTGGCGCGTCGATTACTGAATAGCGTGGCATGCCGGGGTTTTTCCGCCCGACAGGCGCTGTCAAGCGTCAGTGAAAATGTCATACTAACGCGTCAGTGAATATGTCACTGATATATTTACTTTGACCTCAGTTCATTCAAGCCGGTTTCAGTTCC
>Ga0207867_1001314_pt1 | contig 18839 bp, 10 predicted proteins | sample HigsolmetaAR206D_FD_184838 | JGI IMG/M metagenome (GOLD analysis project Ga0207867, IMG submission 184838) | Ionic liquid and high solid enriched microbial communities from the Joint BioEnergy Institute, USA - AR20-6-D (SPAdes) (version 2) ...
CGACAACCCCGACATAGGAGCCAACGACATGCCCGCACTCACCGCCTAACCCACCGGATCACGCAGCACTACACCACTTCCCGGGACTTGACCGACCGCCGATACGAGATCGGTGGACAGTCAAGCTGCTGGACGATGTTGCGATGCGTTCAACACCCTACGGGAAGACCGAGGTGGGCAAGCCTGTGAACGAGATGCCTGCTCCTTCGAAGGGGTGAGCGGAGAGATTTTCCAAGAGGCCGGCTTGGATTCGGGAAGTGGTTCGCCGACAGCGACTGGTCGCGCGTGGCGAGGTGCCACACCGATGTCGGCCGAACCGAAGGACACCGCTGCGGCCGATGTCGGGGTCGCCGCCCGCCGACTCGAGATCTTCTCGACCTGGTTGCATTCCTGTCGACGACATCCGCACCGTTCTTCCTCGACGACAGCTACGAGCAGTTGGCGGACGACGAAGCTTAGCTGCGGGTACGTCTTCGGGAGCTCGTTATGGTGATGCGGGGTGCGCGGCGGGGCAGTGTGGGTACTCCACCGAGCGGTTCTTGCGCGAGGTGGAGGCAAAGGTGCGGGCGTAGGGCGTTCAGCGGCGGAGTATCGGGAGGCTGGCGACGGACACCATGGACGTTGTGGCCTCCTGGCAAGCGCCCCGTCTGCCCAAGGAGAGCTGACCGAATTCGATGCGGGTCTGATCACCGGCGCAACGACGGGAGTCGTGGTTCCCACGAAAAGATGATCAAGTCCGAAGTGAATTTGAGTCCGAAAATTGATGATTGCGTCCTTATGGTTCGGACAATCCTGGGCAAATTTCGTTCTCCCGACAGAATTTGATCGGCAGTATTGGGGAACAGCAGCGGGCCTGTGGTGAGAACTGTGTCCGCAAATCGAGTGCGGAATCCGCGTCTGTCTGCGCGTTTTGTGAGTGTGCAAGCTAGTCTCGAACGCATGACGGCCGGTCCGCTCGACACCGATGCCTCAACCTCGCAGCGGATGGCCCGACAGCGGACACGTGACACCGAGGCCGAGCTTGCGATACGGCGTCTGTTGCACAGAAGGGGCTATCGCTATCGCGTGAATGCGCCGCTGCCGGGAATGCCCAGAAGGCGCGCCGACCTATTGTTCACCCGCTGGAAGGTGGCGGTGTTCGTTGACGGCTGTTTCTGGCACGGATGCCCCGCGCACGGCACCTGGCCGAAACGGAACGACACCTGGTGGGCGACCAAACTGCGCCGCAACATGGAGCGAGATCGGCAAACCGATGCGCACCTGCTCGCTGCCGGATGGGCGGTTGTTCGTGTCTGGGAGCACGAGACGCCGGAGGAAGCCGCTGACCGGGTGGAGGCAGTCCTGCGCGCTCGGCGCATTGGTTGAGTTGGCGTGGTCGAGCTGATCCGACAGTGACGTAATTCTGTATGCAAACGAGAGCATGGGCAATAGGAGTGCTTGGTCGCGACGAGAACGCTCTTGGGGGGAGCCAATGCGTACCACTCCTATGGCAGTTGGACACGGTGAGGCATGTCGGCGGGTCGCTTTTGCCCAGCGGATCTGCGTGTTTGCATTCGACAGTCAGTCCGGGATAGCTGCTGCGAAGGCCCGGGACACCCCCTCCAAGGGGGGTTCGGTTGCCGTGCGGGACTGCGACCATGGCATCCCGACGATCCGGTCGAGGTGTTCGGTGTCGAGTTTCAGGTCCAGCACTGCGGCGAGCACATGCACGGCCAGGCGCGGTGGGATGGCATTGCCGATCTGCTGACCGATATCGTTTCCGGACCACGGATAGTCCGGGGGGAAGGTCTGCAGCGCGCCCGCCTCATGCAGTGTGAGCCGGTCCCATGTGCCGTCGGCGAGGAAAAGCCGATTTCTCGTGACCTTGCCTGTGATGGTGGCGGAGGGTTCGTCGCACGTTCGTTGGCCGCGTTTGCGGGGGTCACCGCCGCTGCCGTAGTTCGACACGACAGTGAACCGAGTCGGGCGCTTCACCACCCTGCTCATCGGCACCCAAGGCTCGAGACCGAGCGCGGCCTGCCGGCGGTCACCGCGCCGGAACGCCTCGTGCGTCGGCACGGGAAGTCTGACGGGGGCCCCACCGCGGCGGGCGATAAGGATCGCCCGACGTCGTGTCTGGGGAACGCCGTACTCCTCGGTCCGAAGGATGCCGACGGCGACGCTGTAGCCGTTGTGCTTCAGGATGCGGCCGTAGGCCTCCCACACGGGTAGCACCGCCGGCACCTGTTCGAGGATGATCGCATCGAACGGATTCCCTGAATCGATGGCCAGCAAGGCCCACCGGAGCGGTTCCAGAACGAGGCCCGTCCGCTCGTCGTCGAACGCGGTCGGGGTGCGCCTGCCCAGCGGAGGCCGTGACAGTTCCTCCGCGCATGCAAGCACCTTTTCGAGAGCACGCCGCCCGACGCCCGTGCCTGCGACGGTGAATGTCTGACAAGGTGGACCGGCCGCCAGGGCGCGCGCATCGGGAAAATCGGACGGGCCGAAGTCGCGTACATCACCCTGTACGGTGTCCAGCCCTGCCGCGGCTCGGGTGGCGCATGCATGTTCGTCGAGTTCGATGCCGGTTGTGGGGAGGCCCAGCCAAGTGGCCCCGACATCGAGGCCGCCGGGTCCGGCGAACAGGTCGACGATCCGAGCCCGAGGTTCGATCGATCCTGCTGTCGGCGGCATGGGACAGATGCTAGCCGGCCCCTCCGACGGAGGCGATGCGACATGGCCCGGCGACATTCGAGAACGCCGGGCCCATCGGGGCGCCACGCGTCGGATCGGGAGGGCGTCCGATAGTTGTCGGTCGCAAGTGGTAGAAACGTCGGTACGCAAAGAGTATGCGTCGACGTAAGTATTTGCCGAGGCGTCGCTAAGGGGGAGATGTTCGTGGTAATTCGCGGATGGGATGGCAGTAACAATTCGCTAGATGGGTTGGTTGACGACTACCGGGCCAGCTGTGTCCGTGTTTACCGGGAGGACCCGAATCGGGTCGAGGAGGATGCCGGCAAAGAACGTGGCATCGCCGAGGGCGGCTACGGCCGGAAACAGATCCAGGAGCTGGTGCAGAACGCCGCCGACGCCCTGCACGGAACCGGGGGGCGGATTCAGGTCACCTTGACTCCGGACGTGCTCTACGTCGCGAACGAGGGGAGACCATTCGAGGACACGGGTGTCCGCGCACTGCTCTACACCCATCTGTCGAACAAGACCGGTGACGAGATCGGTCGGTTCGGTCTCGGCTTCAAGTCGGTCAGTGGTATCTCGGACGGACCGCAGATCTTCAGTCGGTCGGTGTCGTTCGAGTTCAACCGGGAGAAGACCGCCGAGGAGCTCTCGGAGGCGCTCGGAAGGCGCTTCGACCCGGCGGACGTTCCTGCGCTCAGACTTGCGTGGACGCTCAACCCGCAATCGGAGTTCCGCGCCGACCCCGTACTGGAGGAGTTGGCGTCGTGGGCGACGACTGTCGTCAAGGTGCCGCTGAAACCCGGTGCTGTCGAACAGCTCTCGATGGAGATCGCGGAGTTCGACGAATCATTCGTTCTGTTCGCATCCCAGGTTCGTGCACTCGACCTCGTCGACACGGTGGCGGGCACCGAACGTCGGTTGAAAGCGTCGAGAAAGGGCAAGCGCGTCACGCTCAGCACCGAGGAAGGCGAGCGTGAGTGGCTGGTGGTGTCCACCGAGCACAAACCCTCCGCTCGGGCGTTGGCCTCGGCGGGCTATGCCGCTCGTCGGGAGTCGGTGACGGTCAGTTGGGCGATGCCGTTGAGCGGCCGGGTCGGGCTCGGGCAACTGTCCGCGTTCTTCCCGGTGAAGTCGGATATCACGCTCAGCGGCAAGGTCAACGCGCCGTGGAAGCTGTCCGACGACCGCATCAACGTCATCGAGTGCGAGTTCAACCTCGAGATCCTGGAGCAGGTCGTTCCGCGGCTGGTCGTCGCATCCCGAAAGGATCTGATCTCGGCCGGCGGGTACGGTCGGTACATCGACGTCCTGCCGGCCCGTGGCCGTGAGGTCCGCAGTTGGGCGGACAAGGTCCTGAACGAACCGATCTATAGGGCATTGCGCGAGTCGCGGTGCCTTCCGGACCTGGACGGCACCCTCCACGCCCCGTCCTCGTTGCAACGCATCCCCGACGACGTCGCCGACCTTGCCGGGGAGTGGCTCGAGAAAACCGGCAACCGTGCCGCCTGGGTTCATCCGGACTGCACGAGCACCACCGAACGCCGCTCGAAGGTCGAACGGTTGATGCAACCCGACGAGGACTCGAATTCGAAGCCGACCGGCCGCGTCCTGCATTGGCTGGAGTCCGTGGTCGCCGATCCGACACCGGAGAATTCGGCCGCCGCGATCGAGCTCGCCGTCAGATTGCTCGGCAAGCGGGAGAACACTGTCGCGGACATGCGGGAAGCCCGGATCGTCCTGCTCGAGAGCGGCCGATTGGCGCAACCGTTGCGGGGCCGATGCTTCCTCCGGACCAGGCCGGACCAGGACGGCTCGTACTTCGTGCACGCGTCGGTGGTTCGCGATCCGGCGACCGCGGAGGCGCTCAGACGGCTGGGCATCACCCCGTACGAGGACGGCGGCGAGATGCTCCAGCTCATCACTCAATTGCGGCGCACCGCCAAGGTCGACTGGGACGAGCTCTGGATCGCGATGCGTGGTGCAGGGGTTCAGCAGGTTCAGGAGGCGTTCGAGAACATACTCGAGGGACACGCCCGACGGTTGGTGCGAGTGCGGAACGGCGCTGGTCAGTGGGTCACCCCGGAAGGGCTGTACTTTCCGGGGGAGTGCCTCAAGCCGTTGAAAGAGGACGGCGCCTACCTGGTCGACGGGAACTATCACGCCGCCGACCAGGAGATCCTGCATCTTCTGGGCGTCAGATCGCGTCCCTGGCGCTCCGTCGTCACGGCGCACGAGAAGTGGAAGTCCAAGTATCGCAACGAGGTTCGTGATCGCTTCGGGGAGGAATGCGGGCTTGGCATCCGGGCTCGGCAGGCGGTCGAGATCGACGGTCTGGACACGACGTTGGGGCCGCTCGACTGCCTGCCCGAGCTGAGCGTGACCAACAGGTTGGCGTTGACGACCGCCGTCATCAACGACATCGAGACGCCACGGGTGCGTGTCAGCCATCCGAGTGCCCGGCAATCGGGCCGCTATGTCGCACCCGAGCTCTGGTGGGTTCGCCAACACGGTCTGATCCCCACCACCCTGGGGCCGATGCCGGTGTCGCGTGCCTTCGTGGCCGAGGTGGCGGATGCGCCGGCGGGCCTGTTGCCGTGCGTCTCCGGAATTGTGCTCAGCAATGAGACGGAGCGCGTGCTGCGGCTGAAGCGGAGCATCGAGGAACTCGATCCCGAAGGGTTCCGGGCAGTCGTGGATGCGCACGTCGCGCGAAACGACATCGTGCGGGTGGGCCAGGCGTATGCGTGGTGGTGCTGGACGCACCGGGAGAACGAGCCGCCCGACCGGATCTGGGTGTGCAGCGGGGGACGGTGGTGCGAAGAGGAACGAGATCGCGTGGCAGTCGTCCACGGGATGGATGCGTTCGCCGAGCTCGACGGTTTCGGTATTCCCTGCATCGTGGTGGACGAGCCGGACGATGTCCGCACCCTCGCCGAGTTGTGGGGATGTCTGGAAGGAAAGGAACTTCCGGTCACCTACGAGTACGAGACGAGTGCCGAGCCGGAACCGCTTCTCGACGTCTTTCCGGTACTCGAAGACTTCGCGGTCGACGATGAACTCGACGATCTCGTGCTACAGAAGTGTTTGTCGATCAGCAAGGTCGCCGCTGTGCCCAACCAGCCCGAGGTTCGGGTGAGTTGTGCAGCGGCCAGGGAGGACGACAAGGTTCTGGTCACCGGGACCACCGATCGGGAGATTCTCAAGCAGGTCCTCGGGTGTCTCCTGTTCGACGATTCCGATGGTCATGTGGATGCACTGATCCGAGACATGGAGCGTCGGCAGAACTCGGAACTCACCAAGGCGATCAGATCCGCGACCTCTGACGCCGAACGCCTGCTTTTGCTGGTGGGGGAGGAGCGTCTGAAGACGCTGATTCCACGCGATGCCTTGAGTTACCTGGTGAAGGAGGGAATGCCCGAACCAACGGGGCTCGACCTCGCGGAACTGTGTGTCTCCATGCTGGGGGTGCGTGCACTGGAGCGGGCGTGCAAGGTCGACCCTGAGGGGCTTCCGGTGCAAGTGCCGTCGGCATGGTCCGGGTCGTTCAATGCGCGGCGAATGGTGAAGAGCCTCGGGTTCGGTGAGGAGTGGGCTGGTCAGAAGGCGCGGAGACGAAACAAACCGACCGAGTACGTGGACGGTCCCACGAGGCTGGAGCCTCTGCACGACTACCAACGGGTCGTTTCGGAACGGCTGGCTCGGCTGCTCAGAGGCGAGGGACCGAGCCGTGGCCTGATCTGTCTCCCCACGGGTGCCGGCAAGACCCGGGTCACGGTGCAGACGATCATCGAGTCGATCCGCGACGGCGACCTCGATCGCGACGGAGTGCCCTTCACCGGGCCCGTTCTTTGGCTGGCCGACGGTGAGGAGCTCTGCGAACAGGCGATCGACGCCTGGTCGTACCTCTGGCGTGCCCTCGGGCGCCAGGACACACAACTGATTCTCAGCCGCTTCTGGTCGAACTACGAGACCGAGGAGGAATCCGGCGGCGTCCAGGTGGTCGTCGCAACATGGCAGAAGGTCGTGCAGCGCGCCGTCGACAACGAGTCGTTCGCCTGGTTGGCGGAAGCCCCGATCGTCATCATCGATGAAGCGCACGGTGCGATCACCGAGTCCTACACCAGGATTCTCAACTGGCTCGGTAGGGGACGGACCGAGAGGGACAAGCCACTCATCGGTCTCACCGCGACTCCGTTCCGTGGTCGACGCGACAGTGCGCAGACCGTGAGGCTGCTTCGCCGATTCGACGACAACCGGCTCGACGAGGGCGTCTTCGGTGACGAATCCCCTCAGATGAGGTTGCAACGTGATCGTGTGCTCGCGCGGGCCAGGCTCGAGATTCTGGACGGCATCTCGATCGACCTGACCGATGACGAGCTGCGGGACTTCAAGGAGAAGGGGTGGCTGTCGAGGAGCGCGGAGTCCCGACTGGGCCGTGACGAGGACCGTACCCGCACCATTGTCGACTCGATCCTGAGCAAGCCCGAAAACTGGCAGATCGTGGTGTTCGCCACGTCGGTCGAGAACGCGAAGACACTGGCCACACTCCTGACTCTGAAAGGCAGGCCGGCGGCGTCGATCGATCAGGACACCAGCCCGGAGGATCGCAGGATCGCGATCGAACGCTTCAAGTCCGGGGAGCTCAAGGTGCTGACGAACTACGCAGTGCTTTCGCAGGGTTTCGACGCGCCGAAGACGGACGCCGTGTACATCACGCGGCCGACCAGCAGTGAGGTCCGCTACATGCAGATGGTTGGGCGGGGCTTGCGCGGCCCGAAGAACGGAGGGACCGAAGAGGTGCTGATCGTCAACATGCTCGACAACATCGTGGAGTTCGGCGACAGCATCGCCTTCGAGGGTGTCAAGGACCTGGTCGCGGCCGACGAGCACGCGCTGGCCTGAGATACCGATTGTGGCTCGTGCCGGACAGGGGGTGTATGTGAACGGTGTCGAACCGGTGCTCGACCAGGAGCAGTCGAGGGTCGCTGCGGCAGGTGCCGATGCCCGGCTGCTTGTCGTCGCGGGCGCCGGCCAGGGCAAGACGGAGGTCGTCACAAGACGGATCGACCATCTCGTCCGGAGCGAGGATCTCATCCCCTCGGAGGAGATCCTCGTGCTGAGCTTCTCCCGCGCGGCGGTTCATGCCGTGAGGACCCGCCTCGACAGGCGAGATGTCGCGGCTCCCAACGTTCGCACGTTCGATTCGTTCGCCGGGCTGCTCCTCCTCGAAGCCGGAATCGAGCCGGAAGGAAGTTTCAACGACAGGATCCGGCGCGCCACGCGGTTGTTGCACGAGGCAGCCGAGGCTCCTTATCCGGTCCCGGAGATACGCCATCTGATTCTGGACGAGGTGCAGGATCTGGTAGGCGACCGTGCGGATTTCGTTCTGGCCATCCTGCGCTGGCTCGAGCCGGATGCCGGTCTCACCGCTCTCGGTGATCCGCTGCAGGCCGTGTACGACTTTCAGCTGGACGAGAGTCTGAGCAGGACGACGTCGTCCGACGTGTTCCAGGCTCTGGTCGGCGAGTTCGGCTGCACCGAGGTCCGATTCCGCAAGAATTACCGCGCGAGACGGAAGTTGACGAAGAAGGTCGTCGCCTTCGGGGAGGAACTCCGCGGCGAGAGATCCGGAAGGCTCGCCGCCGGGAAACTCGATGTTTTCAAGAACGAGCTCCCGAACCGGGGCGGGATCGAGGAATGGGCGAGCCTGCTGACCCCGCGCGATGGCGGAACGACGGCGGTGTTGTGCACCACGAATGCCGAAGTTCTGCGGGTGTCGCGATTCCTGATGGGAGAAGGCATCCCGCATGCCGTGCGGCGGCAGTCGCAGGACTTCGGGGCGGCGCGTTGGATCGCGGACGTCCTCGGTCCGCTGCCCGGACCCAAGGAGCGGCGCTCGGCGGTCGAGGAACGGCTTTCCAGTGTGTTCGGCGATGAGGTCGAGGAGAGGTGGAAGGAGCTGAAGGCCGCCGAGGGACGGACACGCGAATTCGATTCGCTCGACCTCAGACGTGTTCATCGTGTCGTGAGAGCAGGAGCCCTGCCTTTGTCGTTGACAGAGCCGGACCGTAGTTCGGTGATCGTGTCCACGGTTCACCGAGCCAAGGGTCTGGAGTTCGACACGGTCTACGTCGTCGAACCCTCGAATCGGCCGGCCGGTGAGGACGAGTGGACGAGGGTGCGTCGAGAGTACGTCGCCCTGAGCCGTGCTCGCGACCAGGTATTCCTCTGTGAGGGGCCGAGCCCGCGATCATGGATCTACGCAGACGAGGGTTGCGGCAACCGGTTCAGGGAAGAGGTCGCAAGTCGGCAGAAGCGTGGCCACCGGTGGACACGTGCGTTCGAGTTCCAGTACGCCGACGTCGATGCTTCCCGGCCGGCGAGCACCGATGATTGGACAGCCGGCGAGATCCAGGAGGCGCTTCGGGAACCGGGGCTTGTCGGTGCACCGGTGATCGCGCGCCTCGACGAAGACGAATCCACCGAGTGGCTGCCGGCGTTCGCCCTCGAAACCGAGAACGGTCTTGTGGTGGGCAGGACGAGCGACGGTTTCAATGAGGCGTTCGCTTACTACTACCACTGGCTCGACGAATGGCCACAGGTCGTCGACGGACTGTGCCTGGTGTCGGTCGAGACGGTTGCCGGGGACGAGCGATTGTCGGAACGAGCAGGGTTGGGAAGTAGCGGGTTCTGGTTGGTACCCCGATTGACAGGACTTGCCCGCCCCGTACTTTCGAGACGTCAGGAGAGCGAGTAGTGGTAGACATCGCCGATTTCTATCGGTTCCGGGATCAGCTTGTCGACGAACTGGTCACGGATCTCGTCGGGCCGGCCGAGGGACCGGACGAAGTGATCGACGATCCGCCACTCGGGCGATACATCTGCGGCGTGCTGTGGCCGGCGGACGGGCGACTGCAGACCGGGGAGCTCTCCGACCCGAGCAGCGGTGAGGCTGAGGAAGGGGAGGTCGATGACAGTCCGATCTCCCAGGCGCTCATGCGGTACCCGACCTCCATGGGACTGACGTTCTCGATCGACCTCGGCCGGGCATCGACGGTGCAGGTTCAAGTCGCGGCGGCGCGATACCGGCCCGTGGAGATCGGTAAGGAAGGGGACGAGGGCGTGGCCCGTCGCGGAGGTCGACGCAATGCCGCCGGCACCGTCCGATGGACCCGTGAGGCGATCGCGCCCGATCCCGTTACGGTGGATGCCGCGCAAACCGGCGTAAGGAAGCACCAGGTAGTCGACGGACTCGAGCTGTACGTCCTGTGTCGGGCCCCCAGGAACAACCGGGTCGCGGTGTCGATCGCGCTGCGCAACACCCAGCGGCCCCCGCGGGACGTCGGACTCCGCGACGCGTATGCCTGGTTCCAGGTCAGGTTGGAGATCCACTCGCCCGAGCGAGCGATTGCCGACCGATCGACCCATGGTCCGCTGAGCGACGACGGTGACCTTCGTTCGTCGGCCCTGCTGTACCGCAGTGCGCGGGTGTTCGGGATCGGTCACGGCTGCGCGGTGACGTGGGACCGGGATCGGCAGGGCAGCCACACCGATCGGATCACATCCACCTTCGTTCCTCGGCAGGAGGTTCCACGCGCCCGTCCCGCCGGCGCCGGCGACGGGATCGACCTACGGATGTCGTTCCTGAGCCGGGCCGGAAACGCGGAAATCGCAGATCACCTCGGTAGGTTGGTCGCCGATTACCGAAAGTGGATCGATACGGTCGAATCGACACTCGGCGACCCAGCGGTCGGGCTGACCTCCGATCTTCGAGACGTCGCCGACGAGCATCTGGCCCGGGCCAGGAGGGCGGCCGACCGAATCCAGGCGGGAATCGACCTGGTCGTCGGCGACCCGGTCGCCGGACGTGCCTTCCGGTTGATGAACGCGGCGATGCAGATGCAGCGGGCCCGGCAGGACTGGGTTCGGGCCGGCGCGAAAGGCCCGATCGACGAAGGTGCGCAACAAAGCTGGCGACCCTTCCAGATCGCCTTCATTCTTCTGAACCTGCCCGGGCTCGCAATACCGAATCATCCTGATCGCGACATTGCCGATCTATTGTGGTTCCCCACGGGCGGCGGTAAGACGGAGGCCTACCTCGGGCTGGTTGCGTTCACCATCCTGCACCGCCGACTGACGCGACGTGAGGCAACGGGCGTCGCCGTCATCATGCGATACACGCTGCGGCTGCTCACGATCCAACAGTTCGAGCGTGCGACGACCCTGCTGTGTGCATTGGAGCGGATCCGACTGCGCGAGCGCGATCTTGGCGACGACCGGTTGTCTATCGGTCTCTGGGTCGGTCAGGGGGCCACACCGAACACGCTGATCGAAGCGCGAAGGTCACTGGCCAAGATCGCCAATGGGGAGGAACTCAACGAGAAGAACCCTATTCAGCTGACGCAATGCCCGTGGTGCGGACAGGAACTGGACGAGACCCACTACACGGTCGTCCGGGGTCCGCAGCCGCGTCTGGTCGTCGCCTGTGGCAATACGGGGTGCGATTTTCGCGACGGACTACCGGTCCACGTCGTCGACGAGGACATCTACCGAGAACGGCCCGCGCTCCTGCTGGGAACCGTCGACAAGTTCGCGCAGATGGCGTGGCGTTCGGAGGTGCGGAAGCTATTTGCGCGTGACGGCATCGGCGTTCCGCCGTCGTTGATCATCCAGGACGAGCTGCACCTGATCTCGGGACCGTTGGGGTCGATCGTCGGGCTGTACGAGACGGCGGTCGACGCGGCCTGCGGAGAGGTCGGTGCTGGTGGTGCGGTCTCGGACCGACCGAAGATCGTCGCGTCGACCGCCACGATTCGACGTGCGGATCGTCAGATCAGAGCAGTGTTCGACAGGCATGCCGAGCAGTTCCCGCCGCCCGGGATCGATCCCGATCACTCGTTCTTCGCCGAGCCCGCTCCCCGTGACGAGCTCGGCACGCGCGAATACGTCGGTGTCATGGCGCCCGGGAGCAGTCACGCAACCCTCATGGTCCGGGTGTACGCAGCTTTGCTTCAGGCCGCACACGATCTCCCCGCGACACCCGAGGTCCGGGATCCGTACTGGACACTCCTCGGTTACTTCAACAGCCTTCGAGTGTTGGGCGGTGCGGCACTGCAGGTCGACAGCGACGTTCGGGATCGCATGAAGCTTCTTGCGAGCCGTAAGAAGAGCCAGGTCCGGGAGCTCAGACCGTGGGAAGAACTCACCAGTCGGGTGCCCTCGGCGGATATCCCGAAGCGACTCAAAGGTCTCGAGAAAACCGTGAACTCGGGAGCGGCATACGATGTGGTTCTGGCCACGAACATGATCTCGGTCGGTGTCGACATCGACAGACTCGGGCTCATGACGGTGATGGGTCAGCCGCAATCGAGTGCGGAGTACATTCAGGCGACGAGCCGCGTCGGACGCCGGCATCCGGGTCTGGTGGTGACGATCTTCAATGCGGCACGCTCGCGGGACCGTTCGCATTACGAGAATTTCATCCCGTACCATCAGGCGCTCTACCGGGCTGTGGAGGCAACCAGTGCTACGCCGTTCGCGGCGCGAGCGCGAGATCGCGCGCTTCACGGGGTGCTCGTCTCACTGGCGAGGCTGGTCGTCGACGAGCTGGCGGACGACGGTGCGGCCGGCAAAGCTGCTGCTTACGCGAGCAGGCTGGAGGATGTCGCAGGTGTACTTGCACAGCGCGCGTGGAACGTGACCGACGGCGATGAGGCCGAGGAGACGGAGAACCAACTCCGGCAACTCCTTCGAGTATGGATCGATGCCGCAGACAGGTCGCCGGAACTCAGATACAACGACTCGAGCGACGGATATCGGAACTCGCTTCTTGTGCCGGCGAGCGACGTGATCGCGCACGACGCCGAGGTCTTCTCTCACGAGACGACACCCTGGCCGACGTTGATGAGCATGCGCGATGTCGATGCCGAGAGCAGTCTCTACCAGGTTTCGGGGAGAAGGTTGTAGCGATGAAAACAGCCAAAGCGCGTAGGACGCAGTTGTTGAGCACCTACGGTGTCGGTGGATTGTTCCCGGCGGAGACGACAAGTTTCATGATTGCCGGGCTCCATCTCTGGAACGTGGAGAATACCGAAACCGTGGTTGAGCCCAGGCTCGCCCGGATCCTCCGTGTGAAAGAGTTCAAGGCTCCGCCTGCCGGCGGACGACGCGACATCCCGGTGATCCGCTATCCGTATACGCAGGTGTGCCCGAAGTGTCGTCGTATCGGGTCCCTGAAGGAACTGTCGAAGGATCCCAGCGATGCGAAGTGCAAGGAGGACGGGACGGATCTGAGTCCGTTCCGGTTGATCGCCGTCTGTCGGAAAGGGCATATCGACGAGTTTCCGGTGCATCGGTGGCTGCACGACGGGCAGAAGGAGAAGATCAGGTCCGAGCGGCACGAGATGAAACTGGAAGTGGCAGGACGCACCTCATCGCTCGGCGACCTGACGCTGACGTGTACATGCGGGGTGGGTTCGCGTGATCTCGAGGACGCGGTCGGTGGTGGGTCGCTTGCCCCGTTCGGGAAGTGCAAGGGGATGCGTCCGTGGCTCGGACTCGATATGAGGGAGCCGTGCGATCAAACCCCTCAAGCCGTTCAACGTGGTGCCTCCAACGTCTGGTTTCCGGCGGTACGTTCTGCTCTCTCGATTCCGCCGTACTCGGAGGCGCTGGCGAAGTTCGTGGAGCGGTTCTGGCGGATGCTGGAGGATCCGAAGAATGTGACCGCTGAGGTGCTCGCCGGCGTAGCGGCGATGTCGAACGGCCGCTACACGGTCGAACAGATCAGGAGAGAGGTGGAACGGCGCCACGGGGAGGCGGGTGCCGACACAGACGCATCGGAGTCGAAGCTTCGGCGGGACGAATTCAAGGCATTGATCGAAGGTCGCGATGAAGGTGAGCTCGGCAGCGATTTCGTCTGTTTGAGGCGTGAAGTTCCGGACGGGTTCGAAGGCTTGATCACCGGCGTTCGGAAGGTGACGAGGCTTCGAGAGGTTCGTGCCCTCGAGGGGTTCACCAGATTGGAGGGCGTAACGGAACCGGCCGGGACGAAGAACCTTTGCGCGCTCTCGGCGGCCCCGCAGTGGTGGCTGCCGGCGATCGAGGTCATTGGCGAAGGTGTTTTTCTCGCCTTCGACCGGGAGCTGCTCAACCGCTGGGCGAACGGGGATCTCGCGAAGCGACAACGGCAGCTGCTCCAGAACGCGGAGAATCGGGCGGCCGAGGAATACGAGCGCGTGGCTCGTGTGGTGGACATCGTGAAGGTCGCCATCCACACCCTGGCCCACGTCCTGATCGACCAGTTCTCCCTCGACGCCGGATACCCGGCCGCCGCGCTACGGGAACGGCTCTTCGTCGACGAGAACATGGCAGGGCTTCTGGTCTACACCGCGAGCTCGGATTCGGCCGGCAGCTTGGGCGGCGTAGCCTCCCTGGCGGAACCGGATCGGCTCGGGGCGGCACTGACAGAGGGGCTCCAACGCCTGTCCTGGTGTTCCTCGGATCCTGTCTGCATCGAATCTCGAGGGTCCGGAAGCGACGGACTGAGTTTGGCTGCGTGTCATGCCTGTGTGCTCGTACCCGAGACCTCGTGCGAGATGAGCAACACCTACCTCGACCGCACCTTGTTGTTCGGCACGCACGAGGACGGGCTGGAATCACAAGGGCTGTTCAGTGAGTTCATCACGCCCACGTACAACTAGGAGCGGCCTCGCTCGGGCGATGTGCGGATGCGGCCAGCAGACCAACAGTGGAGTCGGGTTCGTTCACCATCCCCTTCGGTTCTAATCCGGCCTCGCTGTTCGCTGGCAGGATTGACCAATCGTCCCGACTTATGGGGCTGGTTGGGTTGGCGGTGTGTGGTGAGGAGTCCCCGGTTGGCCGGTCACGGATCGATCGCCGGTGGCCGATCGTGGTTCGACAGCAGCACGTTGATAGAGGGGCGCAGGCCGGATAGGACAGCAGCGGTGCTGGTCCCCGCGGCACCCTCGGGTGACGTGGCTCTTGCCAGTACCGGGTGATCCGGGTTTCAGTGGTACCGGGGTACGAATTACGACAGATCCTGGGACTACGCCGGAGGTCTTCGGGAGTGCTGAGGGGCCGGGTCGATCGATTATTGCTCCGCGGCGTCGAGCCCTGCATATCGCCATCCACGATCGACGATCCGGCTCGCCCCGGTCAGTGACGCCACGGATGTGTCGATGGCCGTCGGGCCCGTCGGCAGGGGATCCCACGAGGACGGAACCACCGGTAGCTCTGCGCACCACTTCGCATATGCCGGATCGTCGTCGGTCTGGTATCCGGTCTCCACCTCAGGTGGGATACCTGCTGTTGCAAGGTTGAGAACACGGGCGAGATCGTTCGCCCGTTTACTGGCGGCCCCGCCGGCCGTCGCAACGCGGTCGGCGATCACGACTGCCAGCGAACGGCACCGGACGATCGGGCGATGTAGGTAACCGTTGGGCACGTCCTGGTACGTGAACGCCTGTTCCACCGGGTGATAGTCCGGACCGTTACGGAAGATCTCGGCACCCCACCACAGTCGTGCCATCGACTGTTTGTGGATCGGCCCCCACCAACGGTCGTTGGTGATCGTCCCGTCAGTGCCGGTCCACCGCCATTCGACATAGTCCCGGTATCGCAGCGCCAGCCACTGCCAGACGCCCTTGTCGGCAGCCTCGGCGCGGTGCAGTCGCAGTGCCCAGTGAACGCGCGGGGCGAGCCAACGATCGCTGTCCTCGCGCTTCTCCCACCGGGAGGCCCGGATACGTTGGCCGACCTCGGCCATGAGCGAATCCAGTACGGTGACGGTCGGGCTTGTCCCGTCGGTGCGTTCCACGGGTGCTTCCCGAGGTTGCGTGCCGGGACAATAGTTCGCCAGGTGCTCTCGACCGAGACGAACCGGGATCGTTCGGAGGACTTCAGACATTCTTCGCTTCCTCACAGACCCGTGAGATCGTCGTGGAAAGCCCGGACAAGCGGTCGATGACGAGGTCGACCTCGGCGAGGAACCCAGCCGTGGCGCCGGCGCTCGACGTGACATCGGCGATCTTCTCGTAGAGGTCCTCTGCGGTGTCGGTGTCGGGAAGTTCGGCTGCCACCGCCTCGGCGACGTTCCTCAGCAGCCCCAAGTCCGGCCCGGCGGCGGGTGTGCCGTGATCGCCGGCCTCGACCTCCTCGACCATCGCTCGGAACAGTGCCTGCAAGACGTTTCGTGCAACCAGCGAGCCGAGCAGGTCGCGGTGTCGACGGCGTTCGTTCCGGGCGGTGTCGGCGTTGATCAACGATTGGAAGCCGTCGATCGCGCTATTGAGGTAGAAGATCGGCGGGTCGGCGTTCAGATCGACGTAGCAGTACGCGCCTGCGTTTCGCCGAGCCTCGGGCGGTGCTTCGTCGTCGGAGAAATCGATCCAGGCGGACCACAGCGGGGGTGCCCCCGTCCGGGTCGGAGGAGCCTGTCCCTCGGTGACGATCAACGCCCATTCCAGGGCGGAGGCGATCAGGCGTCGTCGGTCGCCGATTGAGGCGGTGATTTCGGCTTGAAGCGACACCTTCTCGGACAGCACGCTGCGGGGTAGCCGGACCCGGGCCTCGTAGGCCCGACCTCCAGGAACGGGTTGCATCGGGTATGCGCGTCGAAGATTCGTGGCAGGGCAGGAAACGAGCAGGTGGGCGGACTGGTCCCGGACCTCCGAGGACGGCCCTTCGGTGGTCGTGATGGTGAGCGAGAACTCGATCTCGTTCCAGTTGCCCTCCGGACACAGCAGGCGGAGATGGTCGGTGTCGATGCCGTCACTCGTGTCCTTCCCGTCGACCAGGAATTCCGTGACGCGGGAGTCCCAGAGGCCGTGGTATGAGGGCCACGCGTAACGGAGTGTCATGAGATGGGCTCCGTTCCGGTCGATCGGAAGCTGGGAGCGATATCCGCGCGTGCAACTCGGATGTCGATGGCGGACTCCTCGGCCGGGATCGGTAGATCAGCGGAACTGGTGGCGCGCACGGTGACGCTGAGGAGTCGTCCCCGTGGTTTCGGATTCAGCACAACCACCTTGTTGTCGATCAGTATCCCTGGGTCGTCGACCTCGACCGTTGCCCAGCCCACGTCGGTGTGATGCCGATCGAGACCGACGAACGTCAGGCGAGGCTCGACCGCCCAGCCTTCGGGACGGTTCTTCGCACGGATCTCGAAGTCCACATGCCAGACACCGTCGACGACTTCCGCATTCCTGATCCGTATCTCCGGTTTACGGATCGACGGTGAGCTGTGGGAGCCCTTCCCCGATGCGCCCCTGAGGAACTCGAGATTCCGGAAAAGCGATTTCGGCGGCTTGTCACCCGGGGGCGTCGGCGCGCCGAACAGTTCGGAGAGCCGCTCCAGAACGCCCTGTCGGATGTTCTTCAGATTCGGAACCCAAGGGGCCTTGTAGTGCGCAGTGAGGTTCGCCTGTGAGGTCTTCGTCCGGCCCGTTCCGGGAAATCATTGGTCGTGAGCCGGGGGCTCGGCGAAGCGCAGGAAGTCGTCCGCACGCTGCTCGTCGAGGCTCGGTGCCTTCGGATTGATCGCTGCGCCGGCCAGGAGGAAGGCGTGGTAGGTGCGTCCTTCGAACTCCTTGTCGATGGTCTGCACAACCATCTCGGGCCGGCGGAACAGACACACCTTGTTCTCCAACGAGTCGGGCTGCTCGTCGGAGAGCGTCACCACGAGCTTCGCCGTGTGGTCGAATGCGGGGTGCTTGTCGTCCTTATCGGTTCGCGCCGATATCCGGATGGGAACATCTCGTACAACGACATCGCCCACCTCCGTCAGTTCCTTGTCGATCTGCCCGGCGTCGTACTTACGAAGGGCCCGGACGAGCTCGGTGTACTGCTCCTCGGGGTCCACGATGCGGTCATAGACGACCCGGTCGTTCTCGAGCACTTCGACACGGACACGAAGCCGCTCCCGCGTCAGCAGCGGCCAGAACTCCTCTTCGATCGCGGCCTCGAGATTCCTGGCGAACCGGGTCACCTCGTCGATGTCGGCGAGTCCCTTCTCGGGTTCGTCGGGGTCGTAGAACCCGACCAGTAGTGCCGATGTACCCGGCCGATCGTCGGCTCGCTCGAGATGAAGAGATCTGACGAGATCGAGATCATCCCAGACGGAGGCGATGTCCCCTTGCCCGTCCAGTTGGCCGAAGAACCCCCGCCCTTGGAAGCTCCGGCCGCCGATATGGTGGACGACGCCCTGATTGACACCGATCATGCGGTTTCGCCAGTTACCGTGAACGGCGTCTTCGGGCCGGAGCGTGGAATTGAACAGGACGGTCTGAAGACGCGAGAACCTCCAGTAGACGGCTTTGCCCAGGCCGAACGAGCCGCCGGAGGTCTTGTCCTTGCCGCTGTAGAGATCGAGCCGGCACAGTTTGACGAAGTTCCCGTATTTCTCCTGTGGGCCGTCGGCGAACTCCGGCCCGGTGAGGCCGACGGCTCCGTAATCGGATATCCGTAGCAGGGTGAGGAATTCCGCTGTCCGGAGTGCCTCCAAACCGGATCGAAGCTGGCCCGCGGTGACGGCCCCGGTCGCTGCGTTGGACATAGCAGTCAGGTGCGGGAGGAGTTCGTCCTGCCATCCGATCGCCCGTTCGAACCGCGCTCGGTCCTCGCCGCTCAGGACGATGAAGGAGTACACCAGATCCGCTTGGGTTCCGGCGATGCGGGCGTCGTTGCTGTTCTGCGCACTTTCTCTGGCCAGGGAGGCGAGCCCCGCGTTGACCGCCCACTGGTTGGCGTTCCCGTAATTCGCGTAGCTGCGGCTTTGCGGGTCCCATTGCCAGCGAGGGGACAATGATCCTCCTGCGATTGTCTGCGCCGTTGCGTCGGATCAGAACCTACCCCCGTGCGGCGGCACAGGTCGGTTACTGCGGATTGGCGGGTGTCTCCAACAAATTGGGAGGGGATTCTTGTCAGTAGGTCTGGACCTGTTACCTAGGATCTGTGCTGTTCCATGACCGTCGAGGATCGTCTCCGCTGGGAGAATCGCTACCGACTCCGGTCGGCCCCGACCGAGGCCGATGTCGCACTGTCGGCGGTCTTCGCCCGATTCGCATCGCTATTCCCGAGTGCCGGTCACGCCCTCGACATCGCCTGCGGCCAGGGCACGGCGAGCGTGTGGCTTTTCCGCCGGG
>Ga0207867_1001320_pt1 | contig 18681 bp, 18 predicted proteins | sample HigsolmetaAR206D_FD_184838 | JGI IMG/M metagenome (GOLD analysis project Ga0207867, IMG submission 184838) | Ionic liquid and high solid enriched microbial communities from the Joint BioEnergy Institute, USA - AR20-6-D (SPAdes) (version 2) ...
ACAAAATCACTTCAACTCCAGGCTGTTGCCCAAAAGACCCTCCAGCGTCTCGTGGAAGCGGGCCACATTCAGCTCCAGCCCGCCGAGAGTCACCCGGTCGATGCCCGCCGCCAGCCCCTGCTGGCTGAGGGCGGCGGCGCGGAAGTCCTCCGCGCCGAACACGCCGCTGTCCAGCAGCTCGAACGAGCGGCGCCAGTGATCCTCCGCCTTCTCGTCCTCGGGCGGCTCGGGGATGAGCATGAAGTCCTCCACCAGCGTGCGATCGACCGCGCGGGGGTAGAGCAGCATCACGTTGATGTAGTCCGGGCTGGCCACCACCACCGCGCCGGGCAGCAGGCTGTAGGAAAAGGTGAGCAGGTGGCGCAAATGGCTGAAGTCCTCCGCGTCCGCCGAGTCGACGAAGTCCACCCGCCCCACCGCGTTGCGGAAGTGTGGGCCGATCCGGTCCGTCGCCGCCACCGCGTCGGCGAAGAAGGGGGCGATGGTGTTCCGGTGCAGCCGCTGGACGTGATAGGCCTCAAGGAAGGCGTCCATGATGAGCTTCCAGTTGGCGGCCACGTCATGGGTGCGCCGGGCATAGAGGTGGTGCGCGCCCAGCCCCAGCGCGTTCAGATCCGCCGCCACCTCGCCGAGGAAACCGTCGAAATCCGCCTGAGTCCCATCCGCCTCAGTCCCTTCCTGCGCTGCGGCGCTGTCCAGAACCGCCCAGATCAGGCCGCCCCGCTCCGTGGCGGGCAGCGCCTTGAGGCCGTAGTCCGCCTTGTCGAGGCCGGGGAAGGTCTCGGGGCGCGGCAGGCCGACCAGCCGCCCGTCGAGGCCGTAGGTCCAGGCGTGATAGGGGCAGACGATGCGGGGGGCCGTCAGCACGCCCTCCGCCTCCACCAGCCGGGTGCCGCGATGACGGCAGACATTGAGGAACACCCGCGCCTCCCCCGCCTTGTCGCGGGTGAGGAGCAGCGGCACGCCATAGCCATCGTGCGCCGCCGCCATGCCGGGCTCCGGCAGCAGCGCCGACGGCGCCAGCGGCACCGGCAACCGGCGGAACAGGCGCACCTCCTTCTCGAAGCGGGCGGCATCAAGGTACACCCCCGCCTCAAGGGTGGCGAGCGCAGGCGCCTCCTCCTCCTCGCGCCGGGCGATCCTGCGCGCGAGCGCCAGCTGCCCGGCCGTGGGCCGGTGCGGATGAGAACACGCAGACACGGCCATGCCTTGCCCTCCTGCCTGCACCCCCTGCTGAGAACAGCCGCCAGTTTCACCCGGTCCGACCCGCCCCGCAAGCCCTGCTCCCCAAATGGGGGGCCTGAGACACAACCGGCCGGGATTTCTTATGCGGGGTTTGTTTATGCAGGGGTCTTGGACCCCTGCACCCCATTCGTTTTTCCGAAGGCGTCTCCAGCGCCCCCGGGAAACACGTCCGTTCGAAAAGAGATTGATCCGGCCGCGGTTCCCGAGCGCGCACGGACAGCGCGGCCGGTCAAACGAAGGGGAGCGCGAGGGTCCGAGACCCTCGCAATCCTGAGACCTGAATTTCCAGCCCCCTTCTTTCGCCCCCTTCCCCGCCCATTTGCGGCGAAGCGCGTCGCGGCCTCTTCCCCCGGGTGGCGGAGTCGCTAGGATGGCGGCCCATGACATCCCGTGCCGTGTCCTTCTCGCCCGTTGCCGCCGCCCGTGCGCTTGGGCTTTACCTGCGCCCCCGCCCGCTTGCCGCGTTCCTGCTCGGCATATCGAGCGGCTTTCCGCTCACCCTGCTGCTTGCCACCATGACCTACTGGCTGAGCAAGGTGGGGGTGGACAAGAAGACCATCGGCTTCGCGGTGGGGCTGACGACGCCCTACACCCTCAAGTTCCTGTGGTCCCCGCTCATCGACCGGCTGCGGCTGCCGGTGCTGGATGGCCTGCTCGGCCAGCGGCGCGCCTGGCTGTTCCTGGTGGGGCTTCTGCTGATGGGGGCGATCTGGCAGCTGGGCCACAGCGACCCCGTCACGCAACTGGGCCGCTTTGCTGCCTGGGCGATCATCGTCGCCTTCCTCAGCGCCACGCAGGACATCGTGATCGACGCCTACCGCATCGAGATCCTGCCGCCGGAGCAATTGGCCCACGGCACCGCGCTCAACCAGTTCGGCTATCGCACCGGCAACCTGCTGGCGGGCGCGGGGACGGTGTGGCTGGCCACCCAGCATGGCTGGGCCGCCGCCTACAGCCTCACCGGGCTGCTCGTGCTCTGCGGCCTTGTCGCTGCCCTGTGGGCGGGGGACACCGCCCACAGCAGAACCGTCGCCGACGCGCCGCGCTCGGGCGAGCCGGTGCCGGCCCGTCTGGCCCGCTGGCTGAACGACACGCTGGTCGGCCCCTTCGCCGAGTTCTTCCGGCGCAACGGCGTCAGCGGCGCGCTGCTCATCCTCGGCTTCGTGCTCATCTACAAGCTGGGCGACGCCATGGCGAACATCATGCTCAGCCCGCTCATCGTGGAGCTGGGCTTCACGGACGACCAGTACATCGCCGCCAACAAGCTGGTGGGCTTCTGGGCGCTCATCGCCGGCACGGCGCTGGCCGCCCCCTTCCTCAGCCTTGTCGGCATGGGGCGCGCTCTCATCATCACCGGCGTCCTGATGATGGTGACCAACCTGGGCTTTGCGGTCCTGGCGATGGTGGGCAACGACCCGGTGGTGCTGGGGCTTGTCATCGGCCTCGAGAACTTCACCAGCGGCCTCGGGCTGACGGTGTTCGTCACCTATCTCTCCGGGCTGTCGAACGTGGCCTACACCGCCACCCAGTTCGCCCTGCTCTCGTCGCTGGCGGCGGTGGGGCGCACCTGGCTGTCCGCCCCCTCGGGCATTCTGGCGGAAAACCTTGGCTGGGTCGGGTTTTACTTCGTCACCACCCTTGTGGCCCTGCCGGGGCTGGTCCTGCTCTGGCTGATCTGGCGGCGAAGCAACACTGGTCCACAGTCTGTCTGACACCGGTCACGCTTCGCTTCGGCGGGGTTTGACAGAACTGTCATGTTTCGTGTTTAGATTCGCGCACGTAGGGTCCCGGGTCGGGTCCCGTGACTTGCATTTTCCGGCAGCCGGACCGCCGGCCGCCGCCATGAGAATGCCGTACCGACACTAGGCGACCAGGCAATTGCAAGAGGTTCCATGACCTACCAGGCCTTCGGCATGACGGCGGTGGCTCCGGCCACGCTGGCTGCCTCCCCGTACATCCACAAGGCAGGACAGCTGGATGTACGGCTCGCCACCTCCGAGGAGGAGATCGCGGCCGCCCAGGCGCTGCGATATCAGATCTTCTACGAGGAGATGGGTGCGCGTCCGACGCCGGAAATCCTCGCGGCCCGGCGCGATATCGACGCCTACGACAGCATCTGCGACCACCTGCTGGTGATCGACCACGGGCTGGACGGCACGCCCCATGTGGTGGGCACCTACCGGCTGCTGCGCCAGGTGGTGGCGGAGCAGCACCGCGGCTTCTACTCCAGCGGCGAGTTCGACCTGTCGCCCCTGCTCGGCTGCACCTTCCGCAACCGCATCGGCGCGGGCCGCCAGCTGCTGGAGCTGGGCCGCTCGTGCGTGGATGCCCGCTACCGCAACCCCGCCACCATCAACCTGCTGTGGCGCGGCATCGCCTCCTACCTCCAGACCCACAACATCGGCTACATGTTCGGCTGCGCCTCGCTCCACGGCACCGACCCGGAGGAACATGCGCTCGCCCTCTCCTACCTGCACCACCACCATCTGGTGCCGGAGGACCTGCACGTGCGCGCCCTGCCCGAGCACTACGTGCCGATGGACCGGGTGCCGCTGGGCAGCTACGACCCCCGCGCGGCGCAGCGGGCGCTGCCGCCGCTCATCAAGGGGTACCTGCGGCTGGGCTGCCTCATCGGGGACGGCGCGTTCATCGACCACCAGTTCAACACGGTGGACGTGTTCATCCTGCTGCCGGTGGAGCGCATCACCCGCCGCTACTCGACCCGCTACGCCGTGGGCGCGAACGATGCGGCTTGATGGGGGCGGCCTGATCGGGGCCGCCTGACAGGAACAGCCTGACGGGAACAGCCTGACGGGCCGGCCGGCCTCAGCCGGACGGCCCTCTCTCCCGCCGCCCCCTCTCCCGCCCCCATGTGACGACGCGGTAGAGGTAGAGCAGCACCATCGCACCGAGGATCACGTTGGCGACCGGGTTCAGGTATCCGGCGACTGCCTTGTAGTTGTCGCCGAGCAGATAGCCTGCGGTTGCAAGGGCCGCCGACCACAGCCCCGTCCCCAGCGCCGAGTAGAGCAGGAACGGGCCGGGCGGCATCTCGAACAACCCGGCCGGGATCGAGATGAGGGTGCGGATGGTCGGCAGCAGCCGCCCGAAGAACACGGCGGCGGCGTTGTGGCGGTCGAACCAGTCGTCGGCCCGGTCCACGTCCTCCGGGGTCAGGGTCAGCCAGCGGCCGTGGCGGCTGGCCCAGCGTTTCAGCCGGTTCTCCCCGGCATAGCGGCCCACCGCATACCAGAACAGCGCCCCGCACAGCGACCCGGCCGTGCCCGCCAGCATCACGCCCGCAAGGCTCAGGCTGCCCTGGCTCGCCTGAAACCCGGCGGAGGGCATGATGAGTTCGGAGGGGATCGGCGGGAACAGGTTTTCGAGGAACATGAGCGCGACGATGCCGAGGTAGCCGCCGCGCTCGATCAGCTCGATCATCCAGTCAAACATCAGGCATCCCCTTCGGATGCCGCCGCGCGTCCGACGCGCGTCCTCAGGCCGGAATCAGCCCGGACACTTCCAGCACCCTGCCCGCAACATAGAGCGAACCGCAGATGAGCACCACGGGCGGGCGCTGGCGGTCTGCCCCGTTGGCGATGGCCTTGAGCGCCGCCGCCACGCTGTCGGCGGGGCGGCCGGGCAGGCCGATGGCCTCGGCCATGGCGGCAAGGTCGGTGGGGGTGAAATGCTCGTGGCCCTCGATCGGCACGGCATAGAGGGCCGTCGCCCGGCTGCCGAAGGGGCGCAGGAAACCGGCCGCATCCTTGGTGGTGAGCATGCCCGCCACCAGGTAGAACGGCCGCTCCTGAAGGTTATGGCCGCGGAACCGGTCCGCCAGCATGCGCCCGGCGAGCGGGTTGTGCCCGCCGTCCAGCCACAGCTCGCTGCCCTTGGGCAGCAGGTCGAACAAGGGGCCGGTCGCAATCCGCTGAAGGCGCGCGGGCCAGTCCGCCCAGCCGATGCCGGCGCGGAAGGCGGCCTCGGGCACCACCACCTGGTTCTGGTGCCGCAGCATGGCGATGGCGAGCCCGGCGTTGTCGATCTGGTGCGCGCCGACAAGGCGCGGCGGCGTCAGGTCCAGCTTGCCGTGGTTGTCCCGGTAGTGGAACGTCTCGTTGTAGAGGGTGGCGTCCCAGTCCTGCCCGCGCAGCACCAGCCGCGCCCCGACAGGGCCCGCCACCTCGCCGATGCGCGCCGTCACCGTGCGCGGGTAGCGCGAGAGCACCAGCGGCACCCCCGGCTTGGCGATGCCCGCCTTCTCCGCCGCGATGTCGAGAATGGTGGAGCCGAGGAAACTGGTGTGGTCCAGCCCCAGCTGGGCGATGCCGCAGGCGGCAGGCTGGCGCACCACGTTGGTGGCATCAAGCCGGCCGCCCATGCCCACCTCCAGCACGCAGGCATCGGCGGGCGTGCGCGAGAAGGCGAGGAAGGCGGCGGCCGTCAGGATCTCGAACACCGTGATCGGCGCGCCGTTGTTGATCTGGAGCACGTCGCGCAGGGTCGAGACCAGCGTATCGTCGTCGATCAGCTTGCCCGCCAGCCGGATGCGCTCGTTGTAGCGCACCAGATGCGGGGAGGTGAACACGTGCACCCGCTTGCCTGCCGCCTCCAGGCAGGCGCGCAGGAAGGCGACCGTCGAGCCCTTGCCGTTGGTGCCCGCCACATGGAACACCGGCGGCAGCCGGTCCTGCGGGTCGCCGAGCTTGGTCAGCAGCTGGCGCAGCCGATCCAGAGACAGATCGATTTCCTGCGGATGGAGCGTCCGCGCTTGCGACAGCAGGGCCTCGACGACCGTGTTGGACATTCAGCGCCTACGAGGCGGCCAGGGCCGATTGGCGGCCAACCGGCTTGGGCAGCATGAGAAGCCCGATGATCCGGGCGAGGGTTGCGCGCATGTCGCGGCGATGCACCACCGCGTCCACCATGCCGTGCTCGTAGAGGTACTCGGAGCGCTGGAAGCCCTCCGGCAGCTTCTCGCGGATGGTCTGCTCGATCACGCGCTGGCCCGCAAAGCCGATGAGCGCGCCCGGCTCGGCCAGCTGGATATCGCCCAGCATGGCGTAGGAGGCGGTGACGCCGCCGGTGGTCGGGTCGGTCAGCACCACGATGTAGGGCAGGCGGGCTTCCTTCAGCTCCTCGATGCCGACGGTGGTGCGCGGCATCTGCATGAGCGAGAGAATGCCTTCCTGCATGCGGGCGCCGCCCGCAGCCGTGAAGGCGATCATCGGGCAGCGGCGCTGGATGGCGGCGCGGGCGGCGGTGAGGAACGCCTCGCCCACGGCCAGACCCATGGAGCCGCCCATGAAGGAGAAGTCCTGCACGAACACCACGGCTTCGAGCCCGCCGATCTTGCCGACGGCCACGGCGACGGCCTCGTCCTGGCCGGTGGCGGCGCGGGCGGCCTTCAGCCGGTCCACGTACTTCTTCTGGTCCTTGAAGTTCAGCGGATCTTCCGGCACCGCGGGCAGGGGCAGGCGCTCGAACGCGCCGTCGTCGAACACCTGGGTCAGGCGCTCGCCGGCGGTGAGGCGCTCATGGTAGCCGCAGTTGTGGCACACGGAGAGATCAGCCAGGAAATCCTTGCGGTAGATCATCTTCCCGCAGCTCCGGCACTTGTGCCAGAGGTTGTCGGGCGTATCCCGCCGCTCAAGGAACTTGTTCAGCTTGGGGCGAAGCCGCGTAATCCAGCTCATGCCAATTCCTCCTCGGCGCGTGCCGTCCGGACCGCCTCGGCGAGGGATCGGACCAGCGTGGCGGCCTGTTCTGCAATGTTGGTGTCACCCCGCTCCGCCGCCGCGCCGATCAGCGAGACGATGGCGGAGCCGACCACGACACCATCGGCCTGCCGCGCCATGGCGGCGGCCTGTTCCGGCGTGCGGATGCCGAAGCCCACGGCCACGGGCAGGCCGCTGGCCTGCCGCAGCCGCTCGACAGCGGCGCCCACCGTCTGGATATCGCCTGCCTTGCCGCCGGTGATCCCGGCGACGGAGACGTAGTAGAGAAAGCCCGAAGCGCCGTTCAGCACGGCGGGCATGCGCCCGGCGTCCGTGGTCGGCGTCGCCAGGCGGATGATGTGAAGCCCGGCCGCCCGCGCAGGCGCGCCCAGCTCCTCGTCCTCCTCCGGCGGCACATCGACGACGATGAGGCCATCAACGCCCGCCGCGCGCGCGTCGCGCACGAACCGCTCGGTGCCGTAGGCGAAAATGGGGTTGAAGTAGCCCATCAGCACGATGGGGGTGTCGTTGTCCTTCTGGCGGAAGCCGCGCACCAGCTCCAGCACGCCGGGCAGCGTCATCCCCGCCGCCAGCGCCCGCAGGTTCGCCGCCTCGATCGCCGGACCGTCGGCCATGGGATCGGTGAAGGGCATGCCCACCTCGATCACGTCCGCGCCCGCACCCGGCAGGGCGGCGAGAATCCCGGCGAAGGTGTCCGGGCTCGGGTCGCCCGCCGTCACGAAGGTGACGAGGCCCGCGCGACGCTCGGCCCGAAGCGCCTCGAAGCGCGCAGAGATGCGATCTGGCCCGGCCATTACAGCTTCACTCCCATGGCATTGGCGACCGTGTTGATGTCCTTGTCGCCCCGGCCGCTGAGGTTGACCACCATCAGGTGATCGCGCGGCTTGGTGGGGGCCAGCTTGGCGGCAAGCGCCAGCGCGTGGCTGCTCTCCAGCGCCGGGATGATGCCCTCATGCACGGAGCACAGCTTGAACGCCTCCAGCGCCTCGGAGTCGGTGATGGGCATGTACTGCACCCGCCCGACCGAATGGAGCCAGGCGTGCTCGGGCCCGATGCCGGGGTAGTCGAGACCGGCCGAGATCGAGTGCGCCTCGGTGATCTGCCCGTCCGCGTTCTGGAGCAGGTAGGTCTTGTTGCCGTGGAGCACGCCCGGGCGGCCGCCCGCCAGCGAGGCGGCGTGCTCGGCGGTGTCGAGGCCGTGGCCGCCCGCTTCAACGCCGTAGATCTCGATGTTCTGGTCGTCGAGGAACGGGTGGAACAGACCGATGGCATTGGAGCCGCCGCCCACCGCCGCCACCAGCGAATCCGGCAGACGGCCTTCCTGCGCCAGGATCTGCTCGCGCACCTCGTTGCCGATGACGGTCTGGAAGTCCCGCACCAGCTCGGGGTAGGGGTGCGGGCCCGCCGCGGTGCCGATGATGTAGAAGGTGTTGTGAACGTTGGTCACCCAGTCGCGCAGCGCCTCGTTCATGGCGTCCTTCAGCGTCTGGCTGCCGGAGGTGACGGCCCGCACTTCCGCGCCGAGAAGGCGCATGCGGAACACGTTGGGCTGCTGGCGCTCGATGTCGCGCGCGCCCATGTAGATCACGCAGGGCAGGCCGAAGCGGGCGGCGACGGTGGCCGTGGCCACGCCATGCTGGCCCGCGCCGGTCTCGGCGATGATGCGGGTCTTGCCCATGCGCAGGGCGAGCAGGATCTGGCCGATGCAGTTGTTGATCTTGTGCGCGCCGGTGTGGTTCAGGTCCTCGCGCTTGAAGAAGATCCGCGCGCCCTTGTCGCCGCCCGCCTGCGCGCGCAGGTGCTCGGTCATGCGCTCGGCGTAGTAGAGCGGGGAGGGGCGGCCGACATAGTGCTTGAGCAGGCCCTCGAACTGGGCCTTGAAGGCGGGGTCGTTCTTCGCCTCGCGGTAGGCCTTCTCCAGGTCGAGCACCAGCGGCATCAGGGTCTCGGCGACGTAACGCCCGCCGAATTCGCCGAAATGGCCGCGCTCGTCGGGTCCGGCGCGGTAGCTGTTGAGCTGAGCGGTCATGGGTTGCGCGCTGCCTTGATAAAGGCTTCGATCTTGGCCACCGATTTTACTCCCGGCGCGTCTTCGACGCCTGATGAAACATCCACAAGATGCGGCCGGGTGAGGCGGATGGCCTCGCCCACGCTGTGTGCATCCAGTCCGCCCGCCAGCCCCCAACGGGTGTCGAGCCGAAGGTTCTGCACCAGCCGCCAGTCGAAGCGAAGGCCGGTGCCGCCGGGCACGCAGGCCTCGCCTGCGGGCGGTGTAGGCGGTTTCGCATCGAACAGCAAGAGATCGGCCACCCCGGCGTAGCCTTGCGCGGCGGCCACATCGGCCGATGTGCGCACGCCCATGGCCTTCCAGGTTTCAACGCCGAAGCGCCGGCGGATGTCCGCCACCCGCGCCGGGTCTTCAGAGCCATGGACTTGCAGCACATCCGGGCGGACGGCCGCCATCACCCGGGCGATCTGCTCGTCCGGCGCATCCACCAGCAGCGCCACCGCCTTCACCCGCGACGGCAGAAGCCCCCGGAGGCTGGCCGCCGCGTCCAGGCTGATGTTGCGCGGACTCCTCGGGAAGAACACGAAGCCCACATGAGTCGCGCCGGCCGCAACGGCAGCCGTCACGCTCTCCCGCGTGGTCAGTCCGCAAATCTTGACGTCCGGCGTCATGTCGCTGCCGTCCCGGATCCTACCCGTTGATCGAGCGGGCAATGGCTTCGGCGGCCCCGGCCGGATCCGCCGCTTCCGTGATCGGCCGCCCGATCACCAGAACGCTTGCGCCCGCCTCCAGCGCCTCGCGCGGGCCCATCACCCGCTTCTGGTCGCCCACGTTGCTCCCGGCGGGGCGGATGCCCGGCACCACGGTGAACGCCTCGGGCCACACCTCCTTGACCAGCGCCACTTCCTTCGGCGAGCAGACCGTGCCGTCGAGGCCGCTGTCCCGCACCAGTTCGGCAAGGCGCACCACCTGATCGGCCGGAGAGGCGGAAACACCCACGGCGTTGAGGTCGCTTGCGTCCATGCTGGTGAGCACGGTGACGGCCACCACCTTCGGCGGCGCGCAGCCCAGTTTCGCCGCTTCCTCGCGGGCGGCGTTGCCCGCCGCCTCCAGCATCGCCCGGCCGCCGCCGGCGTGCACGGTCAGAATGGCGGGCTTCAGGGTCATGACCGAGCGCACCGCGCCCGCCACCGTGTTGGGAATGTCGTGGAACTTGAGGTCGAGGAACACGGGCAGACCGGCTTCCTCGGCCACGCGGCGGATGCCCTCGGGCCCCACGGCGCAGAAGAACTCCAGCCCCAGCTTCAGGCCGCCCACATGGGGGGCGATGCGGCGGCCAAGAGCCAGCGCCGCGTCCACCCCGGGCACATCGAGGGCGCAGAAAATCGGATTACGCGTCATAAGTTCGCCGTTTCGCAGCGGATGAAAGGGTCCGGACGCCTCACCTCAGACGCCGGGCGGCAGCGGCACGGAACGCTTGGTGACCGGCTCGTCGTCCACATAGGCGGCGCCTGCGGCCGCAACGCGGGCCTTGAGCGCGGCCTCGGCTTCCTCCGGCTGCATCATGCGCTCGCGCTCGCCCTTGATCTCGGCCAGTTCAAGCGCCCGCTGGGTGGCGGCAGCCTCCGCCCGCTTCACCCGGCGGCCCCACCGCCAGCGATCGATCATGTGGGCGACCGTCGGGGGCAGCGCGCCCAGCGCCAGGGAAATCAGGACGAGAAGCGGCAGCGGCATCACCAGCTGGGTCGGCGGCACCAGGTTGATCGTCACCATCGACCAGTTCGTGGCGGCGAACCAGGCCAGCACGGCCGCGATGAGGAAGTAGAAGAACCAACGAAAGAACCGCATTCCGCGCCTCGAACTCCTGAAAGATGGTCAATCAATAACGAAGGCAGGGCCTCGACGCCAGCATCGTTAGCCATGGGAGGCGAGAGCGGCGGAAGGCAGACGGGCGCCCCGGAAAGTCCGCGGCGGGGACAGCCGGCCCCGGACCCGGCCCCGCCCGGGCGGTCCGATCCGGCCCGGCCGGGCCTATTCCTGGTTCAGCCGCTCGCGCAGCTCCTTGCCCGCCTTGAAGTAGGGGACGCGCTTGGCGTCCACCGCCACGGCCTCGCCGGTGCGCGGGTTGCGCCCGGTGCGCGCCATGCGCCCCCGGGTCGAGAAGGCACCAAATCCCCGCAGCTCCACGCGCTTGCCGTGCGCCAATGCCTCGACGATTTCATTGAAGATGGTCGTGACCACCCGCTCAACCACCTTGTGCTGCAGACCCGGGTTCTTTTCGGCCAGTTTCTGGACCAACTCCGACTTGATCATCGGCATTCCCTCTCGCTGGTTTGTGGCCTGCCTGGCCGCGAAAAATCAGCATGTCGTACCACAGCTTATATCAGATTCCGTGGTGCCAAACCTACATAACGCCCGTCAAGCGTCCGGGTCCATGGAAGTTTTCGCAATCGTGACCTTAACGCATGGACTGGACTGGCATTTTTCGCCCCGGAGCCGGTCTCCGGCCTCTGCCGCCCGCCTTTCCTGAACAAAAAGGGCCCCGCGGCGTGGCCGCGGAGCCCTTCCTGTGTCTGGTCCCGCCGGACAGTCCCGGCGGGGGAGCAACCGGATTAGCGGTTGTCCTTGGCCTTCGAGAGGGCCGCACCCAGAATGTCGCCGAGCGACGCGCCCGAGTCGGTCGAGCCGTACTGGGCAACCGCCTGCTGCTCTTCGGCGATCTGGAGCGCCTTGATCGACAGGTTCAGCTTCTTGGTCTGGCGATCGGTGCCCACCACGAGGGCGTCCACCTTCTGGCCGACCTGGAAGCGGTCCGGACGCTGCTCGTCGCGGTCGCGCGACAGGTCCGAGCGCTTGATGAAGGCGGTCGGGCCGCCGTCACCGATCTCGACCTCGATGCCGCCGTCCTTCACTTCGAGGACGGTGACGGTCACGATGTCGCCCTTGCGCTTGTCGGCAGCGGCCTGACCAGCCTGGTCAAGCTGCTTGATGCCGAGGGAGATGCGCTCCTTCTCGATGTCCACATCGAGAACGACGGCCTTGACCATCTCGCCGCGACGGAAGGAGGACAGAGCCTCTTCGCCCGACTTGCCCCAGGCGATGTCCGACATGTGGACCATGCCGTCCACGTCGCCCTCGAGACCAATGAACAGACCGAACTCGGTGGTGTTCTTGACCTCGCCCTCGACGACCGAACCCACCGGGTGCTTCTCGGCAAAGGACGCCCACGGGTTGTCCATGCACTGCTTCAGGCCGAGGGAGATGCGGCGCTTGTCCTCGTCGACCTCGAGCACCATCACTTCGACTTCCTGCGAGGTCGAAACGATCTTGCCCGGGTGGACGTTCTTCTTCACCCAGCTCATCTCGGAGACGTGCACCAGACCCTCGACGCCCGGCTCCAGCTCCACGAAGGCGCCGTAGTCGGTGATGTTGGTCACGCGGCCCGAGAACTTGGCGCCAACCGGGTACTTGGCGGCAGCGCCTTCCCACGGATCGGACTCAAGCTGCTTCATGCCCAGCGAGATGCGCTGGGTGTCGCGGTTGATGCGGATGATCTGAACGCGGACGGTGTCGCCGATGTTCAGGATCTCGGACGGGTGGCCGACGCGGCGGTAGGACATGTCGGTCACGTGCAGCAGACCGTCGATGCCGCCCAGGTCGATGAACGCACCGTAGTCGGTGATGTTCTTGACCACGCCCTCGATCACCTGGCCTTCGGTCAGGGTCTGGATCAGGCCCGAACGCTGCTCGGCGCGGGTCTCTTCCAGAACAGCGCGGCGGGAGACCACGATGTTGCCGCGGCGGCGGTCCATCTTCAGGATCTGGAACGGCTGCGGGATGTTCATCAGCGGGGTGATGTCGCGGATCGGACGGATGTCCACCTGCGAACCCGGCAGGAACGCCACGGCGCCCGACAGGTCGACGGTGAAGCCGCCCTTCACGCGGCCGAAGATCACGCCGTCAACGCGCACGCCTTCGGCGTACTGGGCTTCCAGCTTGTCCCACGCGGCTTCGCGGCGAGCGCGGTCGCGCGACAGCATGGCTTCGCCCGAAGCATTTTCGATGCGGTCAACGTAAACGTCGACCTCGTCGCCAACCTTGATTTCCGGCTTCTGGCCCGGAGCGGCGAATTCCTTCAGGGGAACGCGGCCTTCGGACTTCAGGCCCACATCGATCACCACCATGTCGTTTTCGATGGCGGTAACGGTGCCCTTTACAACGCGACCTTCAAAAGACTGCGCGGCGCCGAGAGAGCTCTCGAGCAGGGCCGCGAAATCGTCGCGGCTCGGGAGGGTATCTGACATATAAGTTACGTCCTTTCGCAAGTTCTTTCCGGCCAACCGGTTGGCTCCGGCGGTCTTCCGGTACGCACGCGGACCATCCGCTTGCGCCGGCATTGGGCTCCTGTTACATCACCCAAACGACGAACACCGGCGCGGCTCGAAGGGCCTGCCGGGAAGGTTGCAGGTGCTGGCACTCCGCCAGTTCCCGGGTCGCCCATACCTTGGAAAGCAAGGCATCAGGAGCGATTACGAACGGCGTGGGAGCCAAGTTTCAATTCGGCAAGACGCGAGTCAACCAAACTCCGGGCCTGCTGAACCGCAGCGTCTATATCCAAATCGCTGGTGTCGAGCAAGAGCGCGTCCGGCGCAGGCTTCAGCGGCGCCACAGCCCGGTTCATGTCCCGCGCGTCGCGCGCCTCGATATCGGCCAGAACCGTCTCGTAGGGCACGTCCACACCGTAGCTGGCCAGCTCCGCATGGCGCCGGCGCGCCCGCACATCCGCCCGGGCCACCACGAACAGCTTCACCTCCGCCTCGGGGCAAACCACCGTGCCGATATCCCGCCCGTCCAGCACCGCGCCGCCGTTTTTCCTGGCAAAATCCCGCTGGAACTGAAGCAGGGCCGCCCGCACGCCCGGCTGGGCCGCCACCTTGGACGCAGCGCTGCCGGTCGCCTCCGAGCGCAGATCGGGATGCTCCATGAGGCTGAGATCAAGCGCCCGCGCCGCCGCCAGCGCCGCCGCCTCATCCGCCGGATCCCCACCCGACTGGAGGACAGCCAGCCCCACCATCCTGTAGAGGGCGCCCGTGTCCAGATGGCGCAGACCATAATGCTGCGCGAGTCGGCGGGCGAGCGTGCCCTTGCCCGAAGCGGACGGTCCATCAACCGCGATAATCATTCCCAGTCCTTACTTGTCTCTTGTGTCTTGCAGGAGGGGCTTACCCCTCCTGCACCTCCCGTTCGATTCTAAAGGCCATTCGATTCAAAGGGACGTGCGCGTGATGACGGGCGCGTCCCTTTTTATATGCCAAGGATTATGCGGCCGTGTTTCCCGTGCGCATCGGAAACGCGGCCCGAAAAACGAAGGGAGTGCAGAGGGTCCGAGACCCTCTGCAAAAACATCACTTCTGTTCTTCCACCACGGCCAGCTCAGCGCCCAGGCCGGTCATCAGTGCCACGAAGCCGGGGAAGCTGGTGTTGATGGGAGAGGCGTCGTCCACTGTCACCGGGGCTTTGGCGTGCTGGCCCAGAACGGCGAAGCTCATGGCGATGCGGTGGTCGAGCTTTGCCGCGACGGTGGCGCCGCCCGGCACGGGCGCGCCGCCGGTGCCCTCGACGATCAGGCCTTCGGGCTCCTCGGTCACGCGGACGCCGCAGGCCGCAAGCCCTGCCGCCATCATGGCGATTCGGTCCGATTCCTTCACCCGCAGCTCGCCGATGCCGCGCATGATGGTGGTGCCTTCGGCGAAGGCCGCCGCCACGGCGAGAATCGGGTATTCGTCGATCATGCTCGGGGCGATCTCCGGCGGCACCTCGATGCCCTTGAGCGCGCTGCCGCGCACCCGGATGTCGGCCACCGGCTCGCCGCCCACCTCGCGCTCGTTCTCGTAGGCGAGGTCCGCGCCCATCTCCTTGAGAACGGTGAACAGCCCCGCGCGGGTGGGGTTGATGCCCACATTCTCCACCAGCACGTCCGAGCCCGGCAGAATCGCCGCGGCCACGACAGGGAAGGCGGCGGAGGAGGGGTCGCCCGGCACCACGATCCGGCCCGGCTTCAGCTCGGCCTCGCCGCGCACGTGGATGGCGGTGCCCTCCGGCGTCGTCTCGGTCCACAGATCCGCCCCGAAGCCTTTCAGCATCCGCTCGCTGTGGTCGCGGGTGGGCTCCTTCTCGATGACGGTGGTGATGCCCGGCGTGTTGAGGCCGGCCAGCAGAATGGCGGACTTCACCTGCGCCGAGGCAACCGGCAGCGTGTAGGTGATCGGCGTCGCCGGGGCGCGGCCGGTGATGGTCAGCGGCAGTCTCCCGCCGCTGCGGGAAACAAACGAGGCGCCCATCTGGCCGAGCGGGTCGATCACCCGCTGCATCGGGCGGCGGCGCAGCGAGGCGTCGCCGGTGAAAACGGCGGTGATGGGGTGGCTAGCCACCAGCCCCATGATGAGGCGGGTGGAGGTGCCGGAGTTCCCCATGTCGAGCACGTCCTCCGGCTCCAGCAGGCCGCCGACGCCGACGCCGTGGATGGTCCACGCGCCTTCGCCGGTGCGCTCCACCCGGGCGCCGAAGGCCCGCATGGCCGCGGCGGTGGCCAGCACATCCTCGCCTTCCAGCATACCCTCGACGCGCGTCTCGCCGACGGCGAGACACCCCAGCATCAGGGCACGGTGGGAGATGGACTTGTCCCCCGGGACTCGAACGCGTCCCTTGAGGGCGGAGGCTGATCGTGCGGTCAGTGGCAACATGAAACGGGCTCGGTCTTTCTACTGGTCGGAGCGAAGCGGTTCCGCTGGGGAATTTCCTTTTGACAGCGCCCAAGGGCTGTGGCAAGCACGCCGCCATCCCGTGGCCAGTGTGCGCTGGCCGCGCCCTTTTTTGTTCCTTGTCGCCCAGCTTGGGCGACCGTTCGGGGAGAACCAAGCGTGGTAAAGCCGGAGTGGGGTTCGAAGCGGACGTGCCCGCGCTGCAGCACGCGCTTCTACGATCTTGGCAATGACGATCCCGTGACCTGCATCAGCTGCGGCGTCACCTGGGTTCCCGAGCCGATTCTGAAGTCCAAGCAGCCGCTGCCGTTTGAAGAGACCGCCAAGGCCAAGGTGCGCGCCGAAGGCGACGACGTCGAGCTGGTGGATGATGAGGATCTGCTCGAGGCGGACGACCTGGACGGTGCGGACGATGCGGCTGACGCCGATCTGGACGACGATACCGACCTGGCCGAGGTCGTCGACCCGGACATGGAGGAAGAATAAAAAAATCGTGCAAGAAACACTTGCACGGTTCTCCGGCTTCCGCTAGAAGCCGCCCACCACACAGCGAGGCGCCCCCAAACGCCTCGCACTGGAAAAATAAAACGGGGCCGTAGCTCAGTTGGGAGAGCGCTACAATGGCATTGTAGAGGTCAGGGGTTCGACTCCCCTCGGCTCCACCAGGTTTCGCAAAACCCCGGCTCGGCGAGTGCCAAGCCGGGGTTTTGTCATTTCGGGCGCATGCCGGACCGGCATGGAACAACCGGCTTTTCTGCGAAACGCTCCTTCATTCCTGCAACCATATGATCCTGGATTTTGCAGTGCAGTTGTCTTTAAGCAGTGGGACGTGCCGCGCATCCGGCTGAAAATATCTCAGTGATCCATCCCGCATGGACCGCGCAACAAGAGTCGTTCCTTTTGCGCAACATCTCGCCGTCACGGAATCAACAGCATATGGCCGACTCGTTTTTTGAAGCCGGCCCGCGACATCGAAAAGGATGGATGCAAAATCAGCTACCTATGCGGCCAGTACAAGTGCCTGACCAGCCGCCAAGAGGCGGGCGCCCCACCCTGTTAGGGGCCGAGCCATGGCAGCTCGTGAGCGCGCAAGGAGGACGCCGGCTACGGCGCCGCTTAGAGCGACGCGACCGAAGTCCAGCGCGCTGTGATTTCCGACTCGGCCAATGTGGCCATCCATGCGAAGGAAAAACTCCTTATCTCCGACGTGCTGATCGTTGTACTTACGACCAACGGGCGGCTAGCACTTGGCATTCACAACCCAATTGGCATTCACAACCCAATGCGTGACGCGAATTGCCATTTTTAATTAATGTATTTAGATCGTTCCGTTCGCAGCCACTTGGGATGGCCGTTCCGGCAAACCCGGTGTGAACAAGGAATACCGGCATGGTTTGAAACCACTTGAGCTCTTTCGCTTGAATGGACAGGCAGAGAATTCTGCTCGCCCTTTGTACCGCCTCCTGTCATAAAGCTGGGCAACCAGGAGGGCAGACGCGCATCCTTCGGATCGGCCGCATATGCCCAGCAACCGATAAATTTGTTCAAATCAGAGAGCTTAACAGCGCAGCTATGAACAACCAGCCACCTATGATTTCTCATCAAACCGATGATGTCGAGATCGGATTGCTCGACCTGATCCAGACACTTTGGAAAAAGCGATGGATTGTGGTTGGCATAATGATCGCCTGCATTGCAGTAGCTATTTTTTATTTAAATATCGCTACCTACAAATATACAGCCGAATTAAAAGTTACGCCATCTCAATTATCCGGCGCCGGGTCGAGCAATGCAGGTGGTTTGGCAGGCCTCGCTTCTCTTGCAGGCGTACACCTTTCAAAAGATAGCACGGCGACACCATTCGAACTCTTCATGGAGGGTTTGAAGTCAGGCCTTGCCGCAGAATCTCTCGTTCATGATAGAGATATTATGAAGGTGGCGTTCCAAGCGGAGTGGAGCGAAAGCAAGGGAGGTTTTGTAGAACGTAAGAGCCTTCCGGGTAATATTATTCGCGCCGTGAAACGGGGTCTAGGTCTTCCGGTCTATCCCTGGAAGGAACCAAACGCTATTCGCTTGCAGAACTATATACAGGAGAATGTTAAGATTACGGAGAGCCCTAAATCTCCTGTCGTCACAATTTCATTTTCGCACAAAGACCCTGTCTTTGCGAAAAAGTTTCTCACGGTTTTGCACGAGTCCCTTGACAACCAACTCCGTGAAAAAGCACTTATTCGATCAACCAAGTATATTTCATATCTTACCAATCAGCTTCAGAAAGTTACTGTTGCAGAGCATCGTGCCGCATTGGCAGACGCTCTCAGCGAACAGGAAAAATTCCGCATGACTGCGAGCTCCGGCCTCGCCTACGCTGCCGATCCTTTTGGCACTGTCACCGTATCTCTCAATCCCACCAGTCCCCGCCCGGCCATCGTCATCATTCTTAGTGTTATACTCGGCCTTGTTCTGGGCTCGCTTATAGCTCTCGCAGCATCGTGGATGCGCAAAGAAATCGCACTACCGTAGGGCAAGCATCTCTGAACATGAGGAGCTTCAGGCAAGATAACAGGCAAATGATGCCAATGATTTTGCCTGAAGCATCCTGACGCTTTTTCATTTCATCAGCCTACGTCAGATTCTCGGACGGGCGCATAACCGAGAGGGCAGCCCATCCCGTCGGACCAATGCGCCAAATGAAACAGGAGCGCTGTGACTTGGCCGGTTCGGTCTGCAGTTGGACCTCGACCACCATCCACCGCGCATCCTGCACAAGTAACTCACTTGACTCATCTGGAATACATCCAACAGCGTTCCGGGTGGTGTTGGTATGCACTCAGAGTCCGTTTGAGAATTCTCATGGGTGGGCAATACGCCGGAGCAGGAGGCTGCCCATGGCGATGTGAACCATGGCTTCGGACACATCGAGGCGCTG
>Ga0207867_1001321_pt1 | contig 18626 bp, 19 predicted proteins | sample HigsolmetaAR206D_FD_184838 | JGI IMG/M metagenome (GOLD analysis project Ga0207867, IMG submission 184838) | Ionic liquid and high solid enriched microbial communities from the Joint BioEnergy Institute, USA - AR20-6-D (SPAdes) (version 2) ...
CGCGAGCAGGACATCAAGCCATTGATTCTTAAGCTGTTAAAGACAACTTCGATCAACGAAATCAGGCCAATTCTGGTCCGGAAACGCTAGGAATTACCTAAAAAATAGGTCACGCCCCCAGCTGCCGGTGGGCTTGCGCCAGCTCCCGGTCTAGGGCGGGGATGAGGGTAGGGGCGGCCCACGGCCGGAGCAGGCCGCAGAGCTGAACCAGGATGTGCGGGCGCACCTCGCTGTCGCGCAGCTGCCCGGCGCCCCAGAACAGGATGGACGTGACCGCGGCGATGCGAACCAGCCGCGTGATCATCGGGACCGGCGCTGTATCCAGAATCGCGCCCGACTGCTTCATGTCCATCAGCGTCGAGCCGAAGAACTCGTCATAGAGCGCGTCGATGCCCACCGCTTCGGCATGGTCGAGCAGGATGGGGATCAGCGTGCGCGCCGTGTTGGGGCGCACCAGCGTACCATCCACCAGGGCGTCAACCAGGGCGACGATGAACCCCCAGCCGGACTCCGCGCAGGCATCGCGCGCCTCCTGGAAGATGGAGGCGGTGATGTCATAGGCGGTGGCCGCGATCAGCCGGTCCTTGCTGCCATAGATGTTGTACAGCGTCTTCTCGGTCACGCCGCTGCCGGCCGCGATCATCCGCATGGTGACCTCTTGCAGCCCATGCGTGGTGATCAGGTTGCGTGCCGTGCGCAGCACCCTTTCCCTTCGGTCCCGCTGGCGGGGGGACAGACGGGGAGACAGGGTGTGCTTTCGGGGCGAATCCAGAGAGTGAACCATCTCGAGCAGAATCTCAGACCGGAAAACAGCGCAGTCAAATATCAGTTTATAACGCGCCGAGATAGAGCCGGGGTGAGGGCAAGGTGCAAAGGCCGCGTGCGGGGGCGTCCGGCCGTTCGGGATTACTCCGGGGGCGGGGGCGCCGCTTCGCCGCGCAAGGGGCGGGCCTGCCAGGCGCCTTCGGCATAGGTGTAGTACACGCGATTGCCATGCCGGAAGTCATGGCCGTCCCAGGCGATGACCTGAAGCTCCAGATCGTTGTGCCGCCGGACATCCAGCCAGTTGAAACTCTGCCTCTCCTCGGCCCGCAGGCGTGTCGAGGTGGCGGTTCCTGCCTGAACCACCAGCGCGTGGCCGGCTGTTTCCATCATCCTGCTGGCGGCCTCCGCATAGGTGCGGTGGAAATGACCCGCGAGGGCCAGGTGGACCCCGGCCCGGCCCAGGGCGGCGACCGCATCCTCGCTCCGCCCGACAGCGCCGCCGAGGGCATCGCCCTTGCCGATGGGCAGGGCAAACAGGGGATGGTGGGTGACGAGGATCCGAGTCTTCTGGCTCTCGACGGCGCGGAATCGCTCCTCGATAATCTGCATCTGCGACCGGTTGATGCGCCCGCCGGTCACGGCAAGGGCGCGCGAGGTGTTGATGCCGAGCACCGCCACCTCGTCGTTCTCGAACCAGGGGCTGAGGTCGTGGGTGATGTAGCGGCGGTAGCGCCTCAGCGGGGTGAACAGGCGGCGGGCCACGTCATAGAGCGGCACGTCGTGATTGCCGGGCACAGTCAGCACGGCAAGCCCGGCGGCGCGCAGCCGCTCGAGGTAGGCGGCGGCCTCCCGGAACTGCCGGACGCGGGCCCGCTGGGTGAGGTCGCCGCTGATGACCACCAGATCGGGCCGGTGGCGGCGCAGCCACGCCTCGCTGGCCTCGACGACGCGGGGGTCGTGCGCGCCAAAGTGGACATCGGAGAGATGGGCGATCAGGGCCATCGCAACTGAACGGGTGTCCCCGTAACCAAGTTCCTGTGATACGGAGCCATACTACACCTTCGGGCGTTCTCTGGGGATGTCATCCCAGCCTGTTCCGCGTGAAGCCGTTCTCATCGTCAACGCTCATTCCCGGCGCGGAGAGGCGCTGTTTCAGGAAGCGCGGGACAAACTGCAAGCGGCGGGCATTACCCTTCTGGACGCCCACGGCGTCGACGATCCGGCGCGGATGCCGCACCTGGTGCGGCAGGCCGTGCGGAAGGGGGCACCCATGGTGATCGTGGGCGGGGGCGATGGCACGCTCTCGGGCACCGTGGACGAAGTGGTCAATACGGGCTGCGTCTTTGCCGTCCTCCCGCTGGGGACCGCCAACAGTTTCGCGCGCACGCTGGGGATCCCCCTCGATCTGGAGGAAGCCATCCAGTGCATCGCCACGGGCCAGAGGCGGCGCATCGATCTGGGCATGATCAACGACGACTATTTCGTGAACGCGGCGTCCATCGGCCTGTCGCCCGCCATCGGCAAGACCATCCCGCCCAGGCTGAAGAAATATCTGGGGCGGGTGGGGTATCTGGTGTGGGCAGCGCGCTGCTTCCTTGACCTGAAGCCGTTCCGCGTCGTCATCCGCGACGGTGCGCACGAGCGCCGCCTGTGGTCGACGGAGGTGCGCATCCTCAACGGACAGTTTCACGGCGGCGTTCAACTGACGGACAACACCGACGTTGATAGCGGCGATATCATCATTCAGGTTGTCACCGGCCGGAACCGGATGTCCCTCATTCTGGACTGGTACGCCAAGTTCTTCAGCCTGAGAGACGTCAATGCCCATACGGAGGACATCCGCTGCACGGAGATCATGCTCGATACCCGGCCGCGCCGTTATATCTCCATTGATGGTGAAGTGCTGGCACGAACACCGGCCCGGGTGCGGGTGGCCGCGGCCGCGATCGACGTCGTCGCGCCCTGCGAACAACAAGAGGGCCAGCCTGACGAGGGGTGAGGCATGAGGGGAAAGGGCTGGGTGGCAGGGGCAGGGCGCGCCTTGCCGTTTGTCCTCTCGCTGCTGATGTGGGCGGGCGCCTTGCTGTCGGGCGGGAAGGGGTCTGATCTGGACCGGGAGATCCTGTCCGCCTTCTATCTGGGAGAGGGGGCGGACTACCTGCTGCCCTGGGTGGTCGTCACGGAACTTGGCGGCTGGAAGGCGCTGATCCCGCTTGCCGGCTGCGCCTCGGTCTACCTGTTCATCAAATGCCGGACCCGGGATGCCTTGCTGCTGATGGGGCTGGTTTTGGGGGTGCGGATTCTGGTGGAGTGGCAGAAGATCCTCGTCGGCCGGGTGCGGCCTGATTACGGGCATCTGATCGATGTCACGTCGCTCTCCTTCCCGAGCGGTCATGCCGCCAACGCCCTTGCCACCTATCTGGCGCTGGCGATCTTCCTGCTGCACAGCCGGATCGCGGTTGCGGCGGCGGTGGCGCTCTCGCTGCTGATCGGGCTCAGCCGCCTTTTCCTTGGCGTGCACTGGCCAAGCGATGTGCTGGGCGGGTGGGCGTGGGCCCTGATGTGCACCCTTGCCGTGCTGCGTTTTGCTCCGCCCGATCCGCGCCAGCCCGGTCCGGGCGGTATCAGGCGCTGAGACGCCGGGCGAGTGCCTGCTCCATCGCGTGTTGCAGGTCCGCTATCTGGTAGGGTTTGTGCAGCACCGGCCGGTCCTGCCACTCGGGCGTAATGGAGTCCTCGCCATAGCCAGTGGCGAAGATGAAGGGGACGCCCCGCTGCCTCAGGGCTTCGGCGACGGGGTAGGCGCTCTCGCCCGCGAGATTGATGTCGACGATCGCCATATCGAGCGGAAGCGAGTCGACGAGGGCGAGGGCGCGATTCACGTGCCCGGCGCACCCGGCCACGGTGCAGCCCAGCTCCTCCAGCAGGTCTTCCAGAAAAATGGCGACGAGGGTTTCGTCCTCGGCAATGAAAACGCGCAGACCTTCCAGCCGGGCGGGCGGCGCGGCGAAGCGGGAGGCCATCAGGCGGATCTCTCCCCGGTCTCGCTGCCGGGGTTGAGGGGGATCTCCAGCCGGCAGTTGAGGCCCGTGGTCAGGTAGGCCATGTGAACGCTGCCGCCGAGCTGGTCGCGGGTGCTGCGCTCGATGAAGGCCGATCCGAAGCCGAGGGCGCGCGGCGTCCGGGCGGGCGGCCCCCCGCTCTCCTGCCACAGCAGATTCAGCACGGGAGGCCCGGTATCGGGGGCGGAGGCCGCCACCTGCCAGTTCACCCGGACCCTGCCGGAGGGCCAGGACAAGCTGCCGTGCTTGATCGCGTTGGTCACCAGTTCATGGAACACCATGCCGAGCACCACGGCCTGGTCGGCGGTCAGCGCCACGGCCTCGCCGGTGAGAATGATGCGCCGCCCCTCGTCCTCGCGGTAGGGCTGCACCTGCTCCTCGATGATGTCGCGCAGCGCGGCGCCGGACCATTGGTCCCGGGTGAGCAGGCTGTGCGCCTTGCCCAGCGCCATCAGGCGGCCCTGAAACTTTTCGCAGAAGCTGGCGGCATCCGGCGTTTTCCGTGCTGTCTGCCGGGCCAGGGACTGGACCGTGACCAGCGTGTTCTTGATGCGGTGGTTGAGCTCCCCCATCAGCATCTGCTGGCGCTCCTGCTTCCGCTTGTGCGTGCTGATGTCCTGGAGGGTGCGGACACTGTAGAGAAACGCGCCATCGGCCCCATGCACGGCGGAGGAGGTGATTGCCACCCACTGCGGCGCGCCGTCCTTGCGCACCTGGCGCTTCTCGATCGTATAGCTGTTCCGCAGGCCGGCGGTCTGTTCGGCATAAAGGACCAGCTCTCCGGCGCGATCGTCCTCCAGCGCCAGATCGGAGAAGGTCATGCCCAGCAACTCCTGACGGCTGTAGCCGGTGATCGCGCAATAGGCCTCGTTCACCCGCAGCAGCCTGCCTCTGGCGTCGGTTTCGCCGATGCCGATGCCCGCATGTTCGTAGGTGGCTGCCAGACGCTGCCCGGCCTCGGGCACGGCCTCCGGCACGCTCGGGTCCGGCGGCAGGGGCGGGGGGATCTCCTCCGCGCAGACCATGGCCCCGACGATGTGGCCGCCGCTGCCGTGGATCGGGGTGGCGCTCAGCCTTGCCGGACGGCGCGTGCCGTCGGGACACTCGACGAGAAACACCCGCTCCCGCGTGGAGAGGCCGTGCTTCAGGGCCAGCGCCAGAGGCGCGGCCTCCGGCGGGACCGGTGCCCCGTCCGGCAGAAACAGGCAGGCGGAGAGGCAAGGGGCGTGCTCCGCCTGGTCCGGGGCGGCCGGGGACTGCCAGAAATCGGCAGCGCGCCGGTTGTGGCGCGCAACGCGGCCCTCCGCATCGCAAAGGCAAACGGCGCCGGGCAGGATGTCGAGCAGCTCCTGCGTTGCCGCCAGAAAGGTGTCGAACGGGGCCTCGGCAGATCTGGCGGGGCAGTCGAGCGTGGCGCCGGGTTCATACATGCCGATAGCCATTCCTGTTCCGCAATAATAAAGGCGCTTCAGGCGCTGCGTAGGAAGGATAGGGTAACTTATCGGAAGTTGATTATGCAATGGCGCAAACGTCGAAAAGCGGAGCCTGCGTTTGGATTGTTTAATGAAATAAGAAAAAGAAATATTTTCTGCTATTATCGAGCTTCGGTGTCGTTGGTGATGTGAAATATTTATTTTCGATGCGGGACTTTTTTGTCTGGTCCGTGAGGGTATATCTGGAATTATTATGATTTATTCCGGGCCCGGGCTGCGGGTTCGTCCTTACCCGGTCCGGGCGACCGGCAGCGCCTCGTCTTCCATGCGGCCGGGGCCGTACAGGGCGTCCTGTTCCGCTTCGACCACCCGTTGCAGGAACTCCGCCACCGCCCGCACCCGGGGAATGGAGCGCAGGTCGGCGTGCAGCACCAGCCAGTAGGCGCGCTCCAACCGGATCTGGTCCGGCAGCACCGGCACGAGCCGCGGATCCCGGCAGGCGGAGAAGTGATGCAGGAGGCCCAGTCCGAAGCCGGCCCCGACCGCATTCTGCTGGGCCATGACCGAGCTGGACCGGAACGTCACGGTGGGATCGTTCACGATGTCGGAGACGAACTTGAGCTGGGGCAGGGCGATGAGATCCTCGATGTAGGAGACGAACTCCTTGCCCTTCAGATCCTCAACCGTGCGGATCGGGCCGCAGCGCTCGAGATAGTCGGCGGAGGCGTAGAGGCCGAGGCCGTAGTCGGTGAGCTTGCGGGCGTAGAGGCGGCCGGAGGGCGGCCGGCCAAGCATGATCGCCAGATCCGCTTCCCGCTTGGAGAGGCTGATCGCCTGGTTTTCCGCCACCAGCTCCAGATTGAGCTGGGGATAGGCCTGCCGCAGCTCGCGCGCATAGGGCGCGACGAGATAGGCGCCGAAGGCCTCGGGCGTTGCAAGCCGCACGGTGCCTGAAATCTGGAAGTCCTGCCCGGCAAGGTCAGCGCTGATCGCAGCCGTTTCGCTCTCGATGCGTTCCGCATGTACCACCAGCCGCTGGCCGCTTTCCGTCAGCGTCAGGCCGCGCGGCGACCGGTGAAACAACAGGCAGCCGATCGCCTGCTCCAGCGCGGTGATGCGCCGGGCAACGGTCGTATGATCAACGCCCAGCCGGCGGGCGGCATCCACCAGCCGCCCGTGGCGGGCAACAGCGAGGAAGAAACGCAGGTCGTTCCAGTCGAACATGATATTTCTGCACATTTGATCGGCACAAAACCGATCTGTTATGAACATGATTGCACAGACTATAGCTTGGGGGAACGATTTTTGACGAGGGGAAACCAGTCATGCGGGACATCACCCACTTTATCTCCGGCAAGTTCGTGACCGGCACGTCCGGCCGCTACAGCGACGTGTTCAATCCCAACACCGGCGAAGTGCAGGCACGCGTGGCTTTGGCCTCGCCCGAGGAGCTGGACGCCGCCGTGCAGTCCGCCCTGAAGGCGTTCCCCGCCTGGGCGGCCACCAACCCGCAGCGCCGTGCCCGCGTCATGTTCAACTTCAAGGCCCTCGTCGAGAAGCACATGGACGAGCTGGCCGAGATGCTCTCCCTCGAACACGGCAAGGTGCTGGCCGACGCCAAGGGCGACATTCAGCGCGGTCTGGAAGTGATCGAGTTCGCCTGCGGCATCCCGCACCTCCAGAAGGGCGAGTTCACCGAAGGCGCCGGCCCGGGCATCGACGTGTTCTCCATGCGCCAGCCGCTCGGCGTGGTGGCGGGCATCACCCCGTTCAACTTCCCGGCCATGATCCCGATGTGGATGTTTGGCGTGGCGATCGCCTGCGGCAACACCTTCATCCTGAAGCCGTCGGAGCGTGACCCGTCCGTGCCGGTGCGCCTGGCCGAGCTGTTCCTGGAAGCGGGCGGCCCCGAGGGCGTGCTCAACGTGGTGCACGGCGACAAGGTGGCGGTCGATGCCATCCTCGACCACCCGGAGATCAAGGCGGTGAGCTTCGTCGGCTCGTCCGACATCGCCAACTACGTCTATCAGCGCGGCGCAGCCAACGGCAAGCGCGTGCAGGCCATGGGCGGCGCGAAGAACCACGGCATCGTGATGCCGGACGCCGACCTGGACCAGGTGGTGCGCGATCTCGTCGGCGCGGCCTACGGCTCGGCGGGCGAGCGCTGCATGGCGCTGCCGGTGGTGGTGCCGGTGGGCGCCAAGACCGCCGACGGCCTGCTCGAGCGCCTGCTGCCGGAAGTGCAGAAGCTGAAGGTCGGCACCTCGACCGATCCCGAGGCCCAGTATGGCCCGGTGGTGACCGCGGCGCACCGCGAGCGCATCAAGTCCTACATCCAGATGGGCGTGGACGAGGGCGCGAAGCTGCTGATCGACGGCCGCGACTTCCAGCTCCAGGGCTATGAGAAGGGCTTCTTCATCGGCCCGTCGCTGTTCGACCACGTGAAGCCGACCATGAAGAGCTACCAGGACGAGATCTTCGGCCCGGTGCTCCAGATGGTCCGCGCCGAGACGCTGGAGGAGGCGATCGAGCTGCCGAGCAAGCACCAGTACGGCAACGGCGTCGCCATCTTCACCCGCAACGGCAACACCGCCCGCGAATTCGCCCAGCGCGTGAACGTGGGCATGGTCGGCATCAACGTGCCGATCCCGGTGCCGGTGGCCTACCACACCTTTGGCGGCTGGAAGCGGTCGGCATTTGGCGATACCAATCAGCACGGCATGGAAGGCGTGCGCTTCTTCACCAAGATCAAGACGGTGACCCAGCGCTGGCCGGTGGGCGACGTGGGCGACCAGTCCTTCGTCATCCCGACCATGCGGTAAATCGGGGCGCCAGAGTTATCCCCTGGGGGGAGGGGAGCGTCCGGCCTTGCCGCAGGAGGGGGCGGCGGGCCGGACGTGCTTTGCCCAGGCAAGTTCTTGAAGGGGATGGTCACCGCTTATGGATTTTCAGCTGTCCGAAGACCGGATCATGATCCAGGACATGGCCCGCAAGTTCGCGAGCGAGCGCTTGCGGCCGAACGCCATGCGCTGGGACGAGGAAAAGACGCTGGACCGCGACGTGCTGCAGGAGGCGGGAAGCCTCGGCTTCGGCGCGATCTACGCGCGCGAGGACGTGGGCGGCTCGGCGCTGACTCGCCTGGACGCGGCGCTGATCTTTGAAGCGCTCTCGGCCGGGGATGTGAGCCACGCCGCGTTCCTGTCGATCCACAACATGGCGACGTGGATGATCGACACCTACGGCAACGAGGAACAGCGCCAGAAGTGGGTGCCGCGCCTCGCGCCGCTGGAGCTGATCGCCAGCTACTGCCTCACCGAGCCGTCCTCGGGCTCGGACGCCGCCTCCCTGCGCACCCGCGCCGAGCGGGACGGTGACCACTATGTGCTGAACGGCTCCAAGGCGTTCATCTCGGGGGCCGGCTTCTCCGATATCTACGTGGTGATGGTGCGCACCGGCGAGCCGGGGCCCAAGGGCATCTCGACGCTGGTGGTGGAGAAGGACACGCCGGGCCTCTCCTTCGGTGCCAACGAGAAGAAGATGGGCTGGAACGCCCAGCCGACCGGCATCGTCAACTTCGACAACTGCCGGGTGCCGGTGGCCAACCGCCTGGGCGAGGAAGGGCAGGGCTTCAAGATCGCCATGTCCGGCCTCGACGGCGGGCGCATCAACATCGGCGCCTGCTCGCTGGGCGGGGCGCAGGAAGCGCTGGACCGCGCGGTGGAATACGCGAAGACCCGCCAGCAGTTCGGCCGGGCCATCGCCGACTTCCAGGTGAACCAGTTCAAGCTGGCCGACATGGCGACCGAGCTGGAGGCGGCGCGGCTGCTGCTCTACCGGGCCGCAAGCGCGCTGGATGCGGGAGACCCCGCCAAGACCCGGCTCTCGGCCATGGCCAAGCGCCTGGCGACGGACACCGGCTTCCGCGTGGCCAACGAGGCGCTCCAGATCCACGGCGGCTACGGTTACCTGAAGGACTACGAGATCGAGCGGATCGTGCGCGACCTGCGCGTGCACCAGATCCTTGAGGGGACCAACGAAATCATGCGCGTGGTGATCTCGCGCGAAATGTTGAGGGGGTAAGGGACCATGGCGACTGTTGCATTCATCGGTGTCGGCAACATGGGTGGCGGCATGGCCGTCAACCTGGCCAAGGCCGGCCACCGCGTGCTGGCCTATGACCTGCTGCCCGCCAATCTGGAAAAGGTGGTGGAGCAGGGCTGCGAGCAGGCGGAAAGCGTGGCATCCGCCGTGGCGCAGGCCGACGCGGTCGTCACCATGCTGCCGGCCGGCAAGCATGTGCGGCAGGTCTACGAGACCGAGGTGTTCCTCAGTGCCCGCCCGGGCACGCTGATGATGGATTGCTCCACCATCGACGTGGCGACTGCCCGCGACGTGGTGGAAGCCGCCACGGCCAAGGGATTCGTGATGGTGGACGCCCCGGTCTCCGGCGGTGTGGCCGCTGCTGCGGGCGGCACGCTCACCTTCATGGTGGGCGGCACCGACGAGGCGTTCAAGGCGGCCGAGCCCTATCTCACCTGCATGGGCAAGGCCGTGATTCACGCGGGCGACGCGGGCGCGGGTCAGGCGGCCAAGATCTGCAACAACATGCTGCTCGGCATTTCCATGATCGGCACCTGCGAGGCCTTCAACCTGGCGCAGAAGCTGGGACTGGACCCGCAGCGCTTCTTTGACATCTCCTCCAAGGCGTCCGGCCAGTGCTGGTCCATGACCAGCTATTGCCCGGTGCCCGGCCCGGTGCCGACCGCGCCGTCCAACCGCAACTACGAGGGCGGCTTCGCCGCTGCCCTGATGCTGAAGGATCTGCGCCTCGCCATGGAGGCGGCGCAGAAGGTGGGCGCGCCGACCCCGCTGGGCGCGGAGGCGGAATCGCTCTACGCCATCTTCAGCGGCATGGGCGGGGCCGGAAAGGACTTCTCCGCCATCATCAAGATGCTGGCCGGAGAGTGGAAGGGCTGAGGCCGGCAAACAGGCCCTACAGGCAACCAGACATAACCTGCGCGGCGGCTCCCAAGGGCCGCCGCTTTTGTTTTGGCCGTGACTTTTGTTTTGCCGGTGATTCGTGCGGACAAAAGCGATTCGATTCGAATCCCGTGCGTTGGGCGTAGACGGGCGTCTGGCTTGGGGCTGGGGGAGGTGCGGGGCAGCTGCGATTCTTCGCGAAAACCGCCGGAAATCCGCGGGATAGGGCTCCAGGAACGACCCCAGGAACGGCAAAGGCCCAGATGACTGGGTCATCTGGGCCTTCGCGTAGGTGGCTCCCCGGGCCGGATTCGAACCAGCGACCAACCGGTTAACAGCCGGTTGCTCTACCGCTGAGCTACCGGGGAACGAGGCGCTTCGTTTCTCTCGTCTCGGCGCCCCCGAAACTCGTGGGCCGCTCTATAACGATCTGCGCCGTGCCTGCCAATACCGTAATTCTGTTTTTCGTCACTTTTTTGGGGCCGGGGCAGGGGAGGCCCGCGAAAAAACAAGGCGTTGGCGGGCGGGACGTGTGAGTTGCCCCGCGTCCGCCCCGCCGTTGCCTGTTACTGCGGCGTGCCGCTGGCCGGCGAGAAGCGGCCGATGTTGCCGAACAGCTGCTGCCAGATCGAGACGTCGCGGCCGCGGGTCGGCGTCTTGTCGCCCGACGGCTTCACATTGACCAGCTGGTCCATGCCCAGCTTCTCGACGTTGGCGACCACGCCCTTGTCGTTGAAGCTGACCACCAGCACCTCGTGCTTCACCGGCTTGGGCTTGAGGAAGGCCAGCTGCTCGGTCTGGCGGGAGACATAGTACCAGGTGTTCTCGTCAAACTCGGACTGGAGCGAGGGCCGCCCCAGGGTGCGGGTGACCGAATCTTTGTTGTCGATGCCGGGCTGGATGGCGGCCACCAGCTGCGGATCGGCCAGGTAGCCCTTCGTGTCCTTGATCCGGGTGCAGCTCGCCACATTGACCGCGAGGGCGGCAATAAGCAGGGTTTTGGCAAGGCCATGCAGCATAATCGACTCGATCTCCGTTGCCGTCGCGTTGACGATGGATCAAGAGCCTTGCATATCCGCCCCTGAGCGCCGGGGCAAGCATCTGACACAGATGAGGTCCGGCCTGTTTGATTCGATGAGGAACATTCTCTTGAGCTGGTTCAGGACACTTTTTGGGCGGGGCGGCAAGCGCCGGCAGGCGGAAACCCTCTATGCGGCCGTGGTGGCCATGGTGCGCCAGCCCGACTGGTATGTCCGCGGCCGGGTGCCCGACACCGTGGACGGCCGCTTCGACGTTCTGGCGCTGGCGCTGTCGACGGTCTTTGCGCGTTTGCACAAGGAGGGCGAGGCCGGCGTGCCGCTGTCGAAGGGGCTGCTGGAGCTGTTCGTCGACGACATGGACAACGCCCTGCGCGAGATGGGCGTGGGCGACCTGTCCGTCGGCAAGCAGGTGCAGAAGATGGTCGAGGCCCTCAACGGGCGCCAGCAGGCCTACCGCACGGCCCTGGCCGAGCCGGATGCCGCCGCGTTGCGCGCCGCCCTGGTGCGGAACGTCTATCGCGGCGAGGACCCGGGGCCGAAGGCGCTGGACTGGCTGGAGGAGCGGATCCGGGCGCTGGACGCCCGCCTGTCGGCCCTCAGCCTCGACAACCTGAAACGCGGCCAGATCGGAGAGGAGCGGCCATGAGCGACACAGACATGACTTCGCCGGAGATGTCCCGCCTGGTGGAGACGGGCCGAATCCCGCTCCACGGCCTGAGGATGACGGTGGACGCCACGCCGCAGGAGCGCGAGGCGCTGGCCCGGCGCTTCCAGATCCCTGAAGTGCGCAGCCTGCACGCGGACGTGGAGATCAGGCCGCTGGGCACCGGCTACCTGCTGACGGGCGAGCTGGCCGCCGAAGTGGTGCAGACCTGCGTCATCTCCAGCTACCCCGTGGAGCAGAAGGTGGCCGAGACGCTGAACCTCCAGTTCTCGCCCGATGGCGAGGCGGCCGAGGAGGAGGTGGAGCTGTCGGAAGGGGATCTGGACGTGCTGCCGCTCACGGGCGATGCGCTCGACGTGGGCGAGGCCATCGCCGAGACGCTGGCGCTGGCGCTTGATCCCTACCCGAGGGCCTCGGCCGAGCAGATGGCCGAGGTTCGCCGGTTCCTCATGACCGAGGAAGAGGACAGGCTGGCGCGTTCCCCCTTTTCCGCCCTCGCACAAAATCGCAATAATCCCGCTGACAAGGGTTGAATCTGGCCGCTGAATGAGTATTGTCGCGCGCTCATGTTAGCGGTCGGTTTCCCGGCCCGAGAAGATATTTTTAGGTGTGCCATGGCAGTACCCAAGAGGAAAACCACTCCGTCGCGTCGCAACATGCGTCGCAGCCATCATGCCCTGACGCCGGTCGGCCATCAGGAATGCCCGAACTGCGGTGAGCTGAAGCTGCCGCACAACGTCTGTGTCGCCTGCGGCCACTACAACGGCCGCGAGGTGATCTCCGAGACGTCGGCCTGACGTTAGGTTTCAGCGGCTCAGAATCTCGAAATGGCTGAGGGTCCGACGATCGCGCTCGACGCCATGGGCGGCGATCATGGGCCGACCGTGGTCCTCGCCGGCGCGGAGCTTGCTCGCGTCAGATTCCCGGAAATCCGGTATCTGATTTTCGGCCGCGAAGACGAAGTCAGGAAGGTTCTCAAGCAGTATCCCAAGCTTGAGGCCTGCTCTGAAGTCATACACACGGACGACGTGGTTCTTGGTTCGGACAAGCCGAGCCAGGCGCTGCGTCGTTCGCGTACCGCCAGCATGGGCGTGGCCATCCAGTCGGTGAAGGACGGGCGGGCGCAAGCCGCCGTCTCCGCCGGCAATACGGGCGCGCTCATGGCCATGGCCAAGTTCATTCTGCGCACCAATGAAGGCATCGACCGGCCGGCGCTCGTCGCGCTGATGCCGAACATGCGCGCGGAGTCGGTGATGCTGGACCTGGGGGCGAACACGGAATGTTCGGCCGAAAACCTGGTTCAGTTCGCCATCATGGGTGCGGCCTTTGCCCGCACCGTCCTCGGTCTGTCGCGCCCCAAGGTCGCTCTCCTCAACATCGGGGAGGAGGAGCTGAAGGGCACGGATGACCTGAAGGAAGCTGCCGCACGCCTGCGCGACACCGACCTGCCCATGGAATTCGTGGGCTTCACCGAAGGCGACAAGATCGGCGTCGGGGACGTGGACGTGATCGTGACCGACGGATTCAGCGGCAATATCGCGCTGAAAACCGCCGAAGGCACGGCGAAGCTGATCTCCGGCCTGCTGCGCAGGGCGTTCCAGCATTCCCTGTGGACCAAACTGGGCTATCTGCTGGCGCGGTCCGGCCTCAAGGCGCTGAGGTCGCACCTTGACCCCAACAATCATAACGGCGCCGTGTTTCTTGGTTTGAACGGGCTTGTGGTAAAGAGCCATGGCGGCGCCAATGCCGCCGGTATGGCTGCGGCCATCAGCCTGGCCTATGATCTGATTACGGACGACATCAGCCGCAGGATCGCGCAGGATCTGGATAACTTCCGCGCGAAGCCCGCGGCGCCCACGGAGGAAGCATGAGCGGCGCGTTGCGGTCCCGGATTATCGGTTGCGGCTCGTATCTGCCGCAGCGGGTGATGTCCAACGACGAACTGTCCGAAATCGTCGAGACGTCTGACGAATGGATCGTGGAGCGGACCGGCATCCGCCAGCGTCACGTGGCAGCAGAGGACGAGAAGACCTCCGACCTGGCCACGAACGCCGCCCGGGCCGCGCTTGCCCACGCGGGCATCGATGCCTCGGAGGTGGAGCTGATCGTGGTGGCAACCGCCACCCCGGACGATACCTTCCCGGCCGTCGCCACCCAGGTTCAGCGCAAGCTGGGGATCACCCACGGCGCGGCCTTCGACGTGCAGGCCGTCTGCTCCGGCTTCATCTATGCCCTGTCCGTGACCGACGCGATGGTGCGCGCCGGCCAGGCCAAGGTGGCGCTGGTGATCGGCGCCGAGACCTTCAGCCGGATTCTCGACTGGCAGGACCGCACCACCTGCGTGCTGTTCGGCGACGGCGCCGGCGCGGTGGTGCTGAAGGCCGAACCGGCGGGCGACATCCGCACCGACCGGGGCGTGCTGGCCAGCCGCCTGCACTCGGACGGGCGCTATCGCGACATGCTCTACGTGGATGGCGGGCCGTCTTCCACCCGCACCACCGGCTTTCTCCGCATGAAGGGGCGGGAGGTGTTTCGCCACGCCGTCGAAAACCTGGCCTCCGTTGTGGGCGAGGTGCTGAACGAGGCGGGATTCGAGGCGAAGGATGTCGACTGGGTGGTGCCGCATCAGGCCAACCGCCGGATTCTGGAAAGCACCGCCAAGAAGCTGGGCCTGCCCATGGAGCGGGTGGTGGTGACCGTCGATCGTCACGCCAACACCTCGGCGGCCTCCGTGCCGCTGGCGCTGGATACCGCCGTGAAGGACGGCCGCATCAAGCCGGGCGACCTGCTGATGATGGAAGCCATGGGCGGCGGCTTCACCTGGGGCGGCGCGCTGGTGCGTTGGGGATAAAGCGTTTTTCGCTCAATCCCTTGGCACCGAAACATTCGGCCAGCGTTGTTATTCACGGTCCAGTCATGTAGGCTCACTGCTTCGGTGGTGACAAAAGGGCAAAGGCGACGTCATGTCCAGCAACACAGTCACGCGCGCCGACTTGAGCGAGGCCGTCTATCAGGAAATCGGCTTGTCCAGGGCTGAGTCCGCCGCGCTCGTCGAGCAAGTTCTCGCCCTGATCTCCGATACGCTGGTATCGGGACAGAACGTGAAGCTGTCCTCCTTCGGCAGCTTCGTTCTGCGGCAGAAGGGCGGGCGGGTCGGACGCAACCCCAAGACCGGCGAGGAAGTGCCGATCGAGCCGCGTCGGGTGCTCACCTTCAAGGCCAGCCAGGTGATGCGCGACCGCATCAACAGCGTCAACCCGGAGCAGGAATAACGGCGCAACGTCCCCTGGCGGAATACGGCAGGGCGGACTCCCGGGAACTTCCATTCATTCGGGCGCAAGCTGGCGCATGCTAGACGGCCCGGGAACGATTGAGCGTGGGGACCAGTGCAGGAATGAGCGAGGGAAAGTCTGCCAAAGCCTATCGCACCATCAGCGAGGTGGCCGAAAGCCTTGGCGTGCCCCAGCATGTTCTGCGCTTCTGGGAAACCAAGTTCCCCGCCGTCAAGCCGCTGAAGCGGGGCGGCAACCGGCGCTACTACCGGCCCGAGGACGTGGAGCTGCTCCAGGTCATCCACAGGCTGCTGCACGTGGAAGGCTACACCATCAAGGGCGCGCAGAAGCTGCTGAAGGAGCGGGGCGTGCGTCCGCTGTTGGACGCCTTGCTGAACAGCACGACCGGCGCCTCCGGCCAGCCGGTGCCGCTCGCACTGGCAGCCGCCGGGGCCGATCCGGGAGCGGCCGCTCTCGCGACCGATGACATCACTCCGGCTCCGACACCGACACCGACACCGACACTGCCTCCGTCACCGCCTCCGGCAATGATGACCGCCGCCGCCACCGCTGCCGAAGTCGCCGCCGAAGCCGCCGGGGACGATGCCGGGCCGGTGCACGAGCACCTCAATGGCGAAGGGCTCGGCGCGGGCGAACCGCCGGTCGCTGACGCAGCGGCTGCCGGGCGCCAGCACCGCGCGGCGGTGGTCGAAGAGCTGCGGGCCATCCGCGCCCGCCTGGCCGAAGCGCTGGGCGCTGCATCCGCCTGACGCCGTCTGATTTTTTGATTTTGAAGGTTTTTTTGCAGGAGGGGCTTACCCCTCCTGCACCTCCCTTTTGTTGAAAGGGCCATTCGTTGAAAGGGCTGTGTCCGTGATGCCGGGCGCGGCCCTTTCTCTTGCCGGATCTATCGGGACGTGCGGGTGATGACAGCCGCGTCCCGAAAAACGAACAGGGGGTGGCAGGGGGATCAAGATCCCCCTGCATTTCTTGTTTGTGCGCCTCCGCGCACGGGGGGATCAAGATCCCCCTGCATTTCTTGTTTGTGCGCCTCCGCGCACGGGGGGATCAAGATCCCCCTGCATTTCCTGTTTGTGCGCCTCCGCGCACGGTCTTGTTTGTGCGCCTCCGCGCACGGGGGGATCCAAGATCCCCCTGCAAAATCAAAAAGACCGTAACCTACCCCCGCCGGACCGGCTGGCGGCGGGAGATGTCTTCCAGCACGCCGACGATCTGCATTCGGGCTTCGGTCTTGCCGAGGGCGCGGGAGAACATGGAGGACAGGCTGTTCTGGGTTGGCTCCTTGCCGATTTCGCCGAACAGGGCGCCAAGGCCTTCGGCCGAGACGCCGAAGGTGGCCGCGCCGGCCAGCATGCCGCCGAGGCCGGGGATGCCGAAGCCGGCTCCGAAGCCGATCAGCACCTGGCTGGCGATGCGGCTGCCGATGCAGCTCACCTTTTTCACCGCCGTTTCCATTTCGCCAAGGATGAGGCTGGTGTCATAGCGATTGAGCGCCTCGGCGTAGGCGCGGGCGGTGGTGAGGCTGTCCGCCTTCACCCGGTTTTGCTCCAGGAGGGAGGCGCGGACCGCCGAGATGAGGTCGTCGCGGTAGGCCTGGATGTCGTCGGTGATGGGTTTGGCCTGGTTGAGGATGTAGTCGATGGTCTCGTCCTTCACGTCGGACTGGCGCTGGATCATCGACCACACGGTGCTGACGGAGCTGGAGAGGCGGCGTTCTTCCTTGCGCACGTTTTCCGTGGCGATCCACTCCCAGATCTCGGCCTCGGCGTCGGTGACCGCCTTGTGGTTCTGCACGCCGTGGACGCGGTCGTGCACCGTGCTGGCGGTGATGTCGTCGAGCATGGGCGCGTATTCGGACAGGCGCATGTTGTAGGTGCCGCCGAAGGCTCCGGTGATCGGCGCGGTGAAGCGGTGGTGATAGAGGGTGGCCAGGCGGGCCAGCTCGGCCAGCTCCTCGGGGCGGGGGTCCTGCACGCGCAGGAGGGCGTCGATGGCTGTCTCGGTCACGTCCGAGAAGATGTCGCGGTAGGCCTGGTAGTAGGCCAGCCGCCAGGCGAACTGGCGCGGGTGGATGAGGTGGCCGCCGCGCACCTCGGCACCCGCCAGGCGCGCGCGCTCCTCGGGCGAGCGGGCGCTGCGCCAGGCCTCCTCGAGGCGGGGGTAGTATTCGGCAATGCGCTGCTGCTCGCTGCCGTGGTAGCGCTTCAGGCGCAGGCGGTCGTGCGGGCGATTCTGGTCCGCCAGCGAGAACAGGATGTTGCGCCGCGCGGCCAGGCAATAGAACAGGCCGTTGTCCTCAAGCTCCTGAAGGATCAGGCCGATCGACTCGGTCTGGGCGGCGTAGGCGTCGAAGGTGGCGGGGACATCGGGGTCGAGGTCCCGCAGGTTGATGTGGATGCGCTTGTGGTTGCGCTGGAACCACTTCACGATGGCGATGAACTGGCCCACCGTGCAGCGGTAGATGGCGGGGAAGTCCTCGGGCGCGACCGGCAGCAGATCCACCAGCACCGCCCGGTTCGACAGCACGGCCGTGGTGAGGGGCTGGCCCTCGATCCACGAGCCCCAGTCCGGCGCCAGCGCCGCCTGTTCCAGCGTCTCGCCGGTGGTGCGGACGTACTGGGTGTCCCCCGTCAGCAGGGAGGCCGCCAGCGCGCGCATCTCCTCGGTGGTGATGGTGTCGAACTCGATGCGCGAGAGCAGCCGCTCGTCCGCCGCCTGCATGTCGAGAATGATCTGGTGGAGGCGGTAGCCGATCTGACGCGGCGTCAGGGTGGACTTGAGACGCATGGTACAGGAACTCGTCACGGTAAAGGAACTGAACCGGGAGAGTTAACCGGCGCCGGATTGCAAGGACAAGGTTGTTTTCGGGTTTGGGGGCAGAATGGGTTTGCAGGAGGGGCGCGGACCCTCCTGGCAACCTCCCTGACTCTCATCGGGCCGCGCCTTGCTGCGCGGGTGCGCGCGAGCGGAGGCGTGATCGCGCGACATGGATGTCACTTATGACACTTTGCCAGAAGGGCGGCTGGGGGTGGGTATGGCCGGGGTGGGGGTGAGGTGTTGTGCGAGATGAGCCGGGTACGGTGCGTGCCGAGGTGGTTCTGGCCTGGCAGGGCCGGGAGGTCCGGTCCGGCAGAGGACTGCTCGCGGCGTGAAAGACGGGGCGGGGTGCGTTCCGCTCGCGCGTCCTGATCAGCCCTGTAAGGCGCTGCTCTAGCGACCGGGCTCGGGGTTGAGGAAAGGGCGCTGCGCGCCTGCCAGATGCGCCCCGTTCAATTCCGAAGAATGTGGCTCTAAGGCGTAAACTCATTAATTGTTGAGCTTTGGCCTGGGTTTTGATTCAAGGTTTCCGTTTGTTGAGGGAGCCTTGTCATGCGCCGCCGCTTTGACCT